>Ga0209467_1000211_pt1 | contig 104637 bp, 90 predicted proteins | sample Higcelwee11metaG_FD_187175 | JGI IMG/M metagenome (GOLD analysis project Ga0209467, IMG submission 187175) | Freshwater pond sediment microbial communities from the University of Edinburgh, under environmental carbon perturbations - High... | ecosystem: Environmental > Aquatic > Freshwater >...
ACGATAACTAATGATATTTTCTTTTCATCAATACTTTTAAAAAGGGGTTTTATGGACTCTTAGTTAAAGTCGCCCTAAAATTCACATTATTTTTCACTCTTACTCCACTTAAATATTTAGTACAAAACATTTATATCATTATTAATCTTTGCAATAAGCGTTTTATTATTGCATGTAAATATTTACACAGTGAATGCGGTTCAAGGTTCCTGCAAATGCCGACAGAAAAAGGAAATATGTAGTTTACACATAATAGAATTATATGATACAATAAAATGTGGTTTTATTCTTAAAATTAGGGAGGTTATTCATATATGTCCGGACATTCAAAATGGGCGAATATTAAACGTAAAAAAGGCAAGGTAGATGCCGCTAGAGGTAAGGTATTCACTAAGCTGGGTAAGGAAATCGCAATTGCAGCTAAAGGTGGCGGAGACCCAAGCACCAACAGCAAGCTTGCTGATGTAGTGGCAAAAGCAAAATACAACAACATGCCTAATGAGACTATACAGAGAGCAATAAAGAAAGGCTCCGGTGAGATGGAAGGCATAAACTACGAAGAGATAGTATATGAAGGTTATGCTCCCGGCGGAGTAGCAGTTATAGTATCAACACTTACTGAGAACAGAAACAGAACAGCAGGTGAGGTAAGGCATATATTTGACAAAAACGGCGGCAGCATGGGAGTTTCGGGAGCTGTAAACTGGATGTTTGACAAGAAGGGTATTATAATAGTTGAGAATGATGGAACGATAGATGAAGAAGAGCTTATGATGCAGGCTCTCGAGGCAGGTGCCGAAGACTTCAATGCAGAAGAGGATTCCTTCGAAATAGTAACATCAGTTGAGAGCTTTTCAGAAGTACGGCGGAAGCTTGAAGAACTCAAAATACCAATGGCTTCGGCAGAAATAACAATGGTACCGCAGAATTACATCGAAGTAACGGCAGAAGAAGATATAAAGAAGATAAACAAGATGCTGGATATGTTCGACGACAACGACGATGTGCAGGACGTCTACCACAACGCCGAGCTGCCTGAGGATGATGAGGAAGAATAAATTGATTTTGTTAAAACACCTTTAACATGAAAAGTCAGGATTCATGTTAAGGTGTTTTTTTGAGCGATATTTCAATAGTGACGAATAAGTATTTGCCAAGGAAACCGACAAAAGGCTTCTCCGGCTCAAAGGTCATGCGATGGAAAATTAAGGAAGACGAATTTGGCATATATATGTTAACCATGGTATAATAAAAATATATCATGGTTTTTTTATTTATTACATATATTATGGAGGAAACCCAAATGGAAAAAGGTTTTTCATCTAAAGCTTTGGAAGTAAATCTTGCAAAAACCCGCGACACCGAGATAGAAATTCCGGAGGAGCAGCAGTGGTTTGGAGAGCTTTCCAAATCTTACTGGGGTATATACAAGAGAACTCAGGAATTCATTAAGGAGCTTAATCATCGATATATAAACTATCAGTATGTCATCGAGAATCTGCATAATATAAGTCTGACTGATTTGTGGTTTTATAACTCTCTCGAAGAATCCGAAAAAGCGCTTACTGTACTGGTGAATATATTCAAAAAGCTTTTTGAAGCAAGTCTCAAAGAGAATCAAAGAGAGCTTCTTATTACAACCCTTATAAAATTCATTGATCGTCTTGCAAAGCTGGGGGATTATCCCAGAAGCATCATTCATCAGTGCTTGGACATAATCAAGGTTGACATGGCGCGACACGAGCTTCTATATATACGCAACTCAGGGTACTTCAAAACATATCTGAACAAAATTGCTGAGCTTCCTGAGTATAATCAGGAAGTTATAACTATGACTTCAAAATTACTTGGAAAGTGTATTGATTATTGGGAAAGTACCTCAAAGGTCGAAAAATGGTTTCAGGAAAAAAGCTTATTATTTCACTCTGAGAATAGCAGCAGAATAAAGCAAATAGGAAAGCCATTCTTTGAAGGACTTAGAATACAGCTTGCAGCAGCATCAGAGTGGAGCGGGTTGTGTGAGCTGCTTTTTTTCAATGATATATCAAATTATTTCCGAAGGTTCAGCGAGGAATTCGATACTTCTCTTGAAAAGATATACTATATATTTTATCTGCTTCATTCGCCTGGAATGACACAACTTAGCAATCACTTGCTTTATGATATGAACAGACAGCTTAGAAATGTACTTAAAGAGCTTGAAGAAGATGATACGATTACATTTCTGGCAAATATAACCGCACTTTTTGAGGAACTGAAAGGGCAGCATACGGGTATTGTGCTGGACTGCATACAGACCCTTGGCAAGGAAGTTATAGATACCCATGATGATAAGCTGATTTCATATTTTGTAAATGGACTTATAAAATTTGGCTTTATATATCCTGGCGAACTTGCTGTAAATAGTGACTGGCAGATACAGGTAGACACTAATCATGTCAAGAATATAAGGGTATGGCTTGAGCTTGTGGAACATTCACCTTATGCCATGAGGGAACTACTGTCGGCGCTTATAGTAAACCTGAAGCTGGGTGGGATATTCATTTCGGACACAGACCTTTTCCAGAGAGATGTCACAAAGCTTTTAAATTCCGGAATAGCTCCTGTTTATAAGCAGATGAAGCAGCTTGCCAAGGTATTTCCGGTGTATTTCAGGGAGATAGGTGCGGAGGGTAAGCTAAGAGAAGTAACTACTGCCGTTGATGAATTGTCAAGAAGGAAGGACAGGCTGATTCATTTCTTAAGGAAGCAGATACATACAGAGAGCAACAATACTCATATAGAACTGACAAAAAAGATAGTGCAGTACTGGTATGATGGAAATGCTGAGCCCTTAAAAAGGATTGTTCCTGAAGATGTAATTGAACTGCTGGATACAAATAGTGAATGGTATGTGCATGTTCATGAGATTATGGTGGAGCTTTGCGCAAAAAAGGATGCTACTCCTGAACAACTGCTGCTTTTAGATGTTTCAGAGCTTGAGCAGTCGATTTCCTCAATTCCCTTAGACAACAGCCGTGATAAAAAGAGGGTGCATTATTTACTGCAGCTATATTCGCTGCTTTTGGAAAAATACTCTTTGGAATCAGAGGATATTGTGTCGATGCTAAAAGGTTACAGATTTTTCAGCAACAAGGATATGGAAGGACTGCAGATGAATTTGGAGAAAAACGACATAGCAGCGGCCTTAAGCCAGGTATATAAGCTGATGCACCATTTAAAAAACATAATTGTAGATCCAAATACAAGCGAAGCTTTGGAAAATATATATTACAAGCGGCATATCGCAATAGGAATACCTTCAATGTACGGACAATATATTGAGCCTAAATTCGAGGCTCTGGGACTTATGTTCAGGCTTGAGAAGACTGCAGCAAAGCTAATGTCAGAATTGCTGCAGCCTATTAACCTTGAGTATATTTCGGCAAAGACCTTCAGGCATGTGTATGATATATTGGAGCTTTTTAAAGAAGGGCTTGAGTTGGATGGAATATACAACCAAGGGTTTAATTCGAATTTTGAAATGTTTAAGTATAGTCTTACCTCACCAAGCTTTTCACTGGATCAGTATATTAATATATTCCAGTTTATGGCTCAGAATATTAAACAGATTATCAGCGAATATTTTCTGGATGTTTATGAGCAACCGCTAAAAAAGGTGATACCTCAGGTATTTGCTTTTAAAGGAGCTTTATCGGAGCAGGAGAATAAGCAGCTCTATCATATTGAATCAGAGAAATTCTATAGGGACATCCTGTTCTCAGCTTTTCTTGTGCAGGATTTGGATAATTTCATAACAAATATAATCAGCAGCCTAAATAGCATGATTGACAATTACTCAGGAGATTTTATAAAGAATATGATGACTTATGATCCTGACCTCACTATTAGTCCTCTGTATAAGGAGACAGTGGAGATGGATAACCCTGTATTCCTTGGAGCAAAGGCATATTTCCTCAAGAAAATGATTTCTTATGACTTTCCGATACCTCCCGGCTTTGTGCTTACGACTGAAGTATTCAGACATAAGAATAACATATTTGAGCATCCATATATGGAGCAGGAATTGGAACAGTTTATACTAAATAACATATGCGAGATTGAGAAGGTTACAAGGCATCAATTTGGAAACCCGAAGAACCCTTTGCTGTTTTCTGTACGCTCCGGTACAGCAATCTCAATGCCTGGCGCTATGAGGACATTTCTGAATGTCGGTATGAATGATGAAATAGCAGAAACCTTCAGCAGGAAACCAAATCATGCATGGACTGCATGGGATTGCTACAGGCGCTTCATTCAGAGCTGGGGTATGGCTTATGGAATTGATAGGGATATATTTGATACCGTGATTCTTGAGCATAAGGTAAAGTATGGTGTCGGACAAAAAGTACATTTTACTCCGGAACAGATGAAGGCTATTGCCTACTCATACAAGAAGGTTTTGGAGAATTACGGAATCCGGGTTGAGAATGATCCCTTCAAGCAGTTGAAGCAAGCTATACTTAGCGTTATTGATTCTTGGTCGTCTAAGAGGGCGGTATATTATAGGGAGCATCTTCAGATTGCCGATGAATGGGGAACGGCTGTAATAGTCCAGAAGATGGCATTGGGAAATTTATCTGCCTGCTCCGGCACAGGAGTAGTATTCACTCACAGTCCTTTAAATGAAAAATCGGATATAAATCTATATGGTGATTTTACATTGTGCAGTCAAGGTGAGGACATAGTTTCAGGATTGGTGCATACTCTGCCTATTTCTGAAAGTCAGCGCAGGGAGTTCTACAGTGACTGCAGCTTATCCCTGCAATCTGCATTCCCATATATATATAATGCGCTGGTGGATTTATCAACACAGCTTATTGAAAAATATGGATTCATGCATCAGGAAATAGAATTTACCTTCGAATCTGATAATCCTGATGATTTGTATATTCTTCAGACAAGAAACCAGAAATTCAAAAAGCAAAAGACCTTTGCCACTTTTGCACCGACCCCGGATGAGATGAAGCTGGTAGGACGGGGAATAGGAATAGGAGGAGGTGCAATGACCGGGATACTGACCTTTGATATGGACGACCTGCGGAAAACAATTAAGAGCAATCCTGATGAAAAACGTATACTGGTAAGGCCGGATACCGTACCCGATGATATACCTATGATATTCAGTTGTGAAGGGCTTATTACAGGCAAGGGAGGAGCTACATCCCATGCCGCAGTTACAGCATCAAGTCTGGGGAAGGTATGTGTTGTAAACTGCAAGGGCTTGTTGGTTAGTGAAGCGGAGAAAAGGTGCACAATTAATGGAGTGACTTTTAAATCTGGAGATAGAATATCTATAGATGGCAATCTGGGTAATGTATATGAGGGTGTATACGAAATACAATATGAATAGCATATATATAGTATACAGCATTAATTCAATGATATATCACAATAAGAGGCGGAAAAGGAAATGTTACGCATAATTGGGCTTTGAAAAGAAATGTGCTATATGATATAATTAATTTGATGAAATAATTTGCGGTGTTTTGAAATATGATGCTTTATAAGTTCTGCTATACTGCACGTGGATTTCCACGAGCAGCCCGCAGAAATGAATATTTATTTTCAAATTCACCTCTGAAGGAGCGATTATTATGAACATGCCTTTGAAAAGCAAAAGATTGCTGGGTATTAACGGCATAGGCCGTATCGGAAAATTGACTCTTTGGAATCATCTCAACCTCCAGCATTTTGATGGAATAGTAATAAATGCCGGACGTGAGGTGGGTAAGAAGATAGAGGATATTATCCATTACCTGACTACAGATTCCACTTATGGCTCGATTGATAGGTTTTTATATGGCTTTACAGGCAAATCATGTAATGTGAAGGTATTGGATGAGGCAGAATGTGTTCTGGAAATGGATGGTATGAGCGTTAAGATACTGAGAAAAGAGAGAAACCCGAGGAATATAGATTGGGCCAAAGAAGGGGTCAGGCTGGTCGTTGACTGCACCGGAGTATTTTTGGATCCGACACAACCTTCTGATAATCCGAAAGGAAGCATCAGGGGGCATATTGAGGCCGGTGCAGAAAAGGTAATTGCAAGTGCTCCTTTTAAAATAAAAGATTCATCACAAAAGATGCCTGATGATAGTGCTTTGTTTGTATACGGGGTGAATCATGTCAGCTATGACCCCGCCAAGCATCACATTTTATCGGCAGCAAGCTGCACTACAACAGGTCTGGCACATATGATAAAACCTCTTCTTGATACGGAAGAGACTTCAAAGATAATAACTGCATCAATGTCTACCGTACACGCAGCGACAAATAATCAGAGCATACTTGATGCAGCTCCTGGCGCAGGCGCTAAGGATCTGCGGAGAAACAGATCAATATTCAACAATATTATACCTACATCAACAGGTGCTGCTATTGCTTTGGAAGAAATACTTCCAGAGATCAAGAAGGTAGGATTTATGGCTGACTCGGTAAGAGTTCCTACAAGTACGGTATCACTTATATCCCTGAATATAACCTTCCGTACAGAGCTCAACGAAACCGGTGACCCGATTATTAACAGAGAGTTTATAAATAGTATTTATAAGCAAGCGGCATCAGGTGCTCAAAGAGGCCTTTTGATATACAGTGAAGAACAGAACGTATCCTCTGACTTGATGGGCTGCCAGGCTGCAGTAGTTATAGAAGGTCACGAAAATCATACAAGAACAGGTTTTTTGCCCCTGGCAGCAGAAACCTTGAGGGAATATGGAATAGATACAACGCAGGATATAAATCTTCCAGTTACACATGCTAAAATATTCGGCTGGTATGACAATGAGTTCGGCAATTATGTAAATTGCCTCGGAAAATTGACAGTGTATGTAGATAAGAATATGATATAGGTGCCTAAAATCCTATATCACAATACAAATATTACTAGCTTCGGTAGCTGATACCGAGGCTTTTTCTATGCATATGTTTCTATTAATTTCTAAAAATTTCTATTTTACACAAATATATTGTATACAAAACTCGAAATTTGTTATAAAATAATATTTATACATTTTTTAGTATAAATATTTATTATCTATTCTTTAAAACTTTGTTCACAAATAATTTTATATATCTTTAGGAGGGGAATTAGTTGTACAATATCAAATTACTGAACAAAATATCTCAAAAGGGTCTGGAAAACTTGGAAAGAAAGGGTTATTCGATTGGGGAGAATGCGGAAGACCCTGATGCAATAATACTAAGAAGCTTTTCAATGCATGAAATGGAGCTTCCGGTGTCATTAAAAGCAGTTGCAAGGGCTGGAGCTGGGGTTAACAATATACCCATCGAAAAATGCTCCGAAAAGGGAGTTGTTGTCTTTAATACTCCCGGTGCAAATGCAAATGCTGTGAAGGAATTGACCGTAGCAGCATTATTTCTGACTTCCAGAAAGATTGTTGACAGTATCCTTTGGACTAAATCGCTATCAGGGAATTCAGAAGAGATAAAATCACTTGCGGAGAAAGGCAAGGCGAAATTTGCAGGCCCGGAAATCAGAGGCAAGAAGCTTGGAGTAATAGGCTTAGGAGCAATAGGAGTTATGGTTGCAAATACTGCAAAATCTCTTGGCATGGAAGTAGAAGGCTATGATCCATATATTTCGGTAGATTCAGCGTGGGGATTATCAAGAAGTGTTAGAAAGGCGGAAAGCCTAAGAGAGCTTCTGAAAAGCTCAGATTATATAACACTGCATGTACCACTTTTGGATAGTACTAGAAATATGATGGATTATGAAGCATTGAAGCTTATGAAAAAGGGTGCAAGGCTGCTTAACTTTTCCAGGGGGGAACTGGTTGACATTGGTGAACTTAAGATGGCTCTTGATGAAGGTATTATAGAAGTATATGCTACGGACTTCCCAGATGCGGAGCTTCTAAAAATGGACAAGGTAATTGTATTTCCGCACATTGGTGCATCAACTCCGGAGTCTGAGGAAAACTGTGCTGTAATGGCATCAAATCAGATTAAGAGCTTTTTGGAAAGCGGTGCAATAAGAAATTCTGTAAACTTTCCATCCTGTGATTTGGGGAGTACATTCAAACACAGAATTACTCTTGCACATCAGAATATACCCAACATGGTCGGGCAAATAACTGCCTTACTGGCAAGTGAAAACATCAATATAAATAATATGATTAATAAGAGCAGGGATAAGATGGCCTATACAATAATTGATACAGATGCCGGCCTTCCTGCACATGTAGTAGAAAAATTGAGAAATATAGATTCAATGTTGAAGGTAAGAATATTATAGATAAAATCAAAAGAAGCTCTGACATTTTATGCCGGAGCTTTGTGCTAAACACAAATATTGACTGCTTATGCAGCCAGAAGTATAATGTTTAGGGGTGCGATAGCTGATTTACTGTGTATGCAGAGTGGGCAGTTATTTTAGGGGGTTAATGTATGAAAAAGCCTTTGCAGGGTTTGAAAGAAAGGCTTGGCAGTAACAAGCTGCTGGCAAATAATATCAAGTACTATATACTAAATGGAGTACTGTATACTATAGTAACAAACCTGTATAAACCCTTTGCACAAAAGTTTATATTCAGATTGGAAGGTTCAGAATTCCATGTCTCGCTTTTTAATGCTCTTCCAGGAGCGGTTGCTGTGTTTGTGATTATTCCGGGTATTCTATTTATGAGCAGGACTGTGAGCAAGAAAAAGGTTATCGGCATATTCTTTTTTTTAAGCAGGTTGTTTATTTTAAGTTTTGCTTTAGTGCCATTTTTTCCGGAAAAATATAAACCCTTGGTATTTGTATTGCTGGCAGGATTAATGAACTTCCCGGAGTCTGTTTCAACAACAGCACTCCAGAGCTTTGTAGCAGAAGCCTTTATTGAGAAGGACAGGGCTTTTGCAATAGCGTCAAAGAACAAGTATTCTGCGCTTGTAAGCTTCATTTCGCTGCTTGCATTGGGACAAATTATAGAGCGCCTTGGCACTACAGCCTCCAGAGCTATTGTAATATATCAGTTATTCTTTTTAGCAGCATTTCTATTAGGAATTTATGAAATTGCAGCACTGATGAAAATTAAAGAGAATAACCCCATAGAAGCTGATAGAATTGATTTAAGAAGCTCGTTGCATGAAATTTTCGGAAACAAAGAGTTTATTAAATTTTTATCCTGCTCGCTGCTGTTTCATTTTGGCTGGCAGATGGGATGGGCACTTTTCACTATATATCAGATAAAATACCTGGGAGCTACAGAAGCATGGATAACTATACTTAATGTATCTTCAGGCATAGCAATGTTTTCCAGCTATGGATACTGGGAAAGGCTTATTTCCAGGAAGGGCAACTGTTATGCAATCGCATTGGCTACTACTGGAATGGCAGCAACTCCAATAATGTATGCATGGTCACCCAACCTATATGTACTTACTGTGGCAGGTATAATAATGGGCTTCTTTACGTCAGGTACTATAACTACAGTTTTAAGTTCTCTGCTTGATGTGGCACCGGAGAAAAACAGGCTAATGTATGTAGCATTTCATGCAACAATGACCAACTTAACACTCGCCATTGCACCACTGCTTGGAGATTATGCCCTTAAGCATTCCAACATATACATAGCACTTTATATCGTATCTGCTGTAAGATTCATTGGCAGTTCAGCCTTCTGTACCCGGGAAAGGTGCGGCAGGAAAGCAGCCGTAAAATAGAAAAGACTAGGTAAGAAAGGGGCAAGAGTTATGGAGATAATTAAGCTTGTGCAATCTTTTTCAAACCCGTTCCTTGATACACTTTTTCAATTGGTGACAATGCTGGGAGAAGACACATTTCTAATGCTTATTACTGCATTGACTTATTGGTGTATTGACAAGGAATTGGGTTATAAGCTTGGTTTTGTCACCCTTACAAGTGCTTGTGTCAATATGTGTACCAAGGATATTTTTAAGGTTCCAAGACCTATAGGGGAGCCAGGCATCAGGTCGATTAGGGTTAATACGGCAGGAGGATATTCTTTTCCCAGTGGACACACTCAGAATACTGCAACTGTTTGGGCTTTTTTTGCTATACAGTCTAAGCGCAAATGGGTGTACATCGTAGGTGCAATGATGACTTTGCTGGTAGGATTATCAAGGCTTTATCTGGGGGTGCATACTCCTTTTGATGTAGTCGGAGGCATGATAATAGGGATAGTATGGACTATTATCTGGAATTATTTATATGAGATGTCAATAAGGCAGAAAAATAAATGGATAATAATTATGGCGGTCATGCTGGCAACAATTGGCTTGCTTATATTTAAAGATGCAAACTATTATAAAGTAGTTGGAGCCCTTACCGGTATGACCTTGGGATATCTGGTAGAACAGCGCTTCATTAAATTCAAGGAAAAAGCAAGCTTATCTGTGCAGGTATTGAAAGCATCTTTTGGTATGGCGGTGCTCTATGCCTTAAGACTGGTTTTGAAGAGTATTTTACCTGAGATTTTGGTTGCTGATTATATCAGGTATCTAGTTTTAATTTTATGGGTTACAATTTTAGCTCCATTAATTTTTAAGCGTTTTATGCCCGGAAGAATATAATCTATATAGGAGTGACATGCACATATTAGTGATAATACCATGCGATGGAGCATATACTTTAATGAATGTATATGTCTTATTATACGGTGAGAGGTGTATGTCATTTGATTATTCATGTAGTAAAAGCAGGAGACAGCTTATATTCTATTTCAAGACGTTATGGAGTGCCAACTGCAAGAATTGCAGCTGATAATGAAATAAACGTCTCCGATAGCCTGGTAATAGGCCAGACAATTGTTATCATGGAGGGGACAAGGCGGCATACGGTTAAGACAGGAGAGTCATTGTTTTCCATAGCTAGACAGTACGGAACGACTGTCGCGAGTATACAGACAGCGAATCAAATTACTAACCCTGCATTGATAAGGCCTGGGATGGTGCTCACTATACCATCCGGAATAGGCAAGCTCGGTACTATTGAGATAAACGGATACACATTCCCGACTATCAAGTTGGATGTGCTGAGAAAAACACTTCCTTATCTTACTTACTTAAGTATTTTCAGTTATGAGGTCAAACCTGACGGAAGCATAGGGACACTCAATGATGAGCCTCTTATAGCGGCGGCCAGGGAAAGAAACGTTGCGCCGATTATGGTTATATCAAATATCCAGGAAGGTGGATTTAACAGCGATCTGGCCAGGACAATATTAACTAATGAACAAGTACAGGATAAATTGATTACAAATGTAATAAACAATATGAGAGCAAAAAACTACTCGGGACTAGATGTGGATTTTGAATATATATACCCTGCAAATAGAGAAGACTATAACAATTTTCTGAGAAAGGTAAGAAGCAGGATTAAACCTTTAGGTTATACATTGACTACAGCTCTTGCACCCAAGACCTCGGCAGAACAGAAGGGATTGCTTTATGAAGCTCATGATTATCCTGTCCACGGGGCACTAACCGATCATGTAATTCTGATGACATATGAGTGGGGACATACCTATGGGCCGCCGTTGCCTGTTGCACCCATTAACCAGGTGAGAAGGGTATTAAGCTATGCAGTATCAGCAATACCGAGACAGAAAATATTCATGGGCATACCAAATTACGGCTATAATTGGGTAATACCCTATGTGCCGGGAAGTAAGGCAGCAACCCTATCAAATACAGGGGCAGTGGATCTTGCAAGAAGAGAAGGGGCTATAATAAAATACGACCAAAAGGCTCAAGCTCCATTTTTTAACTATTACGATGCAAGCGGCAAGGAGCATATTGTATGGTTTGATGATGCCCGCAGCATAGAAGCAAAGATGATGCTGATTAATCAATACAATCTTGGTGGCGCAAGCTATTGGACCATTGGAAGGTATTTTCCGCAGAATTGGCTGGTGGTCAGCTCAATATATGATATTAGAAAGGTATTATAGAATTACTAAGGGGAAATATGTTTTGCACTAAAAATATAATTATTAGAGGAAAATTTAATTATATATAGAATAAAGCACTAATAGAATAATCTGGATTTGCATAATTAGCAATCCATTAATCATAGGGGGAAGAAAATGAATATTATAGAGTATCTTAAACAGCAAAAGGTGATTCCGCAGGCTAAAGCTGACAATTTCATCGAGCTTCTAGCCACATATGAGGAAAATGATATATTATATGACAATGCCATAAGACAGCTAGATCTGACAAATGATGAGCATGATAAACTTTTTTCTGAATTGGAGAAAGAAAACTATGTGGATAGGATATATATTATTGTTTGTCCATACTGCGACAGCTTAGGAAATACCTATGTTGAGAGATTTGACATACCTGATGCTGATGAGTGCAGATTCTGCCATAATACTTTCAATTATCAGGAAAATTACATGGAAGCATTCCGGCTATATTTCAATTACCACAAGAGTATAGATATATTGACTGAACTCAGCCAGAAGATAAACTACAACCAGGAGAGAATCTTTGAAATAGCCGAAGAGTTAAAGGATCTGGAAGCAAAAAGGAAATCTCTGCAGGAGGAGAATATTAAGTTTGTAACACTTCGCAACGAATTACTTTATGATAAAAATGAAAGCAAGGCATATGACAGAACAGTCGAACGATATAAGGGGGAAAAGGTTAAATATATTGGTACTCTTATATATATGAAGAGGTGTGTGGCAAAGTGCAGAAAATGTAATGAGGCCTTTGAGCTATTCAATGTAAATGATAAGTTTATAGGAGTTTGCCCAAATTGTGATACTGAAATAGAGCTTTTGATGAAATAGTGAATAGGAAAACCTATCCGTTACCGGATAGGTTTTTTATGTTCTATCTTATCTTTATACATACGGGCATCAGCAAGTATTACCAGCTCTCCGAGATCAGAAGCTTCTTTTGGAAATTCAGCAATTCCGCATCCGAAGCTGATATTCGTTAATTCCTTTGCGCAATATGTGAATGGGACTTGTGAAAACATGTATTGAATATTTTTTATTATTTCTTCTGCTTGAATTTTATTCTTATCAGTAAATATAACAGCAAATTCATCTCCGCCATACCTGGCAAATATATCATCTTTTGTAAGGCTTTCCTTTACACCTTGAACAAATCTTTTTAACAACAGGTCGCCAGCTTCATGACCGTATGTATCGTTTATTATCTTTAAATCATTGATATCCAGGATTGAAACTGAGAATACAGAACAGGCAGCTTTATACTGTTGAAAGACACGCATCAGAAGCTCTTCAAAATAACAGCGGTTATATATGCCTGTCATACTATCATGTCTTGAAAGATACAATATTTTCTCAATTAATATTGCATTTTTTAGCGCAATTCCTATTTGATCCGCCAAATGTTTTATCAAAGGCTTATCTTCATCACGGAAGGCATTTTTATCTACTGTGCTGTCCAGATTAATGATTCCATAAAACTCATTGTCCACCTTAATTGCACAGCTTAAGACAGATATAAGTTCAAAACCCCTGCCGCTGCGAAGCATTTCATACTTATCTTTTTTCAGATGCCCTTTATTGTAGCTTTCAAGATCATGGACTATACATGGCTCATAGAAATCCTTAGAGTCATATTGGAATATTTCTTCGATACCGAGCTTAAGTTGCTTGAGCACTTCGGAATCATAACCAAGTGAAGCTCTATATTCTAAGCAGCTGCCATCATATATTAGAATGCTTCCCTTTTGAGCATTTGGTATAATTTCAATTGCTTTATCGAGTATTGTCTGTAGCACTTCGTCAATTTCTCCAGAGGAAAGGATTTCACTTGTTATTTGCATAATAGAGTTAGTAATTTTGTTGCTTCTTTCAAGAAGTATATAGCTGTTTTTCAGCTTTTTCAACAATATTTGATCCTTCTTTTTTCTTCTTGAATGCATATTACCCATGCTTTTACCCCCAATAAAGAAATAATAAAAGTGTCCTAAATATGTTAAGAATATCTCCAGACTTTAGCTATTATTTATATAATATCAAAAATTTACTATTAAGTAAAAAAATATTTTAAAAAATCTACTGAAAAAGGGATAGCATTTGCTACCCCTATTTACTATCCGTTAAATTATATCTTCTGGCGCCCAAGTATCTTTTTTTGTAGTAGTTTGTGTCAAGATCTGTTATAGTTACACGGTCGACTCCAGAACTTGCATGTATAAATTTATTGTCTCCTATGTATATACCCACGTGGCTGGGACCTTTTTTATATGTAGTGAAAAATACCAGATCTCCTGGCTGAAGGTCGTCTCTGCCTACCTTCGTCCCGCTGCTAAATTGACCTGAAGCAGTACGATCCAAATTGACATTGAATTTACTCATGATGTATATTACAAAACCTGAGCAATCGAATGCTTTTCCGGAAGAAGCTCCCCATTTGTAAGGAACACCTAAAAACTTCTTTGCATAATCAACAACTTTGGTATTTACCATTCTACGGCTTGAGCTTGCCCTGTCAGCCGTCTTTTTACTGGAAGCAGTATTAAGTTTTATAAATGTGGTGCTATCTACAATACCTGTCTGCGGCAGATCATTAGCTTTCTGAAAACTCAGTACAGCATTTACAGTAGTCTGATCGTAAATGGAGTTGATTTCGGCAGTAAATATATCAAGATTCTTAAGCTTTTTCTGAATATCGGAAACCTTATCCCCGTTATCTCCTTCCTTAATAGGTTCAAAGTTTTCAGGGAGGATTTCGTTCTGCCTGATTTTTGCAGTAAGCCTTACACAGGTCTCTTTACCTGCTATACCGTCCTGTTTAATTCCAGTATCCTTCTGGAAGGCTTTAAGTGCTGCTTCTGTCTTTTCTCCAAAGTAAGTTGTATATTCATCATCCTCGAAATATCCAAGTATGTTGAGCTTCTCTTGAAGTGAGGCGACATCGGAGTGGTTCATGCCTTTTTTTAGGGTAGTGTCACCGATATCGGCAAATACCGAGGTTGTCATCATAAACAATGCGGAGGATACTATTATCAAAGTAAATACAAGGTTATATATCTTACTCTTCAATACATCTACCTCCTTAGAGATATATTTTAAATCATTTTTGTAACACATCTGTAATAATTATATAATACTTTGTCCTAAAAATAAAGAAAAAAATGTAATTTGGGTGCAATTTATATTTTTATGCTTTCTATATTGAACGCACTTAAGGTAATAAATCGGGTATAGTGCGAATTCAATGAAAATCAAGGAAACATTTACGCGAAACTTGAATTAGTGATGTAAAATGTTTCTCGCGAAATATATAGTAGTTATATTCATATTCTCTATACTATAATATGGTATAATTAGTATAAAATTATACATTTCTAAGCTATAATTATCAAAATATAACAGAAGGTGGATAATGAGGTGTTGATTTGAAGAATAAATTTAAAGAAATACTAATGGTGGGGGTGATTACAGCTTTTATGGGGCAGGTGCATTTCTATCCCTTTGGTACGGACTTCAGAATCACGATAGGGGTTGTAATGTACACATTCCTGCTGCTATATTTTCATTCGCTTTCTATTATTGCTGCATCAATAGTCACAGGGATTTCAGTTCTTATGGTAAGAGTTGGGATAGACATATTTACCAATGCAGTAAGTATTAGTGCAGCCGCATATAAACATATACCCGGAATGATGTATTATATTTCATACGGAATTATTATTGACGGTTTAAATTTCAGGAAGCTGTTTGAAAAACCCGTATATTTTATTGTGACTTTGGTGACTGCAGACATAGTGTCCAATTTCTTTGAGCTTCTAATCAGAAACCAGTTCTATATAATATCTTTTGATTCGATTTTCTCAACTATTTTGATGGCTGCTGTAATCAGAAGCTGTATTGTATTGGCACTGTTCTGGGTTATAAAGTATTACAGCTTGTTTATAACTAAGGAGGAACACCAGAGGCGGTACAAGGAACTGCTTCTTCTCTCGGCGAAGCTTAAGTCGGAGGTTTTCTTCCTTAAAAAATCAATGCAGGACATTGAGGGTGCAATGGTCAAGAGCTATAAAATATATAATACGATTAAGGAAAGCAGTTCTGTGGGGAAGGAAGAGCTTGACAGGATAATGTCGGACAGCTTGGCACTTTCCATAGATATTCATGAAATAAAAAAGGATTACAGCAGAATGGTGGTTAGTATGGAAAAACTAATGCCGGAAAGTGATTTATCCAAAACTATGAGAATGAGCGAGATATTTGAGACTATAGATGATATATTTACAAGATATATAGAAGTTATAGGCAAGGACATAAAGCTTAGTTTTTTGCTTGAAAAGGATTTTAAGACCAGCGAATATTTTGTTATCATGTCGATACTGAATAATATGATACAAAACTCCATTGAAGCGTGTTATAGAAATGATTCATATGTTGAAATAATATGCTTGATGCAGGAAAATACGGTAGTTTTCATTGTTAAGGACAATGGAAAAGGAATAAAAGAAAAGGAGAAAGAGTTAATTTTCGAGCCAGGTTATACTACTAAGTTTAATCCGGAGACCGGACAAGTTTCTACCGGACTCGGTCTGACACACATTAGAATTTTGATGGAACACTTAAAGGGAAGGATAAGCATGAGTAATGAGAATGAGGGTATCACCAAGTTCAGGTTTGAAATTCCGTCAGGTGTACTAATATGTGAGGAGGATGAAGATGACTAGCTTTATTGTAATTGATGATGATAGAACGTTAAGAAGTATGCTTACAAATATAATTGAACAGTATGGTCTTGGTGAAGTACTCACAGAAGCAGATGACGGATTTTCCGGAGAAGAAGTAATACTGAGATATAAACCTGATATAGTGATGATAGATTTGCTGCTGCCCTGTCAAGATGGAATCTCGATAATAAAAAAGGTCAAATCACTAAATATAAAAAGCATGTTCATAATGCTTTCGCAGGTCAGTGACAAGGATATGATAGCAAAAGCCTATGAATTTGGAATAGAGTTTTTTATCAGCAAGCCTATTAATATTATAGAGGTTGTGAATGTAATAAAAAAGGTCAAAGAATATGTTGCATTGAAAAAAACCTTTGAAGCTATTGAGACAACCGTTATGAACCTGGAAAGAAACAATGGAAAGGAGCCGAATGGGAAGCCGGACGTTGCAAGAAGATTGCTGAATCAGATAATGGCAGACCTTGGCATATTGGGAGACCTGGGGAGCAGAGATATAATTAATATCTGCACCATGTTGCATGACGATGCGGAATTTGGGGATGCATTGGAAGAAACCCAGCTTAGCGAGCTTCTGAAGCCGCTGCAGAGTAAGTATTCTTATAATGGTAAGGGGTCTGCAAGTGATTTCAAGGCAATTGAAATGAGAATGAGAAGAACTGTTGTCAAGGCAATAAAAAATATTGCAGCCATGGGGATTGAGGACTTCAGCAATGACAAGTTTACTCATTATAGCACATCCTTATTTGATTACGTTGATGTCAAGACGGAAATGGACTATATAAGAGGTAAATCAAAGTATGGGGGTAAAGTTAATATAAAATCTTTTATAAAAAGATTATTGGTAATGCTGGAACAGAATGAATGACAGGCATAATACGAAAAGCAATATTCTAAATTTTCAAATCTGTTTGTGTATATTTGTGTATTTTCTTGTTACTATTTGTTAGTCTGATTGTAAAATATATGTAACAAATAGTAGGAGGGGTTTTATGAGAAGATACATAGTATTGGCATTGGTTTCGGTGTTTATTTTATCTGTTGCACTGACTGGTTGTGCACCGCAAAAGACTAACCTCATATTAGCAACAGGAGGCACATCCGGTACTTATTATCCATTTGGTGGATCAATGGCGCAGATATTCAACTCAAAGATTGTAAACATGAACGTAACAGCCCAGGCAACAGGTGCTTCGGTTGAAAATCTCAAGCTCATAGGGAAGAAAGAAGCAGAGCTCGCAATAGTACAGAATGATATGGTTGACTATGCTTATAACGGTACAGAAACTTTCAAGGATGGCAAGGTAGAAAATGTAAGGGTTGTTGCAAATCTTTATCCCGAGGTAATACAGATTGTTGCATCGGCTGACAGCGGAATTAACACTCTGCTGGATATTAAGGGGAAAAAGTTTTCTGTAGGTGCTCCTGGAAGCGGCGTTGAAGCAAATGCAAGACAGTTGCTGGATGTTATGGGCATGTCATATAGCGATTTTTCTGCAAATTACCTGTCCTTCTCTGAATCTGCAGATTCTTTAAAAGATAATCATATAGATGGTTTCGTATTTGTATCCGGCGTACCTAATGCTGCGATACAGGATACTGCTACTACAAGCAATCTTAAGTTTGTTTCGGTTCCTGACGATGTAATAGCAAAATTAACTGAAAAATATCCTTTCTTTACTGAACATGTTATACCTGCCGGAACTTACAAAGGCCAAGATGCAGATGTTAAGACAATAGCAGTAAAGGCAACTCTTGTAGTTGGCGCAGAAGTATCAGAAGATGTTGTATATAAATTGACGAAGGCTTTGTTTGAAAATCAGTCAGAATTAGCTCAAGCACATGCAAAAGGAAAAGAACTGAGCCTTGAGAACGCAGTTAAAGGTGTATCAGTTCCATTCCATAAAGGAGCAGAAAAATATTATAAAGAAGTAGGCGCAATAAAGTAACCGGGGGGATAGCCGGGCTGGAAATATCCGGCCCGGCTTCTTATTATGAAAAAATATGTAATTGCAGTAACTTTTCTTGTATTGACAATTTTGATTTCAAATGTGCCAATGTTTGTTAAGTTTACTATTTCTAATGGTAAAACAGGGGAGATAGTGTATATTGATGATGTTTTTTATGCCAGGGAGTTTGTAGTGAGTTTCAGGCATTCAGTTAACCGTACTCCGGTAAATGAGTTTATAAAGATACAGGGAAACAAATTCATAGTATATAAGACAACTTTTTATTCGTATGGTGCAGGAATGCCGGAGTATGATTTGCAAGGAAAGCAGAAAATAACAATAAATGATGGTCTCGTTCAAATAGAAAATATTGACAGAGAACTTGAAAGTTTCACCTATATAGTAGGGACATATGCGGAACACACGCTTAACTATATGAACAAGAGCATAAAGCTTTCAGAATTTATTAAGCCGCAAAGTCCTGCTTTTTTCAGCATTACTAAAGTTTCACCTTTCGAACTTATTAAATATTCACTAAGAAAACAATAACTATATATTTCGCACTAAACATTTTACATTGAATTCAAAATGTGCGAAATGTTTTCCCTAATTCATATGTTGTGAAAAGCACATATTTAAAGCACAAAAGCAGATGCTTCTACTGCTTTTGTAATAGCAAATCTTTTTCACAACATATATAACTTTAGCTGTCATATAATCCAATTAATTAATAATAGAAAGAGGAAGGATTTCATGGATAAAGATAAAATTCTTAATGAGCAAGTAAAAGAGATGGATTTAGATGAAATTATTGCTAAATATGATAAAGAATCAAATTACAGGAAACTTTCTGGATTTCAAATGAAGCTGATAGCTACTATAGCAATTTTATTTTCAGTATTTCAGTTATATACTGCCATTTTTGGAATATTGCCGGCGCAATTGCAGAGATCAATACACATTTGTTTTGCTTTTGTCTTGACTTTTTTGCTATATCCAAGCAGTAATAAAATGCCCAAGAATAAGCTGCATTGGGTTGATACTGTAATTGCATGCATTGCAGGGCTTGTAGCATTATATATACCTTTCAACTATAATAGCCTTATTACTAGAGCCGGAGATCAGACACCCTTAGATATTTTTGTTGCAGTAATTGCAGTACTTTTGGTTCTGGAAGCGGCAAGAAGGGTAGTTGGTCTTCCGATTGTAATAATAGCATCAGTCTTTCTTATTTATTCGAAGGTTGGTCCTTATATGCCGGGTTTTCTTAATCACAGGGGTTATTCCATAGAAAGAATTGCAAGTCACATGTTTTACACCACTGAAGGAATACTTGGAACCCCGATAGGAGTATCTTCCACCTTTATATTCTTATTTATACTGTTTGGAGCTTTTTTGGAAAAGACAGGAATAGGAAAGTTCTTTATCGATTTGGCAAATGCAATTGCCGGAAAAGCAGTAGGAGGACCGGCTAAGGTTGCAGTACTTAGCAGCGCTCTTACAGGGACTATATCAGGAAGTTCAGTCGCAAATACTGTAGGTACAGGAAGTTTTACAATTCCACTAATGAAAAGCTTGGGCTATAAGCCGGAATTCGCAGGTGCAGTAGAAGCAGCTGCTTCTACTGGGGGACAGATAATGCCTCCTATCATGGGTGCCGCAGCATTCTTAATGTCTGAGTTTATAGGAATTCCTTATGGTGAAATTGCAAAAGCGGCAATAATACCGGCACTGCTCTATTTTACAGGAATATGGATAATGGTTGATCTGGAAGCAAGGAAAACTGGAATGAAGGGTCTTGAAGCATCTAAGCTGCCGAAACTTTCAATAGTCCTTAAAGAAAGATGGTACTTATTCGCACCTATATTCATCATAATCTACATGCTTATGAGCGGAACTACACCAATTAAGGCTGCTCTTTACGGAATATATTCATCAATATTAGTAGGTATGGTAAGGAAAGCGACCAGGATGAATCTGAAGACTTTGCTTGAAGCATTGGAAGCTGGGGCAAAAAGTGCATTAGGGGTTGCAATAGCCTGCGCTTGTGCAGGCATAATTGTAGGTACAGTGACTCTTACAGGCTTGGGCCTTAAAATGGGAAATGGACTTGTTGCATTAGCAGGAGGACAGCTTTTACCTACTTTATTTTTGACAATGATATCATCTCTAATTCTTGGCATGGGTGCACCAACAACGGCTAATTATATTATTACTTCTACAATAGCTGCGCCAGCGCTTTTGAAGCTTGGAGTAAATGTATTGACAGCCCATATGTTTGTTTTCTACTTCGGAATTATAGCAGATATAACACCACCTGTTGCTCTCGCAGCTTTTGCAGGTTCTGCAATAGCTAAGAGCGATCCGATAAAAACGGGTGTAAATGCAAGTAAGCTTGCCATAGCGGCATTTCTGATACCGTATATGTTTGTTATCAATCCTCAATTACTGCTTATAAATACAACAGGGTTTGAAATAGTTCAGATAACAATTACCTCCTTAATCGGTATGTTTGGTATTGGTATAGCAATGGAAGGCTATATGATGGGAAAGGTCAGCATCATTCTAAGGGCAATATTCCTTATGGGTGGACTCGCACTTGTAGATCCAGGTCTGCTTACTGACTTGATAGGTATTGTAGTAATCGGATTAGGTATAGTCTATCAGTGGTATAAGTACAAGAAACCAGAGGGAAATAGCATAAATCTGTAGAACTAAAATGAAGAGTGGATTAAATTCACTCTTCATTTTCTATTTCTTCAATATACTTTTCTTTATCTGCCTCAACAAGGGGGAGTATCCTTTGCAGCTCAACCCTGTGAATTTCAACCAGTTCATTCAGAATAAGCTCTATTGCACTTCTATCCTCAGAATACCTCAGCTTAATAATCCATCTGGGGTTATACTCACCGGAGCCATCCAGAAGTTCGATATCAGATTTGTTGAAAACTTCCTCGTTATATAAGTCATATATGCCGTAATATTGATAATCCAGAACATCAGCAGTGGTAAGAGTAAGGTATATGAAATATTCCTTCGATTCCTCCACCAAGTATGCATTTTCTATCAGTTCGATGCCGACATCAATTTTATATGAATCCACCGTTTGAGTAAAGAAGCCTGTTTCGCCGTCTTTTTCCATAAGCACTAGGATATTATATTTATCCATATTTTACCTCCCTAAATAGTATGCGAGGGATGCAGTTACTATATAGTATTTTAACCATATTAACGGTGTACTTGCAAGGAGAAATAAATGAAAAGTTTCTATAATCCTATTTTTTTTTTAAAAGCTATATAAGCAGAGCAATTACGAAAGATAGTGAAATAGAAACAAGTACAATGAGATAAATTTATATATGGTCCAATTTTAATAAAATATGAACTATTTTTGCTGTTTATCATATTATATGTATTGTAATGAAGATTCTATAGGCTTATAATAAAACTAACAAGTTAATCTTCGTTAGGTGAGGCTCCTATATGGATACACGCTGCTACCCTTAAACATCGAGAGATGCCAATGGGTCAACAGGTATTACCGAAGTAAGGTTCTACTTAATGTAGCTGGATGTATGTGATCCAAAGCTGTATAGTGCCAAAGCTCTGCGAGTGAAGATAATAATAGTAACTACATTACTGTTTATTTCCCTTTCACTCTTGTGGAAGGGTTTTTAATTTGTCTCTTGTACACGGCAAATTTTAATAAGATATTCTATAAGTTTTGCTCTACCGTGCATGGATAACCATGAACGGTTCACAAAAAAGAATATCTAATTAAAATTAGCCTCTTAGGGGGTGGTTTGTATGGATTCTGGCCCTGGTAGTAATAGTCATTTTCACAAATTGAGCAATATAAAAAGAATAGGGGGGAGTATGCATCAAATCATCTCAGTTATGCAAAAAATTTATTAAATAACAGATAATAGCTATATTCAGCAATTGTTATAATAACATTGTCAATCCAGTAGGGAAAGAAGGTGGCATAATGATTGAAATATTTAAAACGATCGATGAGCGATTGGTTACTTTAGATAAATTAGAAGAAGGGACATGGATTAACCTAACCAGTCCAACAGAGGAAGAGGTTCAATATATTAGCGAGAGCTTAAAACTAGACCCCGATTATATAAAAGCTGCACTGGACGAAGAAGAAAGTTCCAGAATTGAAACTGATGATGGGTGCACTTTGATTGTTGTGGATATACCGCTCGCAGAGGCGCATGGTAAGTCATCAAAATATATTACTATCCCTCTTGGTATAATAATAAATGAGAATTTTATCATTACGGTATGCCTGAAAGATAACCAGATTACAAAGGAGTTTGTTGAAAAAAAGACCAAAGGATTTTATACGTTCAAGAAAACCAGGTTTTTCTTACAAATACTATATAAGAATGCAACAAAATACTTGTTGTATCTTAAGCAGATTGACAAGCTGAGTCATTTAATCGAGAACAAGCTGCATAAATCTACTAAAAATAAGGAGTTGATACAGCTTCTTGAATTGGAAAAAAGCCTTGTTTACTTTTCAACATCCTTAAAAGCAAATGAAGTAGTACTTGAGAAGATGTTGAGGACTGAGAGTGTAAAAAGTTATCCTGACGATGCTGATCTTTTGGAGGATACTATTATTGAGAACAAACAGGCAATAGAAATGGCGAGGATATACAGTGACATATTGAGTGGTACAATGGATGCTTTTGCTTCGGTTATATCGAACAACCTGAACATTGTTATGAAGTTTTTGGCATCAGTTACCATTGTGATGGCAATACCAACTATGATTGCGAGCTACTTCGGCATGAATGTGCAGGTTCCTATGGCGAACAGTCCTTTTGCATTTCCAATAATAATAACAATATCTATAACTTTATGTACAGCCGCGGCTTTATTTATGGCAAGAAAAAAGATGTTCTGACGTTATAGAAAGATAATAAAAATAGGTACTGTATGAAGTAAACTCATATAGTACCTATTTTTTTAAGCTGAGTGCTTTCTTTAAAACTTTCGATGCTATTGGTGCGGCTGCGCTGCCGCCTCCGCCGCCGTTTTCTATCAGTACTGCAATTGCAACTCTTGGTTCGTCCGCTGGCGCAAAACCTACAAACCATGCATGGGATTTCTGGTTGCCGCTGACCTCGGCGGTGCCTGTTTTGCCTGCTACTACTATCTTGCTTACCTTTGCTTTGGTGCCTGTGCCGGATTTAACAACTTCAACCATCAAGTCTTTAATAATATTTGCGGTATTTTCATCCATTACCTGACTTATCTGCTTTGGTTTGAAATCCTTTATAGTTTTTTCCTCACTGTCTGTTATGCTGCTTACAGAATAAGGCTGCATCATAATACCCTTGTTTGCTATGGTGGCTGCCATCAGAGCAGCATGTAGGGGGGTTATAAGGACTTCGCCCTGCCCTATTGACTGCTGGGCTGTATTTGTTTTGTCAGCTTTATTCGGGAAAACGCTTTGAGATATCTTAATATCAGCCTGTATATTCTTATTGAATCTGAACTTAACCGCCTCATTGTATAAGTTGGTGTTCCCCAGCTGAAGTCCCTGCCTTATAAAGTAGGAGTTGCAGGAATACTTCAGGGCATCTTCAAGCTTTATCTTACCGTGTACTTTGCTGTCATTGTCTTTTATAACATAACCGCCGACATCTACTTCACCGGTACATTCTATTTCTCTATCCTTCAAATTATTTCTTAGTATGGAGGAGGTTACTACCAGCTTAAATATTGAACCAGGAGGGTAAAGACCTTCCGCAGCTCTGTTTAAAAGCGGGCTTTTCTTGTCATTTATAAGGCTTTCCCAGTCATTTTGTATATCCGAAGGGTCAAAATCCGGCTTGCTTACCATTGCAAGTATTTCTCCGGTTTTTGGTTGTAGCACAACTATAGCTCCTTTTTTACCCCGCAGTTGTTCTGCAGCATAGGCTTGAAGGGAGCGATCCAATGTCAGTCTTATATTGTTTCCCTTAATATAGTAATCATTTATTTTGCTCTTTAAAGCTTCGATAGTATCACTGGAACTCATAAGCTCCTTGTTGTAATAGGCCTCGAGGCCTGAAGAACCAAGGGTCTTGCTTGAATATCCTATAATATGGGAAAAATATCTGGGATAGGAATATTTTCGTTTTACTCCTGATTTATATTTTGCACTTTTTACAAGTACTTCACCGTTCCTGTCTTGTATACTGCCTCTTATAATGTTTTCACCTGCATCCCTGAGTCTTCTATTGTATGAGTTGGAGGATATTACCCTTGATTCAAACACATTAAAATAGAGGAGGTATAGACACACAAGTGCAAATAAAGACATATACAGGTATTTAATTATTTTAACTCTATTTTTCATATGAATCACCTTGTATATAATAAAGTATTCCTACGTTCAAAAACTGTGATAGCAGCGAACTTCCGCCATAGCTTATAAAGGGGAGGGTTACACCTGTTATGGGTATGATGTTCAGCACACCGCAGACTATTATAAGTGTCTGGATAACTGTAAGAGAAGTAAGGCCTAATGCTGCTGTTGAATATATGGGGTTTTTGCATTTTGAGCTTATATCCATACCAACTGCACAAAGCAGGGCACATATACTGAGGAGAAAAATCCCACTAAGCACACCTGTTTCCTCGCAGATAGCTGAAAATATGAAATCAGTGTGAACAGCGGGTATGAACTTCGGATCCCCAAGAAACAGCCCTGTGCCTATAAGACCACCTGAGGCAACCGCAAACAACGACTGAGTTATTTGATAGGATCTGCCGGATACATATTTCCAGGGGTTAACCCAGGCCAGAACGCGGAATTTGATGTATGAAAACGCAAAGTAGCTGATAATTGCTCCGCCTACTGCTGCTCCGGCTGAAAGCGCAGTATAGTAGCCATTTATATCTTTAGTAAAAAGCATCACCAGAAATACAATGAAGAAAATGAAGGCAGAGCCCATATCTCTCTGCATGACAAAAAATATAACAACTATAAGCATTGATGCAGCAATTTTGATAAACCTCTGGGTACTTAACTCTTCACTTAGCAGAGAGGCTATAAAGAATACAAATATGAGCTTCACAAACTCCGAGGGTTGTATATTTGTGAAGGGGAGAGCTATCCAGTTCTTTGAGCCGTTAATCTCTGTACCCCATACTTGGGTGACTATGAGAAGTATAAGAATTATACCTCCGAGCAGTAAATTGTGTTTGTACTTTATTTCGAATCTTTTCATGAATATAATGACTATAAAGAATGCAAGTATTCCAACCAAGACAAAGTACGCCTGCTTGGTTCCGTTTTCCGGGCTCAGTCTATATAGGATACTGAGTCCTATTGAAAGCAGATTGAATACCATATCAAGCATAAGTGGACTGTTAGCCTTAAAAAGTTTTACAAGCAGGAGTCTCGAAAGCATGTATGAAGCAGCAAGTCCGCCGCCTATGTATAAAGCCATATAGTCCAACGGCTCAAAATAATATGATATCAAAGCAAAATTCATTGCAATTAAGGCTAGATTTAAAAATGGAGCTATGTACTGGCATATCCTGTTATTTTTGTAATATGAAAGATAGCAGGAAATTGTAAAGAAAGCGGCTATAAAAGCGTAAATAAATCTATAGCTCCAGGAAAGCACCTCAAACATTGTATCACCAACCAGTTAAATTTTTAAATAAGATACCAGTATTACTATATTATACATTATTATGAAACAAAATTCATCTTTTAAGTTTTTGCCTCCATTTATCACTTAGACGTAAATATGTGATAAAATATTTCAAGAGAGTACTTATAAGAGAAGGAGCATACTATGGGATATAAATATGTATTATTCGATCTTGACGGAACTTTGATCAATACAAATAAGCTTATTATTGATTCTTTTAAATATACATACAAAACGGGTCTTGGTCTGGAGATAAGCGAGCAGGAAATATTAAAATATTTTGGCGAGCCGCTTATTGTTACCTTAGCAAGGTACTCAGAGGAGAAAGCTGATGAATTGTTCAAAACCTATGTTGAGTATAATGAATCCCGCCATGATGATACTGTGACAATATTTGAAGGGGTTAAGGAACTCTTAGAGGAGCTTCTGAGGCAGGGCTGCACTCTTGCACTTGTTACCTCTAAGCGGAGAAAGGTAGCTTTTATGGGGCTTGACCTGTTTGATATTAAAAAATATTTTAGGGTATTTGTAACTCTTGAGGATACAGAACTGCACAAGCCGAATCCAGCTCCCGTTGTAAGAGCATTAGAGCTTCTGAGCGCTAATCCGCGTGATGCTATAATGGTTGGAGACAGCATTTTTGATATACACTGTGCTCACGGAGCAGATATCAAGGCTGCGCTTGTAAAATGGAGTGCCGCCTGTGGTTTTCAGGAAGATGATATATCAGCAGATTACGTAGTACGTGATACTACGGAGTTATTGAAGGTTATAAAAGGATAAAAAGGCGGCAAAACCGCCTTTTATCGTATCTTTATAAATCTTTTCTCTACCCATTTTACAGTTTATTTATATTCTTAAAATTATCATATGCTAATTCTTGTAGCATCTTATAAAGCGGTTGAATGGCATATTTCTTGGGGAACTCCATCTTATATGTGTCTGTGGCAATATTGTTTGAACGCATATTTGGTGTAACAATATATGTAATGGTCATTTCACTATCATCCATACCGAATCCTGCAGTTTCTGCTGTTACTGACACTATAGTTTCTAGGTTAATTGATTTAACTCTCATTTTAGCCCCTGTTGCACCTTGCTTATCAAAAGTTATTATACGTTTATCTGTGAATATAATAACATCCCTTACAAGCTTATAACCAATGTTAATACTTTCACTGTCCATTAAATATTGTCCGTATTCCTTATTTAATTGTTCTACTGAAACCTCACTTAAGTTACCTAATAGTCCGTTCATCATATTATTGTTCAGGAAACCTTTTAAAGCCATGTTTTTTCCCCTTTCATAATTTTATATTATTCACTAATAAACTACACCTATTTAACTCTTCGCAGAATAAATTCCTCATGTTTTGCTACCTCTTTTTCTATGCGGTCAAGCTGGTCGCTATGCTGCTTATCTCCGTCAAATAGAGCTTGAAGCTTATTACCGTGATTTTGTTCAATGCGCAGGACTGTATTTTCAACATTGGTAAGGTGAGATTCAACACTATCAAGGTGGGATTCAACACTATCAAGTCGAGTTTCAACCTTATCAAGGTGAGATTCAACACTATCAAGGTGGGATTCAACACTATCAAGTCGGGATTCAACCTTATCAAACCTTTTATTAACCTGAGTGAATCCAGTTTTCATTTCAACATACATCATCTCTAGCAGTTCAAAAGTCTTATCTTCCATTATATTCAATCCTCTCACAAACTATGACCTTACAATCACATTTTTATAATATTTGCTTATGAATCTGAAATTTTAAATCATTTGGATAATTTAAGGTTACCTATATCCATCATATTCATACCTGTTACAATTTCCAAAACCGCCAAATCTTTAGTCAGTGAATCTATCTTTGTTGTGATTTCTAGGTGCCTGTTTGCATTTTGTGCTTCCGCATCATCAAATTTATTACTTATTTTATTAACCTCTACCTTTAATTCCTTCATGTCTGATTTTAAAACAGCCACATCAGACTTCAAACCATTCATATCAGATTTTAAGCCTGATGTATCAGTTTCTATTGCAGTAACCTTTTGTAGTAGTATTTCCAATAATTATCTATCTGTCATTCATATCTTCCCTTCTTAGCAATTTTTAAAAGCTAAGCAGTCAAAAATGTTATCTTAAATTAAATTCTACCATAATTCATTTTTTTTAACCAATTATTTATTTCTATATTTTATGCTTTTAACTGTTTTTTTAAATCGCATATAAAAATTGATAGACTTTGGAAAGTCATCAAATCTTAGACGGGATGAAAAGGCGGCAAAACCGCCTTCTATCGCATCTTCATAAATCTTTTCTCCACCCATGCTACTGAGAGATACATTAGGGCAGCAGACACAGCCAGTATAATTACACTTGTCATTACCAGATCCATCTTGAATACCTGACCGCCATAGATTATAAGGTATCCAAGGCCTGCCTTTGAAACAAGGAATTCTCCTACAATAACACCTACAAGAGATAATCCCACATTGATTTTGAGAGTTGAAATAATCTCTGGAATGCTGGAGGGAAATACGACTTTTTTAAGTATTTGGGTTTTGGTTGCTCCGAAGGTTCTTAGGAGTTTAATTTTATCTTCGTCGCAGCTCTTAAAGGATTGATAAACATTAAGGATAGTGACAATAATGGATAGAAGCAGTGCCATTACTATGATTGAACCGGTTGTTCCGCCAATCCATACAAGTATTATAGGCCCCAATGCTGTTTTAGGCAAAGCATTAAATACTACCAGATAAGGGTCAAGAACCTTTGCTGTAAAATCTGACCACCAAAGAACAATAGCAATGAGAGTACCCAAGATTGTACCGGATAAAAAGCCTATGATGGTCTCATATATCGTCACTCCTGTATGCAGGAACAGGGAGCCGTCCTTTGAGAGAGTTGCTATTGTCCTGACAATTCTGGTAGGCTGGCTCATTATGAAAGGATCTATCCATTTCAGTCTTGCAGCAATTTCCCATAGTGCAAATATTGCAACCAGTATTACTATTCTTGACAGTAATACAGCTTTTTTTGCTACTTTTTCTTTTTTGATAAATTCCATATGTTCTTTTGAATGCGATACTGAATGTACAGCATACTCTTCAGACACGGACATCCAGCTCCTTCCATATCTTATTAAAATATATCCTGAACTCAGGAGCTTCTCTGCAGGCTATAGGAGTTTTGCAATCAGCAGTAGTAAGCTTTATATCATGCTCTGACTTTATTTCCCCTGGCCGCTTGGTTAGCACAATTATTCTGTCTGACATTGAAACTGCTTCTGCTATGTCATGACTGACCAGAATAGCTGTCTTTTTTTCCTTTTTTATTATCAGCCAGATTTCTTCTGAAATGACTAGCCTTGTCTGATAGTCGAGGGCTGAAAACGGTTCATCCAGAAGAAGTATTTCGGGGTTGACCGCTAAGGTTCTTATCAGGGCAGCTCTTTGGCGCATACCGCCTGAAAGCTGTTTTGGGTAGTAATGCTTGAATTCACCTAATCCGTACTCTTCAAGAAGCCTTTCTGCGTTTTTTTGAGTCTCCTTATTCAGTTTATTTTGTATTTCAAGCCCTAGAGTTATATTTTTAAGTATTGTGCGCCACTCGAATAAATGGTCTCTTTGCGGCATATAGCCTACATTGTTTGAGGGTCCTTCTACAGGCTCATTATTTATTAAAATCTCACCAGCGGATGGTTTTATGAGTCCTGAGATAAGCGAAAGCAAGGTTGACTTGCCGCAGCCGCTGGGACCTACTATGCTTACAAACTCTCCTCTTCTTATGTCCAGTGATAAATTATTAATGGCCTGGGTTTCGCTATCAAGTGTATGGTAGTTCTTTGTCAGATTTTTTAGCTCCACTACCTTGTCCACTGCTACACCCCCAGTAAGTTCTTATAACTACATATTATTCTGCAAACTCTTTATAAGTGAATAAAAAGATAAATAGTATAACTCGAAAATATTAAAAAGAATCCCAAATGAGGATTCTTTTTACTTCATGCTTATTGCATTATGCGGGCAATGTGACACACATTTTGAACAGCCTATACATTTTTCCTGATCAATAACTATTTTGCCGGAAAAAAGTCCTTCCTTTTCGAATCTGATTGCTCCTGCGGGACACACTCTCTTAGCTGGGCAAAACGGCGATCTATCACAACTATTATTCAATTGTGCCTTTTTCATAATATCACTCCTTTACTAATACCCCGTATAGGTATATAATAATATCTTTTTAGTTGCTTGTCAATAAAAAGGTTATTTTGTGATAAAATATATTTTGGATGTGCGATACGAAATAAGAGATGCGAGGAGAAGAAATGTTCAATACTGTTGATTATGATAAGCTTGAAGGAGATTATATACTTATAGATGTAAGAAGTCCTGGAGAGTATTCTGAATTCACAATACCAGGAGCTATAAGCCTGCCGCTTTTTGACAATGCTGAAAGAAAACTTATCGGGACTGTTTATAACCATGAAAGTGTAGAAAAAGCAAAAAAAATCGGAGTGGATTTTGCTTCCCAAAAACTTCCGGTGCTTTATGAAGAAATATCAAAGCTTAAGAAGGATCACGACAAAATAGTATTATTTTGTGAGCGGGGAGGATATAGGAGCAGCTCTTTATGTGCGCTTCTAAGTTCTATCGGTATAGGAGCGGCTAAGCTCAGAGGCGGTTATAAAGGTTACCGGACGGTAGTAAATGCCATGCTGCCGAAGCTGAATAAAGAAGTAAAATATATAGTAATACATGGGTATACAGGTACAGGAAAAACAGAATTGCTGAAAATGCTTCAAAGCAGAGGATATGAGGTGCTGGATCTGGAGAAGTACGCGAACCATAGGGGATCGCTTCTTGGGGATGTAGGCTTGGGAAGCCGTGTAAGCCAGAAGCAGTTTGAATCTCTTATTTATGACAGCCTGAAATGCAGAAAATCCGATATTTTATTTGTTGAAGGGGAAAGCAGCAGGATAGGCAATATAGTGGTTCCACACTATATAATGGAGAGCATGAGAGCAGGGCGGCACATACTGGCAGAGGGGAGTATTGAAAAAAGGGTAATACGGATTGTTGAGGAATATACCAATAAGGAGGATTGTAGGGCAGAAATAGTAAATTCTCTGGAGAGGCTTGGAAAGCACATTTCTGCTAAAAGAATAGAAGAATATAAAAAGAGCGTGGAGAAGGGAAATTACTGTGAAGTAGCCGGGGACCTTATGCTGAGGTATTATGATCCTATGTATGAGAACGAGCAAAAGAACTTTGAATTTGAGCTGGCTGTTAATACTGACAATATGGAAAAGGCTTGTGCTTGTATAGAAGAATGGCTAAAAAATATATGACCGGAGTGATGAAACTCCGGTCATATATTTTTAGGGGAAATTACTTTACTGTTTCCATTGCTTTTTTTGCGAATTCCTGAGTCACGATTTTTTCATACTCTACTCTTTTATCCAGTTCGCCTGCAGATTCCATTACTTCCTGAAGCAATTCAAAGGACTCGGGTGTAGTAATCGGGTTGCCGCACCAAGCGTCGATTGCCTTGTATCTGTTTATTACTGTTATTATGATATCATCCTCAGTGTCAGGGAAGAAGGACTTGATTTCCTTAGCTATTTCTGCTGCTGTATGGTTCTTGACCCAGAGTTGCCCTTTATAGAAGGCATTTGTAAATTCTTGAATAAGTTCAGAATTTTTTTCAATCATGCTTTTTGTTGTGTAATAAGAGGTATATGAGACTAAACCGCTGTCTTCTCCGATTGAGGATACGATTTTACCTGCATTTTCTTTTTCAAGCATTGAGGCCGTGGGTTCAAACAATGCGACATAATCACCGGTTCCGCTCTTAAATGCACCTGCAGTAGCTGTGAACTGCAAATTGGTTATTATTTCAACATCTCTGCCTGGCGTTATTCCATTCTTTTTCAGTATGTATTCAAGAGTCATTTCCGGTACTCCGCCTGGTCTTCCGCCTATTATTGTCTTCCCCTTTGTGTTCTCCCATTTGAAATCCGGATCATCTTTCCTGCCGACAAGGAAGGAACCGTCACGTTGGGTAAGCTGTGAAAATACTATTGCATAATCTTCCTTGCCTTGATTGTATACGTAGATGCAGGCTTCCGGTCCTGAAAAACCGATGTCGCATTGACCTGAAAGCAATGCGGTCATTGTCTTATCTGCACCCTGCCCTGTAGTCAGCTCTATTTTCAAGCCCTGCTCTTCAAAAAAGCCCTTATTTATTGCAACATACTGTGGAGCATAGAAAATCGAGCGCACCACTTCATTAAGCCTGACTATGGTAAGTTCCTTCTTGCTGCAGCCTGCGGAAAGCATTGCCACAGAAGATAACACAATAAGAACTACTATTATCAGGGATACAAGTTTAACAAATTTTATCACCAAATACTCCCCCAATTTTAGATTTGGTCTATGAATTCGTATTAGTTATATGCTTTGCATACTATCATTTTCATAATATGCGCAGCATTTTATTTTGAGGCAGTCCATCAAAGTTTTAATTGTTTTGCTATATGTTTTGCAATAAACATCTTGCATAATTCTTCATTGAGACTTCTTTGGTGCAACCTATATATCGACAGAAAAGTATTTTTATAGATTTGTTATCCTAAAAATGGTAAAATAATAGTACAATGTCAGTACAAGAACATGTCATAGGTAAATATTTAAGTTTGTTTGTGGGGAATATATAAATAGGCTTCAAAGCATTTAAAAACTTGCAGTCATTGGAAGCAGCCATTCGTAACAAGTGATTGATTAAAGCACCAATATACATGAAAATGTATTATAGAGAGGTGAACTATGAATATTCCAAATGCATTGACCATTACCAGACTTTTATTGATACCCGGGTTTGTTTATTATTATTTTTCTCCAATGGAATATGGGATTAGAATAGCCATAATGATATTTGTAGCGGCTGGCTTGACCGATATACTTGACGGCATAGTAGCGCGAAAGTACAATCTTGTCACAAGACTGGGAATTGTGCTTGACCCTCTTGCCGATAAGCTGATGCTGCTTACAGTTCTTATAAGTATAACTATGAAGAATCAGATACCCTTCTGGATAATTGTAGTGGTGGCAACAAAGGAAATTCTTCTTGTACTGGGGGCAATTACACTGTTTAATGATAATGATATAGTGGTACCTGCAAACCGGTTTGGAAAGCTCTCAACAGTTGCTTTTTATATAGCAATTCTGGCTATTACTTTTGATGTACCATATAGCCAGACTATGCTTGATGGGTTTGTACTGGTAACGATTGTGGCGTTAGTGGTATATGTTGATAACTACATAAATATCAGGCGTCATAATGGAATGAATTTAATAAAAAAATAGTATTGACAAATCTGTATAATTTTAATAAAATATACTAATAGATACGTGATAGAGGGAACGGGTAACACCGAATCCACTTAAATCACGAATCACTAATCAAATATACAGCAATGAAGAAGAGGAGTAAGCAGTAACCGCCACTTAGAGAGGAAAACTCACAGGCTGAAAGGTTTTCCAGGTATGGTGCTGTCGAAGGTAGCTTCTGAGCTCCTGCTGCGAATAGAGTAGCAACAGGCGGGTCTGCCCGTTACAGTTCAAAGAGCCGGTGTTTGCCGGAAATAAGGTGGTACCGCGGAATATACCTTCGTCCTTTTCATGGACGAAGGTTTTTTACTTTTTGAACACACTATATTTTCGGTGTTTTGAAATAGAATATCTAATTTCAAATTCACCTACAAGGAGGAGACAAAAATGGATGAAACAAAAAATATTGCTAAGACTTACGATCCTAAACAGGTAGAAGAGAGATTGTACAAGAACTGGGTGGATAAGGGATACTTTGCACCAACTATGGACAAAAGCAAGGAGCCCTATACCATAGTGATACCGCCGCCAAATATCACAGGCCAGCTCCATATGGGCCATGCTATGGACAATACCATTCAGGATATTCTTATAAGATGGAGAAGGATGCAGGGCTATGCAACACTTTGGCTTCCCGGCACCGACCATGCGAGCATAGCTACAGAAGCCAAGATAGTTGAGGCTTTGGCGAAAGAAGGCAAAACCAAATATCAGCTTGGAAGGGATAAGTTTCTGGAAACGGCATGGGAATGGAAACATGAATATGGCGGAAGGATACTGAATCAGCTTAAAAAGCTGGGAAGCTCCTGCGATTGGACACGGGAAAGGTTCACTCTGGATGAAGGCTGCTCAAAAGCGGTTACGGAGGTTTTTATAAAATTATATGAAAAAGGTCTGATTTATAAAGGCGAAAGAATAATAAACTGGTGTCCTAAATGCAAAACTTCCATATCTGATATAGAGACCATATATGATAATGCCAAGGGCTATTTCTGGCATATAAAGTATCCGGTAAAGGACAGCGATGAGTATATAGAAATTGCAACTACAAGGCCGGAGACAATGTTAGGTGATACCGCTGTAGCAGTAAACCCCAATGATGAAAGATATAAGCACATGGTTGGAAAGACACTGATACTGCCTCTAATGAACAAGGAAATACCTGTTATAGCAGATGATTATGTTGATATGGAGTTTGGTACCGGTGCAGTTAAGATTACACCGGCTCACGATCCTAATGACTTTGAGGTGGGCATGAGGCATAACCTGCCAATGCCAAGGGTAATGAATGATGACGGAACGATAAACAGCCTGGGCGGAAAGTACAAGGGACTGGACAGATATGAGGCAAGAGAGCAGATAATAAAAGACCTTGAAGAACAAGGCTTGCTGGTTAAGACAAAAGAGCATGAGCATAATGTTGGTCACTGCCAGAGATGCAATACTACAATAGAGCCTATACTTTCCAAGCAGTGGTTCGTAAAAATGAAGCCTCTTGCTGAGCCTGCTATAGAAGTAGTAAGGGACGGCAGGGTAAAGTTCGTACCGGAAAGATTCTCAAAAATATATTATAACTGGATGGAAAACATCCAGGATTGGTGTATCTCAAGGCAGCTTTGGTGGGGTCACAGAATACCTGCATACTACTGCCAGGACTGCGGTGAGATAATTGTATCAAAGACAGCAACGGATAAATGCGGAAAATGCGGCGGCAACATGAAGCAGGATGAGGACACTTTAGATACGTGGTTCAGTTCTGCTCTGTGGCCTTTCTCTACATTAGGATGGCCTGATAAAACTGAGGATTTGGAGTACTTCTACCCTACAAGCGTTTTAGTTACAGGCTATGACATTATATTCTTCTGGGTAGCAAGGATGATTTTCTCCGCTATGGAAAACATGCATGAAGAGCCGTTTAAGTATGTTTTCATACACGGAATAATAAGAGACCCGGAAGGCAGGAAGATGAGCAAATCCCTTGGAAATGGAATAGATCCTCTGGATGTAATTGATAAATATGGTGCAGATGCACTAAGGTTCAACCTTATTTCAGGAAATTCTCCGGGAAACGATATGAGGTTCTTCTGGGAAAAGGTAGAGGCTTACAGTAATTTTGCAAACAAGATATGGAACGCTTCGAGGTTCGTGCTGATGAATCTTGATTTTGAAAAAGTGCAGAATGCGGATAGAAAAAAATATGCGGCAAACCTTACAACTGCAGACAAGTGGATAATAAGCAGATTCAATACTGTAGTAAAAGAAGTTACTGAAAATATGGAGAAGTTCGAGCTGGGCATTGCTGCGCAGAAGCTATATGACTTTATGTGGTCAGAATTCTGTGATTGGTATATTGAGCTTGTAAAGCCAAGGCTTTATGGAGAAGACGAGGAGACAAAGCTTACAGCACAAGTGACGCTGTGTGATATATTGAAGGGAACAATGCAGCTATTACACCCGTTCATGCCGTTTATTACTGAGGAAATATACCAGCATCTGCCCTTTGAATGTGAATCAATAATGATTTCAAAGTGGCCTGAATATTCTGATATGGCTTATCAACCAGAGGCAGAGAAAAAGATGGAAACAGTTATGGAAGCCATAAAGGGTATAAGAAACATCAGAGCCTCCATGGCTGTAGTTCCATCAAGAAAAGCCAAGGTAATAATAGTGGCAGGCAATAACGATGTGAAGACAGCAATAGAGGAGGGCAGGGTGTACTTTGAAAGACTCGCTTCTGCATCAGAGGTAGCAATACTCTCTGAAAAGAAAGGCATACCGGAAGGAGCTGTATCAGTACTAATAAATGGTGCTGAGATATACTTGCCCCTTGAGGATTTGGTAGACTTCGAAAAAGAGCTTGAAAGGCTTAATAAGGAAAAGGATAACCTTGAAAAAGAGCTTAAGAGAGTAGGAGGAAAACTTGCAAATCAAGGCTTTATTGCAAAGGCACCTCAAAATGTAATAGAGGAAGAAGAGGCAAAGGAAAAGAAGTACCAGGAAATGCTTGAAAAAGTGCTTGAAAGGATAAACTCACTGAAAAAGTAGAAGGTGAGGCTAAAAAAATGAATTATAATGAAGTTGTAAACTTGATTGAAAATTCCATGAGATTCGGATGCAGACCAGGGTTGGACAGGACGGCTAAGCTTCTTGACTTACTTGGGAATCCGCACAAAAGACTTAAACTGATACATGTTGCCGGAACTAACGGTAAAGGTTCAACAACGGCAATGATAGCAAATGTCCTAAAATGTGCAGGATACAGAATAGGGACATATATATCTCCTCATCTTTACAGGAACACAGAGAGAATGGCGGTAGACGGAATGGAGATAACTGAGGAGGACTTTGTAAGCTTCGCACTTAAAGTAATTGATAAGGTGAAGTTTATGAAAGATACGGGACTGGATGAGCCTACCCAGTTTGAAATGTATACAGCTATGGCATTTCTGTACTTTGAACGGAAGAAGGTTGATTTTGCAGTCATTGAAGTAGGGCTTGGCGGGAGGTACGATGCAACAAATGTGATAGATCCGCTGTTATCTGTAATAACCTCTATAAGCTATGACCACATGGACATATTAGGAGATACTATAGAAAAGATAGCATATGAGAAAGCAGGTATTATAAAGGAAGGCAGACCGGTGATATTGTATCCGCAGATATTCCCTGAAGCTGCTGCTGTAATAGAAGAAGTGAGCAGGGATAAAAAGGCGAGCCTGCTAAAGGTGGATGCGGCCTCAGTAACATCCAGGAGTTACGGGATTTCCGGTCAGGTTATAAATTTTAAATATGACGGCTATGATATACAGGATATGATGCTGCCCCTTATCGGAGATCATCAGATGATTAACGCCGCTGTTGCGCTGACTGCTGTAGCAGAGCTTAATAAAATGGGTTATGATGTCGGAGCGGAAGCGGTAAGAAGGGGTATAGAGACTGTCGAATGGCCCTGCCGCTTGAGCATAGTGAGCAGTGAGCCCTTGATACTTATTGATGGTGCCCACAATGAAGATGGAATTAATTCCTTGCAGGGAGCACTGTCAAAATACTTCAGCAGCAAGAAAATAGTATTTGTTATCGGGATGTTAAAGGATAAGGATTATGGCTATGCAGTAAGAAAGCTCATGCCTATGGCTTATCAGGTAATAGCTACTGAGCCGCTTAGCGAAAGGTCACTTTCAGCAAGGGCTATGGCTGAGGCTGTGAGGCCATATTGCAGCAGTGCAAGCCCGGAGCCGGATATCATAAAAGCTATTGAAAAAGCTAAGGGGCTGTATGAAAAGGGTAGTATGATATGCATCTGCGGATCACTATACCTTGCAGGTACTGCATATGAGTATTTGGCTAGGTCATGAGCAGCTAGTCTCTAGATATTGGGTGAACAAAAAAGCGCTTTACAGCGCTTTTTTTTATACGTTAAATCTAAAATTAATAATATCTCCGTCCTGTACGATGTATTCTTTGCCCTCCAGACGGTAGAGACCTTTTTCCTTGGCTTTAGCCATAGAGCCAAGCTCTTCGATAGTTCTGAATTTTACAACCTCGGCTCTTATAAAACCTCTTTCTATATCTGAGTGAATTTTTCCTGCTGCTTTTCTTGCATCAATGCCCTTCCTTATTGTCCAGGCTCTCACCTCATCCTCGCCTGCGGTAAGAAAGGATATAAGTCCCTGGTAATCATAAGTTGTGCTGGCAAGTACATCAATACCTGACCGCTTAATACCAAGCTCTTCCATGAACATCAGTCTGTCTTCCTCTTCAAGCTCGCTGATTTCCATTTCAGCTTTGGCACATATTTCTATAACAGGTACATTTCTTTCTTTTGCATATTTAAAAATATCTTCCTTATTTTGGTAGCTGTTTGATTTTAGAGAGTCCTCATCAAGGTTGATGACTAATATCATGGGTTTTTCAGAGAGGAAGCTGAAGGTTTTTAGAAGCTCTCTCTCATCATCAGTCAGGCTTATCTGGTGTATAAGAAGCCCGCTCTCAAGCCCTTCCTTACACTTTTTGATTACTGCAAGCTCTTCAAGGTTTTCTTTTGTTACTTTCTTGCCTGTCTGTATTCTGGTTATCCTATTGTCTATAACGCCCAAGTCTGCGAATAGGAGCTCAAGGTTCACTGCCTCTATGTCACGCATTGGATCTATTGAACCCTCCACATGCTGTATTTCAGAGTTTTCAAAAGCTCTGATAATATGCACAAGAGCATCAACTTTCCTTATATCCTCCAGGAATTGGTTTCCAACTCCAGCTCCTGAGCTTGCTCCGCTGACCAGCCCTGGAACATCTATAAAATCTATCAGGGCATAAGTTGTCTTTTTAGGTTTATAAAGCTTGGAGAGAAAGTCGATTCTACGGTCAGGAACCTTTGCAGAGCCGATATTGGAAGTTACTTTCCCAGAAGAGAAATTCGATATTTCTGCATGGGCATTTGTAAGTAAATTAAAAAACGTAGTCTTGCCAACGAGTGGCAGACCAACCAGACCAATTTTCATGAATGTTACCTCCTAAAAGGTGAATTTTATATTAGATATTCTTTTCTGCGGGCTGCCCGTGGGTATCCACGTGCAGTATAGCAGAACTTATAGAATATCTTATATAAAAACACTGGTTTAATTTATTAAAGAACTTATAAGTTGGCTGTATATCTTTTCTGCGGAGCTTTCCCACTTTTTGCAGACCTGCTTTGCCTGCTTTGCAGATACTACACTGAGCTTGAGGTCCAATAGTACAAGCTCTTTTTCTATTGCTTTCAGGCTTACTATGTATTCTTTATCGCTTATTTTGCTATATTCTGCAATTACCTGGGATTCCTTCTTAAGACTGTCTTTGTTTTTTGCTATGTAATTATTTATTATATCAGAAGAATTTTTTGAAATCCTTTGCCAAAAGACTTCTACTGCTTTTATACCTTTGTCGGTAGCTGTAAAGCACTGCTTTTTCTGGTGCAATACCTGCTTTATCATACCGGATTCTTCCAACTCGGACATGCACTGCTGGAAAGTGAAGAAGTCTATAAGATTATTTTCAAGTACAGCATTTGTAATCTGTGTTTTAGTCAGAGGGATGTCCATTTTGTCTAAAAGATATATTATTAAAAGCTTCTTATCAGCCAGAACCCCGCTGTCAAAAATCATATGATCATCTCCTGTATGCTTTGCAAAAAACATTAATTTGGTGTACCTAATATAGCAGACTATTGTTTTGTTTCTATTTTAACCTAATTATAGCATAACTGATTTTGTTTAAGCAAAAACAAAAATCAGACATATTGCAGTCTGATTTTTGTTTTTTATCTCAATTATAAGCAATTATTTGCCTTCAAGCTGTTGTTCTGCCATTGTGATTAACTTCTTAACCATGCTTCCTCCGACTCTTCCGCAATCCTTTGACGATAGATTTCCCCAATAATCTTCGGAGCCTTGGTGTACAGGCAAATTTAATTCTGAAGCTATTTCATATTTCATATTATCAAGAGCAGTATGAGCATTCGGAACCTGTAGACCTTTATTATACCTTCCACTTCCTGCAGCCATTTAAAAACCCTCCTCATATATTAAATATTTAATTCTAGCTATTCTAACTTATTTTCATGTGAAAATGCAGGTGATAAGTTTTATCCGCATTTTCCTGTTGCATTATTAATTTAACCTTTTTACAAAAAAAATATGTTAGTACATTATGTTTTTATGAATAATATTATAGTTTGATGCATATAATTATAGTTTCAGGGAAAATAATATTTCTATGGCTATATATGTTGCAAAAAAGATTTATTACCTGCAAAACATCTTATAATTCGTCCTTGGAAGATTACATAAAAAAAAATTATGAGGGCAAGAGCAAAAGCTCCTGCCCTCAGTCCGGTGCAATATTAAGTCATTTTTCTTTTGATTGGAAGTTTTCTTCCCTTGCTGGTACCATTTCTGTGAACACCCTGCTGCTGTACTTTCTGAGATTTTGCTTCCCTGTGGAAGTGTCTGTCCTGGGGCAATATCAACTCTCTGGAGAACTCAACTGTGTCTCCTGCAATGTTTGTAAACCGGCTGCGCCTGTTAGACATACTTTTCACCTCCATATGTGCTGCAAAATCATATGTGTTGCGAAAAGATTTATTTTGTACAAAACATCTGGTACATTATTATTTTGCCCCAAAATTTAATTTAAAAGCTGAAAAATTAAGTTTATTAATTACATAAGAGGAATAATTTACAAACAATCTTTCTATTGTATGATGTCGAAAGAGCTGATAATTTTGGTATAATAAATATAGTGCCTCGTAAAGCATATCACTTCCAGAGCAAGCGAGGCACTAAACAGATGAAGTGCATTTTTAACACCTGAAGGCTGGAAATAAGTTGTGTTAAAAAGCACCAGCTCAAGTTGAAAGGAGCAGGATATGAAACAATTGAAGCAGGTATTTGTACTATTTATTGCACTAACTATTTTACTTAGTTTTATCGGCTGCACATCAGAAACCGTGGAAAAGACTCCGAAGAATCCGGAGATTCAAAAACCACCTGTAGAATCCAGTAAGCCGCAGGGCAACAGCTCAACTCAAGATAATAATGAAGAAAAAGCTCTCAAAGTAGATTTGAAAAAGATAAAGGCCAATGAAAACGGTCAGGTTATGATACTCATGTATCATGGCATTGGCGATAAGGAAGCGGAATGGGTAAGGACACCGGACAACTTCAGGAAGGATTTGAAGATACTTTATGATGAGGGATATAGACTTGTAAGTCTTAAAGACTATATTGAGAATAATATAAAGGTGGAAGCGGGATATTCTCCATTTGTACTTACTTTTGACGATGGCGCGAAGAATAATTTTAATATTATAGAAGAAAATGGTGAGAAGGAAATTGACCCCAACTGCGCAGTAGGAATACTTGAGGAATTTAAAAAGGAACACCCTGACTTTGGCAGTGGAGGCAGTTTCTTCGTATATTACCCGATTCCTTTCAGACAGAAAGAGCTTATTAAGGAGAAATATGAGTTTCTTATAAAAAATGGTTATGATATAGGCAACCATGCCTATACCCATGAAAATCTAGCAAAAATCAGCATTGAAGATGTACAGAAAGCACTGGCAAAGAATGTAGTGAGCACACAGGAATACCTGCCGGGATATGATGTATATGCATTAGCACTTCCATTAGGTATAGGACCTAAGGGAGATAACTACAAATATGCTGCCCAGGGTGAATATAACGGGGTAAAATACAACAATAGAGCGGTACTCAAGGTAGGAAGCAATCCTGCACCATCATCTGTAAGCGTGAAATTTGATCCTCTGAGGCTTCCGAGAGTGAGAGCCAGCGAAATGAATACGGATGGGGTGGGATTATATGATTGGCTCCGATATTTTGAAAAGAAATCGGAAAAGCGTTATATAAGTGATGGAAATCCTGATACTGTGGCAATACCCGGAAGCGAAGAAGAAAATGTGGACAAATCCAAGCTTAACGGAAAAAAATTGGTGATATATAATTAGACTTCTGATGAACATAAAAATCACACTGCACGCCTCGCAGTGTGATTTTTATTTCAGTTACCTATCTGCGGTTTCTTTCTATTGAAAACTAAGCTTTTCGATAATAAACCCCCCAAATAATATGTTCTCAATCACTGTCTCCTTGAAATAAGGGGTGGGCATATCACAACTGCTACCTGGCTTTTGAAGAAAGTACAGGTCTTCACTTTCTCCTGTAACCTCAGCGTATAGCTTGTCATTCTTATACAGCTTGTCACCAATACATAGCTTTATATCATCGAAGCTTATTTGTTCAAACATTCTTTCACTGGAACCAGTTTTTCTTTTTCTTCTCATATCATTCACCAATGCATTCAAAATTTATTCTTAGACTATTATATCACAATAGCATTTTACCATTTAAATTATTTAAAATTGTACATTTATGCAAATTAAATAATAAATATGTACATTCATCGGATATCTATTGACATCATATGACATAAAAGTATAATAAATTTGATATGCTTAATATAAGGAAAATGAGATTAAAAAATACAAAGCTAGGAATAAAAGTAGCGGCACTATATGTTTTGCAAAATCATATTCCTTGATTTCATAGGTTGCATAATTCTTCCTTGAAACTTCTTTAGTGCAACCTATATATTGAACGCACAATTAGTTCAATATGAATAAGTATTCGGGGGTATATTTATGAGATTGCTGTCGGCTCTTAATTTCGAAGATATTGAAGAGTATATTAAGTACTTGCCTGGAATAACTTTAGATATAGTCAAAAATAAAATGGGGCTGCTTGATACAGCAGGCTCTGACAGTTATGACTTAGTGCTTATTTCAAAAGAACTTCCCGGCAGTGGGAAAATGGAGTACTTGATAGAAGCAGTTTTATCTGAAAAGTTAAAAAGTCATAGAATTGTATATATATATGGAGAATATGATGGTAATTGTGATGATTTCATAAGGTTTCTAATTGACCATGGAATTTATGATTTCTATGTAGGAGATGAAATAAGCTCAAAAGATATAGAGAGGCTTATATTCAACCCTGCAACTTGTGAAACTGCTTTTAGTTATTTTAGAAGCCGCTTTGATAATGAACGGTACTTTAGCTATAAGGCACACAGTCAGAAGGGAAAAAGTCATTTTTATAATGGCGGACTTGCAAAATCCGGTTTAAAGCCATTTCTAAGAACAAACAGTAATAAGGGTATTCCCTTAGAGAAGCTAATCATTTCAATAATATCAAATCAGGCTACAGGTAAGTCACATACAGCCTGGAATCTAGGCTGCTGCCTTTCCAAACGCGGATATGCCACAAGTCTTATTAATATAGACAGGGGCTATTCAGCAAATTTATTTTTCGATATTGATGAGATTTTTTATGACCTGCTTGATTTTTCATTACAGAACGGTAAGCACATGGAAATATTGGATAACTGCTTTAAAAGAAAAAATCTGAGCATCGTAACTGGAAGGCTTGGTGATGAGAAGGAAATCAGCATTGATGATTTCTTAAAACTTTTGTACAGTATCCGGACAAAATCGGATATTACAATTATTGATACAAGGACAGGCCTAAAAGATTTGACGAGAGCTGCGGTAAAGAGCTCAACATATGATTTGCTGGTTTTTGACTGTGATATAATGCACTTTCATATGAATATGAATATGCTTTATGAGCTCAGGGATGATTTTGTACCGGAAAAGACAATTGCAGTAATTAACAACACGAATGTTAAATCTTCAAGTCATAAGTTCATATACAATGAGCTTATAAGCTCCGGAATACCTTTTAAAGACATAGCTTTCATCAGCAGTTGCGGTTTGCTCAGCAATGAAGTAATGCATACAAATATATCTCCGTACCAGGCAGCAGGAGAAGAACATAAGGACTTTGCAAGCGATATAGACACTATTTTGGATGGATTGAATACCAAACCAGGCAGGAATTGGTTTGCCGAATATATATTCAGAAAGTAAGAGGGTGAGTTATTGGCTTACAATAAAAAAAACAAGGTTTATACAATAAAAAAAGCGGCATTTATATCGATTTGCCTGCTATGTGCGGTTATTATCGTATATACCTGCTTAATGCTCTATCGTAAGGCTTCTGGAGGAGAAGCTTCTGATGCGGCTGGCAGCAGCAATAAAATTCAAAGTAAAACCTTGATAATTGCCCGGGCAAAGGTTGGCATGAAAAAAGGCGAGCTTTTAGACGAAAGCAGGATTGAAATGGTAGAGATACCGGTAGAACTGGCTCCGAAGGGTGCGGTTACAAGCTCTTCACAGGTCAGAAATATGAGGCTCAGGCAAGAAATTGAGGAGAAGGAATTTTTGAATAAAATTGATTTGATGCCTGAAGCTGCAGCATATGAAGAGGGAGATAGGCTGATAGAGCATAATTTTGAAGAAGGTGCAATTCCTGCTGCAGTATCTGGGGGCAGCACAATAGATATAAAGCTTTTTAAAAAGGGTGAAGAAGACTGTGTAGTTATTTCAAAGATTGTGGTTGTTTCACGCAGTGCGAATCTTTTGTCTTTTTATATGAATAGTAGCGAGCAGGAATATATAAAAGAATCCGCTACAGAAGGAAAGCTCTTTGCTGTACAGTATGTCGATGATTTACAAAAAGCGAGTGAGGTTACATACATTCCATTATATAAAGAATACAAGGAGTGATTATATGCGTGGTACAAGGGGGAAACTTATCTGTATCTGGTCTCCGGTGCTGCATGGGGAAGGATGCTCAACCCTGGCCTGCTCTATAGGCTTTGTTATTCAATACTATACGGGCAAAAAGGTACTTATTGTCAACAAGAGCAATTCTACCAGCCAAATGGAAAAATATGTAGAGAGAGATATTGAGATAAAATACTCAATGGACAATTTAAAGATATTCAACACCGGAATAAAGACCGAGCATATTTTAACCTATGCAACACAGGTGAATAAAGATTTGCATATGATAGCAGGATCACAGCTTACTAAGGCGATTACCAGGGAAAACATTGATTTTGACAGGCTTTTCATTGACAGGTGCATGGAGAGCTTCGATATCGTAATAGCCGACATGGATACGGGTGTCAGGGAAGAAAACAAGCTTTATCTGGATCGTGCAGATAATATTATAGCAGTTTTTACTCCAAATGAAATAATAATTGATGAAATGTATCAACGCCCTGAAATGCGGGAAGCTCATGGATATTTTACAGCTAAGAAGACAGTCAGCGTAATAAATAAGCTGTATGAGGATTGGGAAACCGGAAAAGTACTTGACCGGTACAAAAGCAAATATTCCTTATCCAATATTTTCGGATTGAATTACGATGGTGATGTCTTGAATGCCTGCTGCACCGATAAGAATTTTTATTCTTTCCTTATGAAGGAGATAAAATGTGAGAAAAACAGTTATGTAGAGCAATTGACTGATATTTGTGATTTTCTGATTGAAGCGCTGTATATGGAAAATATAACCACAGGTAAACCTAAATATGGGAATATATTCAAAAGACTTGTTAAAACCAGCCTTTACTGATGGGGGTGTAATGTTGGATTTAAAGAAGTATCTGATTATCGATTCACTGCATCTTCATATAGAAAAGTATATTAATACCTTCATCAATTCAGACCCTGCTGATGAACAGGAGAAGAAGATAATATCACTGCTCAGGGATTACAAGGAGAAGTCCACCTCCGGCCTTCCGGAGGCAAGGGATATCATAAAGGCACATATAAAGAACAGCATTCTCACAGGCTTTGATATATACCTGGAGAGTAATAACGGTAAACTGGACGATGAAAGCATATTTGAGGCAATAAAAATTGACGAGACAAATGGATTGATTGATAATATAATGCCTTTCAATGATCCGGATAACCTGACTCAAAGGGAAAAATTTGAGATTATTCTATATAAGAACAGTACGGATGAAAGCAGCAGGAGGGATGAGGCATTTAAGAGCTTACTCGCCAAATATGCTTGCTGCAAAAAGACCAGAGAAACCGGAGACTATGAAAGCCGGAGATATGAATATAGTGAAAAAGATATTGAGTATATTTATAAAAGTGAGGATTATGTACTTTCTTTTACAGATAAGCTAGAGATTATAACACAGAGGTTATATGAGGAAATATTCGGCCTTAAGCACATCGACATGCTGGCATATTCAGATATTAATGAAGTAGGTTTTTCCAACAGTGGCAAATATGTATACTGCTGGTGCGGGAAAAAGATATGGCTGAGTTTTTTGCAAATAAGCGAAAGCGAAGCAAGAGTGATTCAAGACAGAGCTATAAGCTTTGAAAAACACTGTCCTCAGCTTGATGTAAGCCATCCTGAGATATTGTGCCACAGGGGGGATGGTGCCAGAATAACAGTTACCCAGAAGCCGTATTTCTCGGCACGCAACCTATGCATAAGAATTTTCAATCAAAGCGGTGCTGCTTTCAAGGATTTGATAACCGGAGATAAGCTTAGGTTGCTTATCACTGCTCTGGTTAAGTCAGGCGAAAGCATATGCCTTCAAGGCGGTCTTGGAACCGGAAAGACTACAACCATGAATGTGATGTATGAATTGCTGGATGACTTTTTGCATATCGGAACAGTAGAGGATTATTTTGAGCAGCATGTCATGGAAAAGTATCCTCTTAAGAGAATTGTAGAAGGGCAATCCATAAACGGTAAGGAGCTTTTGGATGTAGTGAAGACACTGCTTCGTATGTCTGTAGATGTAGCAAATATAGGAGAGGTCAGGGATGGAAACGCATTGTTTGCATTTATTCAACTGGTGCAATCTGTTTCAGTTGCAGCATGGTTTACAACGCATATAACCAATCCTGAGACTACTGTGCCGCGTCTAAAAAATATGCTTATTGGAACAGGCAGGTACTTTTCAGAACAAAGTGCCGTAATGGACATAATCCACTACATAAATATGATATTTCAGCATGAGATTATTGATGGACAGATCATGATAACCAAGGTCGTAGAAATTGTTCCTTTAGTGGCAACGTCAAGCGACTTTGATTACAATATAGAAGCTGAACATGAACTGCTGCAGAAGTTATATTATATTCAGCAGATACAAAGCAATCCGTATAATATGTTCAGACTTAATACCATTATGCAGTTGGAGGATGGAACGGTAAGATTTTTGAACTATCCTTCAAGGAGAATGATAGAGAAAGCAAGAATAAACAGTGACTCATGGAAGTATGTTAAGAATCTCATCAATTTAATTAAGCTGGACACCGGCATGGAAATACCTGAATATGCGAGAGGGTGATTAATATAATTTGGAATCTTCACAAAAGAACAGATTTTCACAAATATAAAAGGCAGAATCTTTCGTATAGCCTCCTTTTTAAGCTTAATGATAGGCTGACTCTTATTAATCAAAAGTCATCTGTCCAGAATATGGGGACAAGCCTTGTACTTCTTATTGCTTTAGTGATGCTTGGTGCCATCTACTTTTTATTTGCATATAACACCTTTAGTGGTCTTTGGTATCATAAGGTCTTATGCATTATCTCAACGTTGATATTCGTGTTTCTGTGCGAGCAGACATATTTTGAGATATATGAGAAACGGATAAAGCAAGACTTACCCAATACCTTAAAAAAGCTTACTCATTATTATAATCACTACAAAGGCAATATAATACCTGCATTGGAGGATACCATTTCCAGATGCCCTAAAAGCAATAGGGTGTATTTGATAAAAATAAAAGAAGCTTTGCTGCAGCCGGATTACGAAAGTCAGATAGAAGAGCTGGAGCATAAAATGCCTACAATATGGTTTAGGATGATATGTCGTGTAATTCTTTTTGCAAAGCAAAATGGCGGGGTATTTATAGAAAGCAGTGAAAAATCCAGCAGCGGAGATGTGATTTCTGATAGCCTGAAAAGGCTTACTAACATAGTGACCTATCTCAACATTGAACAGGGATACAATGATGTTGAGCTCTTGGGTATGCAGGTTTTTGTTTTTTTCACACCTTTCCTTGTGATACCAATGACCAAATGGTACAATACCAGTCTGCTTATAGACCTCAATATGGGTGATATATATGGAAGCGTACAAGCACAGAACCTGACTGCTATAATGATATTTATAAGTGCTTTTGGATCACTTTTTATATATTGGATGAGAAAGCTGCAAAACTGATTCACTTGGAGGATATGATTAATATGCTTTACTTTATAATAGTACAAGCCTTTGCAATTGTTTTGCTGGTAATCGTAATTTTTACGCTTGCTCATCAATATTTCAGGTATAAGAAAATAAGAAAGCTATATAGGGCTGATTATGCCAAAGAAAGCAATTTGAAGAGTATCAGCAGACTATTGCCTCTTATGCCCAAATACAAGAGCAAAAGGTATAGAAAAGCTGAAGGACTCATAATTAATTCAGGACTCAGAATTTCAGTTGAAGGTTTTTATTTGGCTAAGACATTACTGTGTATTACAGGTTTTGTATTTTTCATCAGTATACAAACTACAAACACTTTCATGCTTTATGACAGTATTATAAATGACCTGAACATGGAAAAGACTGTGATAGATGCAGCTGTAGAAACAGATACCAATAGTATGCAGCTTGAAAGGGAGATATTCAGCTATGTAGATAACGGTCTTCCAAGTGATAAAGTGACATTGAAAGAGCTTATAAGCAAGCAGAATTCACAAATGTACATAGAGTATATAGAGACTCAGATAAGAAGTAAATGGTCTGATGTAGAAGAGGATGCTGCTATAATAGCTAAAAGAATGTATAGGAAGCTTATTAAGATAAGGACGTTAGAGACGGATTACTTTGTATATTTCACAGCATTAGGAGCAGCGGTGTTACTATATTTTATACCAAACATTATTGGTTATATAAAGCTTAAGCTTATAGAGGACAAAAGAGATTGGGAGATATTGAACTACATTTATGTATTTTCTATATTTGGCCGGATGCCGCCTTTTACTGTAAAAAGTGTGCTATCCAATGTATTGGTAATATCAGATATTTACAAGCCTATAATAACTGAAGCCTTAAATGGTATAAAAAGCGGAAAAGGGGAAGCTGCCTTCGACAGTTTGCTGCAAAGGGTGGAAAATGAAGAACTTTATGAGCTTCTGGAGGCTATGCGGCTTTCTATTAGTACAGGGCTTCTGAATATAGTGGACAGCATTGATGAAATGGCACTTAGCCAGCTTAAGTGGCTGGAGATAAAGAGCATAAAAAGGAGAAAGTCGAAGCAGGTAATAGCCATGGTGCCGGTAGTACTGGTAATGCTTATAGCTGTGGTGTACTTCTCATACAGCCTGTCGACACTTTCTAATCCTATGAATTTTATAAAATAGAAATTGAAAGGGAGAATGAACTATGGAAAAATTCTGGGCGGTAATACTTATATTTGTGGTGGTTGCAGCAGCAGGGCTTATGTATGTCAATCAGGTATATAATCCGCAAAAGTCCTCGCAGGAGGCTATGGCTGATACAGCAAATCAGACATTATCAGCAGTAAGATCAGATGTGGAGGATACGGCACCGACTACAGCAAGTGCAACAAATGTAATACAGACCGTTAATATGTACTGTAAAGCAGGAAATACTGTTGAGATTTCTGTCGGAGGAGATACGTATATTACAAGTACTACAAGTACAGGCGGCACGGATATAACTACAAAAGTAGGGGATCTGGATAACTACTTTACAAAAGTCGTCCATAAGAATGAAAGTACTGGAGTCATTGAAGAAATAGTATTTGCAAAGGTAACTTTATAAGAATAATACTTTGGCAGGAGAATTTTTAAATGGAGAAATTTTGGGCATCTCTTCTGGTAATACCTATTTTTACGTGGTATTCATACCATGCTGTACTGGACAGGGACTTTAAAATAAGACAGCAGACAGTAGAGAATATTGTATATCAATATACACAGGTAGCTGCAAAAAAAGGAGCCTTATATGAGTCTGTATATAATGAGATGGAGAAAAGACTTTCCAGGTTTGGAGTTTTTGACATTAGTGTAACTGCAGAGAAGTTCACCGACACAAGTGATACTCCTGAGGTGATAGTGGACTCGGAGGTTATCGGGAAGGATTTGCGCTCTCAAGGTTACGATATCATCAACATATACGTTGAAAGCTATAATGAGCATCCATTAGGGAGGCTGTATGAAATTACTCCCTATGGCTCAAAATCCGGAGCTGATGCGGACATCAGATATTTTGGCAAAGCCTCGGTATATATTCAATAAGTAATGTCAGAAACCATAGGAAGTGATATTATGAAATCATTTTTCTTAAGCCTTATTTTCATATTCTGTACCTGGAGTTTATTCTTTATAGGTAAAGGAGTAGATAATATAGACATTATGTGTGAACGGTACAAAAGGGCTCTGGATGCGGGAGCTAATGCTGCTTCAGAATTTAAGGCATACAATACCGAAGAAATGTTAACTGACCAAGGTACGGGATATGGCATCGGACTCGAGGATAGTAATAATGTGCCAATTGATAGGGAGGAAGCTGTTAAGTGGTTTTACAGGTTGTTTTTCAGAAATCTCAGCATAAACGATATTGATAAGCAGAACGAGTTAAAACGCTATATACCTATGAAAGCCATAATCTGCTATGACCGGCTTATGATAGCTGATGCTTCCGACAACTGGTTTTCCTATGATGCAGACGGAGAAAAGGAATATGTAATTCAATACAGGGGGAAGGACTATAAATTCACATTGTCCGACCAGGTTTATGATATTGAAAACGAGATATGGATTACGGCTGGTGATATTGGGCTTGAATCTAAGGATAGAAAGATTTTAATTACCCAATATATAGCAAACGAGCTTAATAGCTTTTTAGATAATAGGGCAAATAAGGAAAGCGGCAGCTATTATAAAATAGCATTTTCCTTGGATGATGCTGTAGAGGATAAACTGAGCGGAATAAACGGAGTTAACTTTATAGTGTTTTGTGAAGGAATACCTATACCATCACTAAACCCCTTCAAGAAAGAACGATTTTTTGCATATGGAATAGGTGGAAGTGAGATAACTTTGAGGTAATCGGATACAAAACGAATATAATAAATGCAAGCAACTTGCGCGATATATGTTGCGAAAAAGATTTATCAATTATAAAAGCAGTAGATACATCTGCTATTATATTATCGGTATTGTATTTTTCGCACATATGAATCAAGGAAAATGTTTTGCACATTCTGAATTCAATGTAAAATGTTTAGTGCAAAACATATAGGAGGAAGTTAAATGAAAAAGTTTATATCGATAGTTGTTACAACCGTAATTATGTGTTCCATATTAATGGGTGCCGTATTTGCAGAATCTGAATCTACTGCTAAATTTAATGATGTTAAAGAATCTGATTGGTTTGCAGAAGCAGTAGGTAAGATGAATGCGATGAAAATAATTGACGGTATGCCGGGAGGCAGCTTCAACCCAAAAGGGGAAGTAACCAGGGCACAGTTTGTCAAAATGCTTGTACAAGCTATGGGTTATAAAAAAATAGACAGCGTAAGTTTTAATGATATTAAGCCTTTTACCACAAGCAAGCCTCATTGGGCATCGGTGTACATAGAAACAGCACTGAGAAACGGTGTTATATCGAAAGACGAAATAGGCAATAATTTCTATCCGGATGTGCCGCTTACAAGAAAAGACATGGGGATGATGATGTTCAGAGCCTTGAAGCTGAATCCCTCAGAAGGGGAAAACCCCTTTGCAGATATTACGGAAGCTAATGGATATCTCACGAAGCTTTATGAGGAATACCTTATAAGAGGAAGCATAGAAGGCGGCAAAAGACTCTACAAGCCGGAGGGACTGACTACAAGAGCAGAAGCGGCAGTAATTATGGCAAGGATGATGGAGTATAAGGAGAACCCTGTTGAATATGTTAAGACAGTAGGCTTAGGAACAAGGATAAAGGAAGGAATTGCTACCGAAGAAGATATTAAGCTTAACAGAGAAGTTGAATGTAAGAAGCAAGCAGAGGACAAGACATATATTGTTACACCTAAGTTGAGTGTAGAAAAAAGTCCTGAAAAGATGTATTTTGAAAAGTTTATATATTCTTACATACATTTAGGTAATTATAATGACTATGCAGATGATGTAGAAGTAAGAACCGTCTGCATAACTGACAAAACGCAAAATAGTTCTTATGGGCAGAATGCTTCAATGCAGTGGCATGAAACACATAGGGATATATGGAAATCGTTACAAACCCTTAAAGAGGGGAAGTTATCTGTAATAGGTATAGTAGCAAAGGGCAATATGAGAAAGGTGAGCAACGAATACATTGGATACGACTATAACTACAAACCTGGAACTGTTCTTGTGTATGAAGTTCAGTTAAAAAGGGGAAGTGCTATAAAAAAATATTCAGTTAATGTGGTTATTCCGTAAGGGGGAATAGGCATGAAGAAGCAAATTGCTTTTCTTTTAATTATTTCAATAATGTTTGCACTGATACAGCCTTTGGTTGTATCAGCATACGAATTTGAAAATATTGATTTTGGTTCAGGAACATATGAAGACCCTATTAGATACAGGGATTTTAGAGACTTTCTTGCTTACGCATATACCCGTTTATGTCCCACAGCATCCTTTGAGGTTACAATAGGAAGTAATTCAATGAATTCCGATGAAACCGAAATAAATGCTGATGATAAAGCAACGGTGGATAATCCCATGTATATTGTTGTTGGTGATATAGCAGTTATAACTTCTACAAGCACATCAAGTGAAAGTAAATATGCATTGGATATGTTTGATTGGCAGGTTACATTCAGAGCAGAAGAGAAAAGTACATATGTAATGAAGGAGCAAAGTAATAGCAGTATGTTCAGTCCCAATACCTTCATTTTTGATGCTCCTGGTACATACAATTTTTACCTGAATGTAAGGGACAATATGCCACATGACTTGGTTGACGGTTGGGGCAACTGGTCAAAGGATGGTGTGCACGAAGTAATAGGGAAGAATCCTGGTTCAAAGTGGAATGATGCAAGTGACGATTGCTACGGTTATTGGTACTATGCTCAGGTACAGGTTATAGTTACTGCGGAGAAGTCCTATACTCTACAAGAAAAACATATTGATACTATTACAGGAACAGTACTGAGTGAAACCTTGCATGAGGGCATTTCTGAAAGTACCTTTACTACAACAAAAAAAAATTTTAATAACTATGATTTTATAGGCAGCAGAGCCGGTTACACATGGGATGAAATAGCTAATGGGACTACAACAAACATATCCACTCGTACAGCAAGCTTTGACAGCAGTCATACTATAGCTTTCCATTACTATTACTACACAAAAAACACACCGCCGCCACCTCCTCAACAGGGAACAGCGGACATATTTATCTACTACAAAGATAAAATTACAGGAGCAGCCGTATATCCTGCTGATGAAACCACATACAAAGGAAAACCTTACGGCACATATGCAATAACTGCTTTGCCGGATACAGATTCATATAAGCTTGATACAGCAACAACTCCTTCACCGCAGACTGTTACCGTAGATGAAATAAATGATTCAAAGACTGTAACCTTCCTATACCTTCCTACAGAGCTGCCTCCTGCGAATAAACCACCTGTGGCAGATGTAACAGGTCCATTAAAGAAGCTGGCAGGAGAAAACGTAGTCTACGATGGCAGCGGGTCCTATGACTCGGATGGTACTATAACTAACTACTCCTGGGAATATAACGGTGCAAACTTTATATCAACAAGCAGCAAAGGTGACAGGCTGACAGTGTGGTATCCCTATGCAGGTAACTATGCAAGGAATGAAAAAGCCACATTAACAGTAACAGATGATACAGGAAATACCGACAGTGACAGCCATTCGGTAGAAATCCTCCCTCCTGTGCCTGCTGCTTCATTTAACATAACAGGCATACTTAAAGAAAATAGGAGAGTCACGCTTGATGCATCAGCAAGCTACAGCCCTTCGAGATACCCAATAAATAACTATATCTGGACGGTAGTCAATGCTTCCAATATCAGAGCAGTTGCAGCCTTAAACGGAAACCCAATCAATGATGTAATTTTTAAAGCAACCGGAACCTACAGTATAAAGGTGGAAACGCCAAACACCGCAGGCCTTTCGGATGACGAACAAAAGAATGTGATAATCATTGCAGATCAGAACCCTAAAGCTAACTATTCAACAGCAGTAAAGCTTCTTCGTGATCCGGTTGCTGCAAACAAAAATGCCACAATAACAATAACAAACCTATCCGGTTCTCCGGATGGAGATGCTATAAAGGCAACTGTAATGTTCTATGCCTATGATACCGACAATGACGGGAACTTTGACGAAGAAACCTGGTACTACTCAAACGATGGGACAGCCTGGCAGGTTGCAGGGCTTACATATGCGCAGCTTAGAGCCGGAAGCTTCGATATATATACTAAAGGTACCGCAAACCCTCAAACATTTACACTAAAGACCAATCAAGTAGGCAAGTACAAGTTTGAGTGCATGACTATGGAAAATATACCGGCAGCAGATACAATACTTTCATTACTTACTCCTGCAGACTATAGAAAAGGCAATACCTTTACCACTAAACCTGATTCAGAAAAAATTGTTGATGTAATAAATACCGCACCGACAATGAGCTTTGAGGTTAAGAAAAAGAAGGAAGTTGACATTCTTGTAGCAACTGACTACACTGGCCAGAAGCTTGCCAATTTGCAGGCAGCGCTAAACGTACAGAAGGCAGCGCTATTAGCGAAAAACATTGATGCAAAGTATACCATTGTAAACTCAACAAGCGCAGTTGCACATATAAATGACAAGCTGAATGTGTACAAGCGTTATGGAAGGTATAATTATACTGCAGATTACTATTCTTGGAGTTCTTCAGGTGCTGGAGACGATGATGAAGATTTACAATTTACTGATACTGTTGAATGGGAATCTATTAATGCTCTTCAAAGTGAAGCCGAATATCTTCCACCAAGGAACCCTGCAAATGTAACTTGGAGCAAAACAGGTCAGCTGCATGAGGAAGATGATTCTCCTCCAATTAACTGGGAAAGGTATTTTTATAACGTAACCATCAATTGTCAAAACGATGCTAAAACTTCCGGAGTTGTCAAAGTGGACACGGCATATTACGGAGGACTTGCCAGTTCTTCAGGTATGACTTATGGGCATGAGACTACAAATATTCATGCTGAAAGTGTTTCTGTTGATAGTGCATGGTGTTTATCAGAAACATTGCAGGATGTCACAGTTAATGTAAATAGTGTAAACCTTGCGGATATAACTTCCGCATCATTAAGGGCAGGTAGTGACAGATACCTTCTCTTTATTGGTGATAGCAGCAGCAAAATATACAGCGGAGAATGGGGGACTCATTTCCCATTTGGAGATCTTACAAAAGCAGAACTGGACTACCTTAAAAACAACAATTTTAAGCCTTACATTATAACCCCAAGTACTTCACTAGATGCTGCATTAGGAGCAGAAAAGGCAAAAAGCACTATACCTGCTAATGGTTATACCTTCTTCAAAGCCTATGATGGTACTATGAAGCTGCTATTTAACGACGGATATCCTGCTGATATAGACTTGGATGCTGATATTAAAGCCACCTATGGGGATTATGTATTTTTGGTTAACGATACATTGAAATACCGGGTTAACGGAGCTGTCTATACTACACTTGCATCAAATGTAACAAAGGTTATTCAAGAAAATGGTACTTCTGATACTAACCTCTGGATAGTAACATCTGACGGTAAACTTAGGCAGTTTGTGGGAGGTGTTCAGAAAAAAGTATTGGGTTACTCCGATGCTGTGGAAGTTTACGATGGAAGCATCTTACCCGGTGGCAATGGTACTTATATTATTAGTTGTGCAAGTGCTACATATTTTATTAATACAAATGGTACAGCCAAGTACTTATATGGTGCTCCGGTGTCAGGGGTTAAATACATAGGTGCGAATGACGTAAGGGATGGCGACTTTGTAGACTACTGCGCTGTGTTTATATACAAAAACGGATATGTGCAGTTGTGGCGCATATGGAAAGACTCTACTTATGACTATTCAACAGGTATATCTACATACTTTATAAGAGATTTGATTGCTACCACTTTATATCAAGGCATTTACAACTCTTCCACAAATAAAACAACTTATTCCGGCTTCCCTTGGGTTTATCCATTAGAGGGAATGAATTGTATTATAAATAATGGGCTTTATGAAATAAATGGAATTTCATACATTTATGACAGTGCAGCCAGTAAAGAATACTACTATATTGATATGACTAATCCGGCATATAAAGCAACAGGCGTGTCAAATTATAAAGATGGGATAATATATTATATCAATAGCACACTAGGCGTTCCATTCACTTATACCTATTACGTTGAACGCTGGAGCAGCAAAAGAGAAGAATATATCAAAACTTATTATACGGTAACAAATAATATTGATGTCCCCGAACTTCATGGCAAAACTATATCAAAAACATTTTTTCAAAGTGGTATGACGGTAATACTAACATCGGACGGCAAACTGTATAAATGGATAGCTCCTGCTGTGTCTAATATTATTCCTACTCTGGCTTTAACACTTGCAAGCAATACTGCGCAAGATGTATATGCAAATACTTATAAGATCTATTCAAACTACAATATAGTAAGCTGCACATATTATTATTATCTGGATAGAGCTGTCGATAGCTTGATGTATCTAAATGATAACAGCGTAATATATTCAAATGTTGCAGATGTAAAATTAACAAGCAATGGCAGTACTTTATATGTTGTAACCTCAGATGGGAAGCTATACGGACAGGGAAATGATGTTGGTTCTCCATTCCATGAGCTTATAAAAACCAGAATAGTTATAGACGATACAACAAAGCAATATATAACCTTGCGGGACATTTTAAACAACATAACTGACACAAAATATTTTGCTGCCGGCCAGTATCAAGCGGCTGTAACTGACATAACAAATACTTACCTGAATGACATAAGCTATACCACGGGCTATATTCTGGCAGGCGATACAGTAAGCTATACTACAAGCTACAGTGATTATGAAAAAGACGCAAAATATGCTGAGAACTGGACATACGACCATAACCAATACTATTTTGATAACAGCATGGGGCTGGCAGCATTTCATAGACAGATACTTACAACACCTGTAACCATGTTCAGCAGGAAAGGACTATACACGATAAATGCAAAGGCAAGGGATAATCCTAAGAACGACAACAGGTTTGATAATTACAAGTTATGGAGCAATGGAAACCAGAATTTGCTTCTATATGTACATGAAAAACCTGTAGCATTGCAGAGAATTACCATAGCAAATAACGGTAACGGAGCTTTCACCGTAAAAGCCCTTGATGCCGGAAGCTATGATCCGGATCACGATGTTTCAAGAGCAGACAAAGGCATTACTGCAAGGGAATGGCGGTGGAAGGAATCAACTTCAACTGCTTGGACAGCGGGGCAGATGAATAAAGCCGACTGTACTGCAGACAAAAGTTACATTACGCAGCTCAGGGTAAAGGATTTGGAAGAGGTATGGAGCGATTACAACACAATCACTATAGACAGGGACAATCCTCCGGCAGCATTATTCAATATTGAAAAGAACATAATCAGCACTGCTGAATACCTTAAGGTTAGAGACCAGTCATTTCCTCAGAGCTTCAGCACAATAACGGGCTGGTACTGGATAGTGAATAAGGTTAATGCTGATGGAAGCGAAACAAATATATATGCCAAAACGGCGGCTGAAAGCAACACCGGCACGGGCAGCCTGGAGGGATATGATAAGTATGTGAAATACAGTTACAGCAGTACAGGCAAGTATAGGGTATATCTGAGGGTAAAAGACAGCAACGGTCTTTGGAGCGATTGCGGTACTGACAGTGCCTATAACCTCAATAGCTTTTATAGTCAGAAATTTGAGGTTGATAGTCCACCGGAGGCAAGCTTTGTTATAGAGAAAAACCCAATATTTGTAGAAGAAACCCTTAAACTTAAGGATCAGTCAACTGTCACGGGTATTTCTCCAATTATAAGATGGCATTGGATAGTGAAGAAGTTAAATCAGGATGGCAGCGTGCCAAGTGCCAATATCCAAGACGATAAATTTTCTGACAGCAACACTGGCACTGGAGCAATGGCAGGTTATGATGTAAATGTAAAGACACTCTATACTGATAAAGGAGCAGGCACATACAGAATATACCTCAGAGTGATGAACGGCAACGGTATGTGGTCTGACGGAGGGACAGAAAGCTCATATAACCTTAATAACTTCTTTCATAGAGACCTTGAAGTTCAGGAAAGCTTTAAAATAAGCAATTTCAGGATAGTCAAAATAAGAGATTTGCATCTTGAGCCTTACTACTATGATGACGGCAAATACGAAGACAGGCCGTTCTATGTAAATGATATGGCAATAGATCCTTCAAACTTCATAGTCGGAGGAATAAGCTTGGTTCCAGGTTTCAGTAGCCTGACAAAAGGTTACCGCTTCGAGTTTGAAATTGACACAACAAATTTTAATGAAACGAATGATACAATAGTAATTACTCCAAGCTTCTTTTCATATACAAGAGGTGTACCGGGAGTAAGAGGCCAAGAAACAGACCTATATTGGGAGGATTCAAACAAAAACATATATAAGGCAGGTGAAGGTGCACATTCAAAATGGGCAGTCATTACACTTAATGGCAGCAACAGAACTATAACTGGTGAAAATAGCGCCACCTGGAGAGGCGAATACCTTATCCCTGCAACATCATGGCTGGTTCGGCCGGGCACATCCATCAGGATTAACGCGGACATCATTGTAAACTTTAACATAAATGGCTATAAGGACGGAGTAATGAAATATGACTACAATCTCCAGCAGTGGCCTGTGGAAAGGACTTATGAAAAATATCCCTACGAAATAGGCGATGTGATAAGGTATGACTATACAAAGAGCAGTCTGGATGATAAAAATACTATAATAAATAGGCCTTGACATATAGTAAATAATAAATTATTATTAAATCATAGTAGAATGGTAGGAATTAATATAAAGGCTTAGAATGGAAAGGTAAGCATATAAGTATCTCTACAGAGAGGGGCTGCACCGGAAAGTTCCGGTGGCTGAAAGCAGCTTTAGTGATAAGTGCCGAAAGTGCGTCCAGGAGCTTTTGACTGAACAAGCCGCATCCAGGGCTTAAGTAGGATATAACGGGAGCACCCGTTACAGTGCAGGGATATGATAGTATCCTTTAAGAGTGTTGAAAGAGTGGAACCGCATTATATGCCTCTTTATATATATGCAAATATGTATAAAGAGGTTTTCTATTTCCTAAGCCGCACACTTGCCATTTAAAAATAAGATTTAGAAAAGGGTGGTAATGATGTTTATACAATTGAAGGAAGATATGAAGACAATATTAGAAAGAGATCCCGCAGCTAAAGGTTATTTGGAGGTAATATTATGCTATCCGGGTCTGCACGCGGTTACTTGGCATAGAACTGCACACTGGCTGTACTGTAGGAGGATATTCATACTGGCAAGGCTGCTTTCACAGATAAGCAGATTTTTTACCGGAATTGAGATACATCCCGGTGCTGTAATAGGAAGAAGATTTTTTATTGACCACGGGTCAGGAATAGTTATCGGTGAGACTGCAGAAATTGGTGATGATGTAACCTTATACCAGGGAGTTACTTTGGGCGGAACAGGAAAAGACAAGGGTAAGAGGCATCCTACCATAGAGCATAATGTAACTATTGGCTCAGGGGCTAAGATACTCGGACCAATTATAATAGGGCATAATGCGAAGATCGGGGCAGGGGCAGTGGTTGTGAGGTGCATACCTCCGGACAGTACTGCTGTAGGTGTACCGGCACATGTAGTAAGAAGATATGGAGTAGATGAAAGTTATGTAGACCTGAACCATACGGATATTCCAGATCCACTTGAAGATGAAATCAAGGAACTGGAAAAGAGAGTAAGAGAACTCGAAAGCAGATTAAAGTAAAAAAAAGCCCAATAGGGCTTTTTAATATTGTACATACATATTTTCTTTACGTAAAATTAACATGTTTTTTATATTGTGATAATTCATTCTTTACAAAGCATATGTAAACTAAAATTGTAATGCAAAAATAATATATGTAGAGGAGAATGAAATATGAAATTAAAGCGAATCATGGGCGGATTACTTGCAGCAGCTATGACAGTTTCTATGTCAGTTAATGTACTTGCTGCCGGTATAAATGATGTATCTGTAGAAAAGAAAGCAAAAAATGTAATTCTGATAATACCTGATGGAATGAGTACAGATGGACTTACTCTTGCAAGATGGTACAATGGCGGCGAAGAATTAAATGTTGATAGTTTAGCATCTGGTCTTGTCAGAACATATTCAGCCGATGCACCAATTGCAGATTCAGCACCGGCAGGTACTGCAATGGCTACAGGCTTTAAATCACATACCGGCTTTGTTGGAGTATTGCCTGATGAAAACTCAATGCCCGGTTTAGAACCAATTAAATCAGAGGACAAAAGAAAGCCGGTAGCAAATATACTTGAGGCTGCAAGACTAGATGGTAAAGCAACAGGGGTAATAGCTACAAGCGAGATTATGCATGCTACACCGGCTGATTTTACAGCTCATGACCCAAGCAGAAAGAATTATGATTCAATTTCTGAGCAACAGGTTTACCAAGGAGTTGACGTGCTAATAGGTTCAGGCTCACAATTTTTTACTAGAGAAAAAAGAGGGGACAAAGAAGATTTACTTTCTGTTATTAAAGACAAATACCAATATGTTACTACCCCAAGCCAATTAGCTCAAGTAAAATCCGGTAAACTTTGGGCAATGTTTGCACCCGTTGCAATGGCATATGATTTTGACCGTGATCCGGCCAAAGAGCCATCTCTTGCCGAAATGACAAAAAAAGCAATAGACATATTGTCCCAAGATAAAGACGGATTCTTCTTAATGGTAGAAGCAAGTAAAGTTGACTGGGCTGCACATGCAAATGATCCGGTAGGAGTTATTTCTGATATACTTGCTTTTGACGAAGCAGTAGGAGTAGCACTTGATTTCGCAAAAGCCGATGGAAACACACTTGTAATTTCTGCTACTGATCATGGTAACAGCGGTATTTCGATAGGAAACAGCGCAACTAATAGCAATTATGATAAGACTCCGTTATCTTCTTTCTTGGAACCACTGAAGAAAGCGTCATTAACCGGCGAAGGCATTGCAGCTGAATTTAATGATGAGTGTTCAAATGTAGTGGAGGTTATGGCTGAATACTATGGCATTACTGACTTAACATCTGAAGAAATTGAAGCAATTAAAAATGCGGAAGATGCTGACAAGAACTATACAGTAGGGCCTATGATTGGAAAGAGAGCAAAAATTGGTTTTACTACCACAGGACACACAGGGGAAGATGTTACACTGTATGTTTATGCTCCGGCTGGTGTTGATCAATTAACCGGTACAGTTGAAAATACTGATATAGCAGTTTACATGGAAAAAGCAACGGGATTGGATTTAAGTGCAGCAACAGACAAGCTCTTTGTAAGAGCAAGAGATGCATTTGAAGCAAAAGGTGCAAATGTAACATTTGATAATAAAACTGATACTAAGAACCCTGTATTGATAGTGAAAAAAGATAATAATGAAATAAAAATACCAGTGAATAAGAATATTGCATATGTTAATGGCTTGCCAATAACATTTGACGGTGTTGTAGTGTTCAACGGAATTACAACGTATGTACCACAGAGTGCGGTTGATTTGATAAAGTAAAAATTCAGGCAAATATTTAGATGGGGCAATTGGCTTACGGGTCGGCTGCCCCCTTGCCTGTAAATATAGCAAAATGGAGGTATATATATGACAGATCAAAGAAAAGAAGCGTTAGATTATATCATTAGTAACAAACAGATAAAAACGGTTTTTCAACCCATTATATCCCTAAGAGATGGCAGCGTACTAGGACATGAAGCATTAAGCAGAATTACTTGCGAAAGTGAAATTATAAATCCCGATATGCTTTTCTCCATTGCAGGAAAGTATAACCGTTTGTGGGATTTGGAACTGCTTTGCAGAACAAAGGCACTTGAAGCTGCATATAAATTTATGATTCCACCCTATAGCAAAAAGCTGTTTATTAATGTAAACCCTAATACGATGCATGATGAAAACTTTAGAAAGGGCTTTACAAAAGAATTTTTAATGCAGTACGATATAACTCCCCACAACGTTATATTTGAAATAACGGAGAGAAATGTGATTACTGATATGAATGGCTTTAGAGCAACTATTGACCACTATAAAAGCCAGGATTACAGAATTGCCATTGACGATGCTGGAGCAGGATATTCAGGGCTAAACCTTATCAGTGATGTCAACCCTAATTACATTAAGCTTGATATGAAGCTGATACGCGGCATTGATTCAGATAGCTTGAAATTTGCTCTTGTTAAGGGTATGGTTGAATTTTCTAAGGTTTCAAATATTTTTTTAATTGCTGAAGGTATAGAGACTTATAAGGAACTGGATACACTTGTAAACTTAGGAGCGCAGTATGGTCAGGGGTATTTAATTCAGAAACCTGATGCAAATGTACAAGAAATCAGTCAGGAGGTATTGCAGGAGCTTAAGAAAATAAATCTTAAGAAAAACCATACTTCTCAGAGTATTATTTCTAATATTTACATCGCAAATTTATGCACCACCTCTGGAACTATTCCGCCGACTGAAATGGTTCCACGGGTATATGATATTTTCAAGCAAAATCCAAACTGTTTTGGATTATGTGTCATTGAAAATGAATTGCCTGTTGGAATTGTTACCAGAGAAAAACTGGCATTAAGGCTGAGTGGACACTATGGTTTTGCACTGAATCAGAACAAAGCTATTTCTCAGATTATGGATAAAAATTTTCTGTCTGTGGACTGCAAAATACCTGTAAACATTGTGTCCTCTATGGCTTTGTCACGTCCCAACGATAAGCTGTATGATTTTATTGTTGTTACAGAAAATGATAAATATATTGGAACTGTAACGATTAAGGATTTACTGCAAAAAACTACAGAAATAGAGGTATCAGTCGCAAGGCATCAAAATCCTTTGTCAGGCTTATCGGGTAATTTGATTATTGAGCAAAAATTGAGTCAATGTGTGGCAAGTACTAATAAATATAGCGTTGCTTATTTTGATATTGACAATTTCAAAGCATACAATGATGTTTACGGATTTGAAAACGGAGATTTAGTAATAAAGCTATTGGCTGATATTCTATGCAAATATTTTTCGGATGAACAATTTGTAGGCCATATTGGCGGTGATGATTTTGTTGTTATCGTGTATGATCTTGTAACGGTTGAATACTTCAAAGACATAATAGAGCAATTTGAGTTTGAAGTTTTGGACTTCTATAATCTAATAGATATTCAAAACGGTTATATCACCACAGCCAACAGACACGGTCAGATAGAGCAGTTCCCACTGATCACGCTTACTTCTGTTGTAGTCAATAATCAAACACATACTTTCAATAACGTATTTGAGCTTACTGAAATGCTTGCGCGGCTGAAAAAAACAGCAAAACAAAACTAAAAGGCTTCCTACAGCCACTCCCACTACTCACACCTTAAAAACTCCAGCACCCAACAGCAAGTACGAGTATGCGCCAAATTTCCAGAGAAATACTTGAGCGTTTTTTCCTATTGATAAAATTCCCGATTAATATTAACATTAAATAAATATGCGTAATATTATATGAGTTAGGGGTGATTGAAATAAAAGAGGCGTTTAAAATAGTAAAGAAAGAAGAACTAGTTTACCTTACTATACCTGCATTCGAAGAGACCGGCATGGTAAAGCACTGCTTTACTACCAGAGTAGGAGGTGTAAGTCAGGGCATATACAATTCTCTGAATACTTCTCCTGTGAAGGAAGACCCTATAGAAAATGTGCATAGGAATCTTGAGACTGTATGTGGGGCAATAGATATTGACTATACCAGATTGGTGTTTCCGGATCAGACTCACAGTGATAATATAAGGATTGTTACAGAAGCAGATGTAGGAAAAGGGCTCAACGGCCAGATTGATATTGCAGATACTGACGGGCTTATTACCAATATTCCGGGAATACCCCTGATTACCGAATATGCTGACTGTGTGCCGCTTTTCTTTCTTGATACAAGAAATAGGGCAATTGCACTGGCTCATTCCGGCTGGAAGGGAACGGTGCAAAAAATTGGTGCAAAGACAATAAGGCGGATGAATGAGGTTTATGGGACAAAGCCTGAAGACTGTCTGGTAGGCATAGGGCCTTCAATAGATCGGAACTGCTTTGAGGTTGGGCCTGAGGTAGAACAGGAGTTCAGAGATAGGTTTGGTTATTGGAATGAGTTTATTGAGCCTTTTGGAGAAACCAAGTTCAAGATTGACCTGTGGAAGGCGATTACTCTTATGCTCACAGAGCTTGGAGTGCCGGAAGAAAATATTACGGTCAGCGGTTTTTGCACAAAGTGCAATGAGGAGCTGTTTTTCTCATACAGGCGGGATAAAGGAAAAACTGGAAGTATGTCAGCAATAATGGAATTAAAATACAAAAGGTGATAAGCTGCGTTGAGCTGAAGGAGGAATACGCTTGATAAACCAGAGGATACTTGTAATAGAGGATGAAGCAAACATACAAGAGCTTCTTAAGTATAACCTTGAGAAAAATAACTACAAGGTAACAGTAGCTGATAACGGCATTGATGGATTGAATGAAGCCCTTGCCAATGTACCGGATCTCATACTTCTTGACCTGATGCTTCCGGGGCTTGACGGCTTGGAGGTGTGTAAGAGGCTTAGAATGGAAAAATGTACAAAGAAGGTTCCGATACTTATGCTTACTGCAAAAAGCGAGGAACTGGACAAAGTATTGGGTTTAGAGCTTGGAGCTGATGATTATATAACAAAACCTTTCAGTATAAAGGAACTGATAGCAAGAATAAGGGCAGCAATGAGAAGAATAGCAAACGACAAGACCGACGGACCGTCTTATGAGGAAACCGGTAAAATTCTCAAAGTCATGGATATAGAAATTGACTGTGAGAAATATGAAGTGCGAAAAAACGGTGAAAAGATAGTACTGACCCTTAAAGAGTTTGAACTTTTGAAAATACTCGTAGAAAACAAGGGGAAGGTATTGACCAGAGATTTTCTGCTGGATAAAATCTGGGGATATGATTACGTGGGTGAGACTAGAACTGTAGATGTGCATATAAGGCATGTAAGGCAGAAAATCAATGATGAGGAAGGCAGCGGACAGGTAATTGAAACTATAAGGGGTGTAGGTTATAGATTCACAAGTGAAGGTGAACGATAATGCAGCGGAAGATTTTCTTTAATATCATGATAGTATTGCTTTTAGGAGTAATTATCTGCGGCATATTCTCTGCAAGAGTTGTAGAAAAAAGTATGGTGAGCAGCGTTGAGAAAAGCTTGCTGATTGAGTCAGGCCTTGTCAGGGAACTTGTAGGAGAAAGTCTGATAAGCAATAGTGATGATATTAATAAATATATCAATAAGATAAAACAGACTACAAATACCAGAATCACAATAGTAGATGCGCTGGGTAACGTAATTATTGATACTGAAAAGGACTATTCTACTATGGATAATCACTCAGGAAGGCAGGAGGTTAAAGCTGCCCTAAAGGGGAATGTGGGAAAGTCGATAAGGTACAGCGATACCCTTAAGGTAGATCTGATGTATGTGGCACAGCCGATTTATAAAGGAGGAAACATTGTTGGAGTTGTGAGGCTTTCGAAGCCGCTGTATGAAATAAATGCTTTACTTGGCAAGCTATATTTCAATATTTTCATTGCGGTATTGATAGGGATTTTTGCATCCTCACTTCTTGGCTATAAAATGTCGCTAAATGTGACAAAGCCCATAAAAGAGATTACTTTTACCGCATCAAGTATTGCAAAAGGACATTTTGACAGGAGGATAAATATAATCGGCCGTGATGAAATAGGAATACTGGCAAATTCCATAAACGACATGGCATCTAAGCTGAATGATACAATAATGAGCCTGCAGGACAAGAATATAAAGCTGGAGGCTATTATGTCCAGCACTGTTAATGGAATAATTGCAATAGACAGCGCAGAGCGGGTGCTTTTTATAAATTCCGTAGCAGAAAGGCTTTTGAACATTGAAGATAGGGATATTGTAGGCAAACACCTCCTTCAGGTTATAAGGAACAACTCCATCGATAATTATCTCAAAACAATATTGAAGGATAAAAAATTCTTTGATACAGAGATAACAATAGATGAAACCGATGAAAAGGTATTGAAGCTTTATGCCAACCCTATAAAGCAGGCTGATGAAAATAATATTGAAGGGATCATCATAACTATACAGGATATAACAGAACTAAGAAAGCTGGAAAGGGTCAGAACAGAGTTTGTTGCCAATGTTTCTCATGAACTCAAAACCCCATTGACATCCATAAAGGGCTTTGCTGAAACTCTGAAAACTGGGGATATAGAAGATAAACAGGATACAATAAGGTTCCTGACTATTATAGAGGATGAAGCAGACAGGCTTTACAGGCTTATTAACGATATACTGTCCTTATCAGAGCTTGAGCAGGGAAAGACAAAGACAATTAAGAAAAATATAGTAGTTGAAAAAGCCATAGCAGAAGTATTGTCAATGCTTAAAGGACAAAGCGAAGAGAAGGGCATAGAGCTTTCTGCAAACATTCAGGAGGAGCTTAAAAACCTTACAGGTGATGCGGATAAATTTAAGCAGATGCTTATAAATCTGGTAGACAATGCAATAAAATATACTCCTGAAAACGGGAAGGTCCGGGTCGAGGCATATAATCTGACGGATAAGACTGGCCGGGACAAGGTGGTAATAAAAGTAGCAGATAATGGAATAGGTATACCCAAACAGCACATTTCAAGGGTTTTTGAAAGGTTCTACAGAGTGGACAAGGCAAGATCCAGAAAGGTAGGAGGTACAGGTTTGGGACTTGCAATAGTCAAGCATATAGCAATACTTTTCAACGGAGAGATAGAAGTTGACAGTGAGGTAGGCAAAGGTACAGAATTTAGAATAATATTACCGGTATAGCCAAAAGAACCGCAGACTAATGCGGTTTTTTTATGCACTTAACACCGAATTAACATATGCTTTATAGTTTCTTAACCTTCCCTTTATTTATCGTTAACAATATTATTGTATATTTTAATTGTGAAAAGCAAAAAAATAATAAAATGAGGTTTAGGGAGGAATTATCAGATGAACATTAAAAAGACATTAGTATTTCTTTGTGTAGCAGTATTACTTATCGGTGTTTCCACAGGATGCGCGAAACCAGCAGATATAAACGAACCATCAGGTGATACAAATCAGCCGGCAGCTTCCGGAACAAGTGGAAGTATAACAGTAAACGGATCAACTTCGGTACAACCACTGGCAGAAGAACTTGCAAAGGCATTTAAGGCTAAAAATCCTAATGCCACAATAGATATACAGGGCGGCGGTTCTGGTGTCGGAATAAAATCAACAACTGATGGAGTAGTAGATATAGGAATGTCCTCAAGAGATCTTAAAACAGAAGAAAAATCACTCAAGGAATTCAAAATAGCTGTTGATGGTATTGCTGTAATAGTAAATCCTGCTAATAGTGTTACAGACCTCTCAATAGAGCAGTTAAAGAAGATATATACCGGCGAAATCACTGACTGGAAGGAAGTCGGCTGCAAAGAGGGGAAAATAACGGTTGTAACAAGGGAAGAAGGTTCAGGCACCAGAGGAGCATTTATAGAGCTTACAGGTGTTGAGGTAAAAGAAGGAGACAGCAAGGTTGATTTGACAATTGCTTCAGCGATAACACAGGGTTCCACAGGTGCAGTTATGACTACGGTATCAGGTGATCCTGGTGTTATCGGTTACGCTTCTTTCGGTTCGGCAAAAGACAAAACGGATATAAAACTTATTAGTGTTGGCGGAAAAGCATGTTCAGAAGAGAGCATCAACTCAGCAGAATATAAGTTATCAAGACCATTCCTTATGCTTACAAAAGCAGATCCAACAGGTCTGTCAAAGGACTTCCTGGATTTCATATTCAGCCCTGAAGGACAGGAAGTTGTTGCTAAGAATGGCTACCTCAAGGTTGTAAAATAGATATAACAAACCCGATTAATTACCCTAATTTGTGCTTCTGGCTGAAACCCAACAGTCAGAAGCTTTTAATTTGGTAAATCCCGACTTAACATTTACTTAACATTCAATTAACAGACAGTTAATTTTTAGGCTGATGTATTGTATTACAATCAATATAGGATACATAAAGCATTTTTAAAAATTATATAAATGCACATTATATATATAATATGCCCGGCATCCAACTTTAAAATCACCGGGGAGGGGGAGTAAATATGAAGGCTTATGAACGGGTGATTCAGTTTATACTTTTTATAAGTGCAATTATCGGAATACTTGGAGTAATATTGATTACATACTTTATAATCAATGAAGGCTATCCGGTAATTCAGAAGGTTGGCTTACTGAAATTCATCACAGGGCAGAAATGGGCTCCGACACAAGGAATTTATGGGATATACCCTATGATTGTCGGGTCATTACTTGTTACAGCCGGAGCACTTATATTGGGTGTACCTGTAGGAATAGGCAGTGCAGTCTTTCTGGCAGAGCTGGCCAAGCCTAAAATCGCGGGAATAATAAAGCCGGGTATTGAGCTTCTGGCAGGAATACCTTCGGTTATTTACGGATTATATGGGCTGGTAGTTATTGTGCCCTTTATAAGAAAGGTGTTTAACAACCAGGGTTTTAGCGTGTTGGCAGGAAGCATAATATTGGCCATAATGATACTTCCTACAATTATAAATGTTTCTGAGAGTGCTATAAGGTCAGTGCCAAAGGACTATAAAGAAGCATCCTTGTCTTTAGGCTCCTCCCACTGGCAGTCGATAAAAAATGTGATAGTGCCTGCCGCACGTTCAGGAATTATTGCGGGTGTCATTCTTGGTATGGGCAGGGCTATAGGAGAAACTATGGCGGTAATAATGATAGTAGGTAACAGCCCTGTAGTGCCTGAAAGCATATTGTCATCGGTCAGAACGCTCACAGGCAACATAGGTATTGAAATGGGCTATGCCAGTGGAGAGCATCAGAAAGCTTTATTTGCTACCGGTATTGTACTATTTGCCTTTATTATGCTGCTTAATATAGCTGCAAACCTTATTCCCAAAAGGGTAGGTGAATAGTATGACAGATTCCAATATAACATCCGGCAGTGTAAATAAAATCAAAAAGAGTGAGAAGATAGCATTTTTATTCCTTTGGTGTACCGCAATAATAACTGTTGTGGTGTTAATAGCTATAGTGGGAAACGTTCTGGTAAACGGAGTCAGGCATTTAAGCCTGGAGTTTCTGACCCAGGAGCCGGAAAACATGGGCAAAGCGGGCGGAATATTTTCGATAATAGCAACAACTATATATCTTGCATTATTTTCTCTCATAATTGCAGCGCCTATTGGTATTTGCGCTGCGATTTTCCTCACCGAGTATGCCAGGGAGGGCTTTGTTATCAGGCTTATAAGATTTGGCACTGAGTCGCTGGCGGGTATTCCATCCATCATCTTCGGACTCTTCGGTTATGTTTTCTTTGTTGTATTTTTAAAATTCAGATATTCTATGGTATCAGGCGGACTTACACTTACGCTTATGATACTGCCTACAATAATAAGAACAGCGGAAGAGTCAATAAAAATGGTTCCGAGATCTTTCAGGGAAGGCAGTCTTGCATTAGGAGCAACTAAATGGCAAACAATATATAAGGTGGTTATTCCTGCGGCGATTCCAGGAATTCTCACAGGGGTCATACTGGGAATAGGCAGGGTGGTAGGTGAGACAGCAGCAGTTATTTATACGGCAGGAAGCTCTTTAGGACTGCCGAACTCCATATGGAGACCAGGAAGAACGATGGCGGTTCACCTTTATATACTGGCATCCGAAGGATTATCAAAGGACAATATGTATGCAACCGCAACAGTACTGATAATAACTGTGCTTATAATAAACTTTACGGCTAACAGGCTGATAAAGCACTTTATCAAGGTTTAAAGGGGGAATAAAAATGACTGAAAACAAGATAGAGGTCAGTAAGCTGAACTTATACTATACAGACTTCCATGCGCTGAAGGATGTTGACATAAACATAGCAAAGAATGTGGTCACAGCCCTTATAGGACCTTCAGGCTGCGGCAAATCGACATTTTTGAGAACGCTTAACAAGATGAACGATCTTATTGACGGAGTAAAGATAGATGGAAAAATTACTATGGACGGTACTGATATTAAGAAATATGATGTTATAGAATTAAGAAAAAGAGTAGGTATGGTTTTTCAGAAGCCTAATCCGTTTCCTATGTCTGTTTATGACAATGTTGCCTATGGACCCAGGGTTCATGGATTTCGTGACAAGAGAAAGCTGGACGATATAGTTGAGAAGAGTCTTAAAAGTGCTGCAATATGGGATGAAGTAAAGGACAGATTGAAAAAGTCAGCTTTAGGGTTATCCGGAGGGCAGCAGCAAAGATTATGTATTGCAAGAGTACTTGCTGTAGAACCAGAGGTACTTCTTATGGATGAACCTACCTCAGCTCTTGACCCGGGATCAACTCTAAAGATAGAAGACCTGATGGAGCAGCTTAAGAAGGATTATACAGTAGTAATTGTAACACATAATATGCAGCAGGCAGGCCGTATCTCAGACTATACAGCTTTTTTTCTAAGCGGCGAGATAGTAGAATGCGATATAACCGGGAATGTATTCTATAAGCCTAGGGATAAGAGGACAGAGGATTATATAACAGGAAGATTTGGATAAATATTTATGAAAAAATGGAGGTGTGAGAATGACACGGAATTATTTTGATCAGGAATTGCAGGAACTGCAGGTATCACTCTTAAAGATGAGCAGCATGGTTGAGGAGGCACTTAGAAACTCCGTAAAGTCGCTTAAGACTCAGAATACTGAGCTGGCGCAGAAGGTTATTGACAATGATGATGAAATAGATGATGTGGAGTATGTAATAGAGGATAAGTGCATTAAGCTTATAGCATTGCAATCTCCGCTGGCAAAAGATTTAAGGGTAATAGCCACAGCACTTAAGATAATAACAGACCTTGAACGGATAGGTGATTATGCAGTAGATATTGCAAAAATAACTATTAAACTTGCAAACGATATATATATAAAAGAGCTTATTGATATTCCCAGGATGGCCGAAATTACCATTAATATGGTAAAAGGAAGCATTGATGCTTATGTAAATCTGGACATTTCCGAAGCACGGGAAGTTGCAAAGCTGGATGATGAGGTGGATGGGTTATACAAGCAGATTTTCAGAGAACTGCTGCTTATTATGATGGAGGACCCCAAGAAAATAAATCAAGCTACTTATTTCCTGCTGATAAGCAGATACCTTGAACGGATAGGCGATCATGTGACAAATATCTGTGAACGCATAATTCATACTGTAACAAGTGAACATGTGAATCTAAACGACTAAAAGGATGTTTCAATGAACATCCTTTTTTGCCTTTTTATTGCATGTGTATAGCTCACGTCCAAATACTGTAGTATAATATAAAGTTGGTATGATATAATAATATTTAAAATTATTCTACGAGGAGGAAGGAAATTTGGGGAATACGGGCGTAGAAATAATAGAAGTACGTCCTTCAAGTATAGCTGAGGAGTTAGGCATCAAAAAAGGAGACAAACTGGTAAGTATAAACGGTGCAGGCGTCAAGGACATACTTGAATACAAATACCTGACAACTGATGAATTTCTGGAAGTGGAAATAGAAAACAGCAACGGCGAGATATGGATTTATGAGGTGGAAAAGGAATATGACGAGGATATAGGCATAGTTTTTGACGGAATCATTGATAAGCCAAAGTCCTGCCACAATAAGTGCATTTTCTGCTTTATAGACCAACTGCCCCCTGGAATGAGGGAGACACTTTATTTTAAAGATGATGATACAAGATTGTCCTTTCTGCAGGGTAACTTTGTGACTTTGACCAACCTTAACACAAGAGAGATAGATAGGATAGTAAAATACCGGATAAGTCCGATAAATGTGTCAGTACATACGACAGACCCTGAGCTGAGAAAAATGATGCTGAATAATAAAAATGCCGGAAAACTGATGGAATACCTTGAAAGGCTGAAAGACGGAGGAATAGAAGTTAAAGCACAGATAGTGTTGTGCCCGGGGGTAAATGATGGGGCGAAGCTTACTAAGACAGTGAAGGACTTGTCAGGGCTGTACCCAGCGTTAAGCTGCGTTGCCGTAGTTCCTGTCGGCATTACCAAGTACCGGCAAAAGCTTTATGAGATTAAAGAGTATGATAAGGTCAGAGCCGCTGAGGTCATTAAGCAGGTAGAAGAATTGCAGAGAGATTTTTTATCTGAACTGAAAACCCGGTTTGTTTTTTTGTCTGATGAGTTTTTCATGATTTCCGGGAAAAATCTGCCGGACTATGATCAATATGAAGAATTCAGCCAGTTGGAAAACGGTGTAGGGTTGATTACCCTCTTAAATACGGAGATTGATGAAGCTCTTAACAAGCTTTCCAGCTACAAAAATAAAAAAAGAGCAGTATCAATAATAACAGGAGAGTATGCTGCCGCTAATCTGGCTCAGGCTGCTTCAAAAATAGAAAAAAAGATTGAAAATCTTGATATAAGCATATTCGAAATAGTGAACGATTTCTTTGGAAGCAGTGTTAAGGTAGCCGGACTGCTTACAGGTAAAGACATAATAGATCAGCTAAAGGGTAAAGCTATTGGGAGTGATATATTCATACCTGATTGTATGCTAAAGTGCGGTGAAAGAATATTTCTTGACGATGTCACGGTTGACCGGCTGGAAAAGGAGCTTAGTGTTAAGGTAACAATCTGTAAAGAAGATGGAAGCGATCTTATTAAGAATATATTATCCATTTAGATAATTCATTAATATAATGTAGGGCGAATGATATTCGTCCATTTAGGAGGCGGGGCATTTTGGCTAAGCCAATTGTTGCAATAGTAGGACGTCCCAATGTCGGGAAATCAACTCTTTTTAACAAGATTGCGGGAAAAAGAATTTCCATAGTAGAAGACCACCCTGGCGTGACCAGGGACAGGATTTATACAGAGGTTGAGTGGTTGGATAATACGTTTACCCTTATTGATACAGGCGGGATAGAACCATACAGTGAAGATATAATATTACGGCAGATGAAGAGACAGGCAGAAGTCGCGATAGAGACTGCTGAGGTTATTGTTTTCCTTGTAGACGGGCAGGAAGGTATAACCAGCTCTGATCAAGAGGTGGCAAATCAGCTCAGGCGGACGAAAAAGAATATAATACTGGCAGTTAATAAGATCGATGCACCAAAGTATAAAGACAACATATATGAATTCTATAATCTTGGATTGGGGGAACCAATGGGCATTTCCTCAGGTCAAGCATTGGGTCTGGGAGATCTGCTGGATGAAATAGTAAAAAACTTTTCTCACGAAGGGGAAGAGGCATATGACGAAGATACAATCAAAGTCGCTGTGGTAGGAAAGCCCAATGTAGGAAAATCTTCATTGGTTAATAAGATACTTGGCGAGGAGAGGGTAATAGTAAGCGACATACCGGGCACTACACGGGATGCGATTGATACGCCTTTTTGTGTAGGAGATAATAAATATGTATTTATTGATACGGCAGGAATGAGAAAAAGAGGCAAGGTGTTTGAATCCATAGAAAGATATAGTGTCGTAAGGTCGCTCACTGCAATTGAAAGAGCAGATGTATGCTTAATGCTTATAGATGGAAAAGAAGGCGTAAGCGAGCAGGATAGCAAGATCGCAGGCTATATCCATGACCAGGGCAGAGCGGCAATTATAATAGTAAATAAATGGGATATAGTTGAGAAGGATGATAAGACGATAGAAAAGTATAAAGCAGATATAAATAATGAACTTTCCTTCATGGATTATGCCCCGATGCTTTTTATCTCCGCTTTGACAGGGCAGAGAGTAAACAAGGTAATAGAACTGGTAAACCATGTAACCAATCAGCATGCTATGAGAATTTCCACAGGTATGTTAAATGATGTTTTAAATGAAGCGGTGCTTACAAATCAGCCTGCTGTTTCCGGCGGAAGAAGGCTTAAGGTCTATTATGCCACACAGGTTTCTGTGAAGCCTCCGACATTTGCACTTTTTGTAAATGAACCGTCTCTGATGCATTTCTCATATCAGAGGTATCTGGAAAATCAGATCAGAAAGGCTTTCAGTTTTGAAGGAACTCCTGTAAGATTTTTACTGAGGAAGAGGGATTAGAAAAGGGGGAGTAAAATGTTTATAAAGTATGTATTTGTGAGTGTCATAGCATATCTTCTGGGCAATATTGCTACAGCCTATCTGGTTTCTAAGGTGGCTGCAAAAATAGATATCAGGGAGTACGGCAGTGGAAATGCAGGTTCTACAAATGTTCTTAGGGTACTGGGAGCAAAACCCGCAGCTATAGTTTTTCTGGGGGATGTATTAAAGGGTGCGGCTGCTGTACTGATAGGAAGCTACATAGGGGGGAGCTATGGCGAGATACTTGCCGGTATTTTTGTAGTTATAGGACACAATTGGCCTATTGTTTTGGGTGGTAAGGGTGGAAAAGGAATTGCTACGACCATAGGGTTGATGATACCAATAGATCCAATAATGGTGTTTTTTATAGTAATCGCAGGGGTTTTAGCTATTTTAGTTACCAGATATGTTTCTTTAGGGTCAGTAATGGGAGTAATGATATATCCCATTGCAATGATAATAACGCATAAACCTATAGAATACATAATATTCAGCTTGTTTTTATCAGCAATGGCGATATTCCGGCACCGTGCCAACATAGTCAGACTGATAAAAGGCACGGAATCAAAGCTTAGATTCAAGCTAAAGGCGGAGTAGGAGGACAAAAGATGGAAAAAAATATTTCTATTATAGGTGCTGGAAGCTGGGGAACAGCAATTGCAGTACTTCTTGCAGGAAAGGGCTTTAATGTGAAGCTTTGGGCAAGAGATAGAGAACTCATTGAAAGAATTAAAAGCACGAGGGAAAATGTTGAATATTTGCCCGGTACAATGCTGCAGGATAACATTCTTGCATCGGCTGATATGGAATATTGCTGCAGTGGAAGTGAGGTTGTAGTAATCGCTTCGCCTTCCCATGCGATGAGAGACATTTGCAGTAAGCTCAAAGGCTTTATATTAAATGAGCAGGTAATTGTAAGCCTGACAAAGGGAATTGAGAATGATACCCTTCTTAGAATGTCAGAAATTATAAAGGAATTTATGCCGGAAAATGAAGTAGCTGTTATCTCTGGGCCAAGTCACGCTGAAGAAGTGGGGAAAGGTATTCCTACGGCAGTAGTTGCTTCCTCCCAGAAAAGGTCAGTTGCCGAATACATACAGGATTTGTTTATGACCCCAATGCTCAGAGTATATACTAATCCTGATATTGTTGGGGTAGAGCTGGGAGGAGCGTTAAAAAACATTATAGCCTTAGGAGCAGGGATTATTGATGGTCTTGAACTGGGAGACAATACAAAAGCAGCAATTATGACAAGAGGAATTGTAGAAATAGCTCGGCTTGGAGAGTCTATGGGAGCAAGCAGGAATACCTTTGCCGGCTTGTCAGGCATAGGAGATCTGATAGTTACATGTACAAGCATGCACAGCAGGAACAGAAGGGCAGGAATAGCAATTGGGCAGGGTAAATCAGTAGAAGAGGTGCTTGGAGGTACGAAGATGGTAGTGGAAGGTATAAGAACTACCAAATCTGCTTACCAGTTAGCAGAGAAGAAGAATATAGAGATGCCGATTACCCAGGAAATATATAATGTGCTTTTTAGTAAGTCGAATATACGGGATTCGGTATTGAACCTGACCATGAGATCCAAAACTCACGAGATGGAAGATATAGCAGAGCTAAAGGGATTTGATTGGTAAAGCGGCCATATGGTCGCTTATTTTTTTTGTAATAAAAATTGCACATGCACATATATATTTAGAGAAAACGTCTATGCAATTATATCAATACTATTAAGGAGGGAAGAGTGTGGAAGGATACGATGTTTATCGCGATATATCAGAGAGAACTGAAGGCAGCATTTACATAGGAGTTGTGGGACCAGTCAGAACAGGAAAATCCACTTTCATAAAAAGATTCATGGATTTACTTGTTCTTCCTAATATGGACAATGAGTTCAAAAGGGAAAGGACTCGCGATGAGCTTCCTCAGAGTGCGAATGGGAAGACGATAATGACAACAGAGCCGAAATTCATACCCAACGAGCCTATTGAACTGGTAGTAAGGGATAACGCAAAATTCAAGGTCAGGCTGGTTGATTGTGTAGGATATCTGGTGGAAGGCGCATTGGGGCACTTGGAGGAAAACAGTCCAAGAATGGTTAACACTCCATGGTTTGAAAACCGTATACCTTTTGAAGAAGCTGCCGAAATAGGAACCAGAAAGGTTATTTCAGACCACTCCACAATAGGTCTGGTAGTAACTACCGATGGTTCTATAACAGACCTTCCGAGGAGGAGCTATATAGAAGCAGAAGAAAGGGTCATAAAAGAACTGAAAGAACTGGAGAAACCCTTCATAATAGTGCTTAATTCTGCAAAGCCCAAGGCTCAGGAGACAATTGAGCTTAGAGAAGCCCTTGAAACAAAATATAACACTCCGGTTATAATAGTGGATGCTCTTAAGATGGAATTGGAGGATTTGGATGGAATATTGGGAAAGGTACTTTTTGAATTCCCGGCAAGAGAGATAAATTTCCATATGCCCCGATGGATGGATTCACTGGAGCTGGAGCACTGGCTAAAAAAGGGTATAGTAGACAGTATCAGAACCAACCTCAGTGAAGTTAACAGAATAAGGGATGTTGATGATGCAATAAAGAGATTTGATAGTGCAGAAAACCTCCAGGCGGTAAAAATATCAGATATGCGCCTGGGTGAAGGAGTAGTAAACATAACCATAGACTTGTATGAGGGGCTTTTCTTCAGAATATTGGGAGAAGTCTCCGGATATAGCCTTGAAGGAGATTATCAGCTTATTTCACTTGTAAAGGAACTGGCACAGTCAAAGCGTGAGTATGACAAAGTCAAGTCCGCATTAGGTGATGTCAAAGAATTCGGTTATGGTATGGTAGCTCCCTCAGTGGAAGAAATAAAGCTTGAAGAGCCTGTGATTGTAAAACAGGGCAGTAAATTTGGCGTCAGACTGAGGGCAAGTGCCCCATCCCTGCATATAATAAAAACGGATATTGAAACAGAAATTGCTCCAATAGTCGGAACGGAAAAGCAAAGTGAGGAGTTTATAAGGTACTTCATGGAAGAGTTTGAGAACAACCCGCAGAAAATATGGGAATCCAATATGTTTGGTAAATCCTTATACGATATGGTCAAGGAAGAGCTGCAAAGCAAGCTTTATAAAATGCCTGACGACATTCAGAATAAGCTTCAGCTTACATTGCAGAAGGTGGTTAATGATACCAAAGGCAGTTTCATATGCATAATCATATAGAAAAACTATAATGTACAGTATAAAGTGATAGGTTTAAAAGAGCCTATCACTTTCTTTTATCCTTCTTATGTTTTTTTAACATATTTTCTGATGCCGGTACAGATATTGAATCAGTATATGGAAGTCTTGTAGTCTCATTTCTTCCTTCATCAATAGCTCCTGTGCTGCTTGTGGTATATGCATTTTTCATTTCTTTTGAGTTTTTCAAAACAACAGCTCCCTTTTTTAAGTGGTATAATTATTGTGTGGCGTTATGCCGCTTTTATTCATAATATGTTGCCATAAAATATTTTAATTTTTTGAAACAAATTGGGGACAACAATAGTATATAATAATAGATAGTAAATTCATTGACGGGAGCGGATTATATTGGGAAGCAGAAAAAGGAAATTTTGGGATGAAGATTTTGACGATATGAAAGGTTGCTTCAATAATGACCATAGTCATCATAATGAGGTTAACTCATTGGTAGGGCTTATATTTGGGATAGTATCTTTTTCTATTAAACTGGCATTTAAAATCGTTGAGATTGTGTTTCAGGTTTTGTTCGGATTGCTTTCCGGAATAGGGTCAGGATCCCGAAATGCGCATAACGTAACAAATGCGCAGGATAAGACTGATTTTGAAAAGCAAAATATACGATATACTGTAAATGATATAAAGCAAGAAGCTGCATCTTCAAGGGAATCCGGTGATGGTAAAAGTAATGCAGGCGATAATGTAAGAGAATTCAGGAAAACTGACAGCGGCAAGAAACAAGACACAGTAAAAGCGGAAGAAAATAAAGGTAACACTGAGAAAGTTCATAATAAGGACTTCTTCATATTCTTATTCATATTGACGGTTATCCCTGCAATAGTAGCTTTGGCAATGGGTAAGCTGCTTTATGCTGGTGCAATAGGGGCAGTCGGTTTTGGATTGATGCTGTTGGTAGGAGTTATAGCCGGTATTGCCGGAAGAATTAAGAAAAAGCCGGCAAAACAAAAGGCAGAAGAGGAAAAGGAAGAAGCAAATGATGATGACCTGGTAGAGAAACTCATTAAGGATTCTTTTGAGAAGCTGTTTGTTATAAGAAAAGATATTGATAAGATATCAGATGCAGGAATAAGGGCGAAACTGGAAGCTATCTGCTGTACCGGAGAAAAAATCATAGGGGAAGTCAGAACCAACCCCGAGGGTCTTACCCATGTCAGGAAGTTTTTCTACTATTATCTGGATGCCTTTGGCGAAATTGTGAAGAAGTATCTGAGACTGTCAAGCTTTGAGGAATCCTCGAAGGAAGTAGGCGAGCTTATGGATGAGACTGAAAAGTCCTTTACGGATATAGACGGGATTTTTAAGGAATTGTGTGAAAAGCTTCTGGAAAAAGATATGATGAATCTGAAAGCAGAGATTAATGTAATAAAAAACAGCAATTAAAGCACTTACTTGCTTAAGAATATGGAATAATAGAAAAGACACGGCGTAGCCGTGTCTTTTCTATTATTATTTAAGTTTTTCCGGATTTAATGCTTCCAGCTCACTGAAAACAAATTTTCCATCTTTTCTAATAAGTACATCATCAAACCATATTTCGCCTCCGCCGTATTCCGGTGTCTGTATGCAGACAAGATCCCAGTGGACAGCGGACTTGTTGCCATTGAAGCAGTCATCATAAGAATTACCGGGAGTGAAATGGAAGCTTCCCATGATTTTCTCGTCAAATAGGGTATCCTTCATAGGCTTTATAATGTATGGGTTAATACCTATGGCGAATTCACCCACATATCTTGCGCCTCCATCGGTGTCGAACAGCTTGTTGATTCGAACTGTATCATTTGAGGTGGCATTTACGATTTTGCCATCTTTAAATTCCAATCTTACGTTTTCATAAGTATAGCCCTGGTATTCTGACGGAGTATTATAGGTGATATATCCATTAACGGAGTCTTTTACAGGAGCCGAATACACCTCTCCATCCGGAATGTTTAATCTACCATCACATTTTATTGCAGGAAGTCCGTTGATTGAGAAGCTTAAGTCAGTACCAACCCCTTTGATCCTTACCTTATCGGTCTTTCCCATAAGCTCTTTCAATGGATCCATAGCTTTAGACATTTTAGCATAGTCCATGTTACATATGTTGAAGTAGAAATCCTCAAATTGCTCTGTGCTCATATTTGCCATCTGTGCCATTGAATTGTTGGGATATCTCATTACGCACCATTTTGTAGTTGCTATTCTGATATCAGCGTGTACTTTCTTGAACCAGTTGGCTTGATATAAACCGACTTTATCACTTGGAATATCAGACCAGTCCGAGGAGTTAAGGCTTCCTCTTATACCTATGTATGCCTGCATATCCTTCATTCTAAGAGCTTCGTATTGTGCAATCTGGGACATGTGTTCGGCATCCGTTCCTAATATTAATTCCCTCATGAGCCTTCTTTTTTTGATCGATAGGAAGGGTCTGCCGCCTATCCTGTAGACTTCTTTGATTAGCTCTGCTGCGAGATCTTCACCGGAATCAAAAACCTCAATAAGAATATTCTCGTTAGGCTTAAGCTCTATGGAATAACTTAAAAGGTTCTTAGCCATTAGCGTAACTCGTGGATCTTTCATTATTGCGCCCCCCAAACATATATAATAGTAGTATAAAATTTGATTAATATAAAATAACCCCAAATATAATTATAGCTTTATAGCAGATATTTGTAAAGAATCACATAAAAGTAGTATATATAAAGATGAGAAATATGCAAACTATATAGAAGCGGGATATGAGATACGCATAACAGCGCATCCAAAGAAATAGCTGTAGAATTGGAGATGAAGAAATGAACATAGTAGAGCGGACCTACGGGAAAACGTTCAAAACTATTTTATGTGCTGCTAATCCTTTGAAAAAGATTTTTAAGAAAACACTCTGTGAGGTACATATATTTATAAATGAGCAGGCCATTGAAATCTTAAAAAATGACGGATTTCATGAAGCGTATGAGTTTTATAAGAAAAACAAGAGCTGCCTGCATGACGGGACAGTGTGGGCGGATCAGGATTTCAAAAGCAGAGAGCACTTTTATAATCCATATACAAAAAGGGGGCTTTACGGCTGCAAATCATCAAAGCAGCGATTTGAGAAATATTATGGGTATGCTCTTTTTTATTGGAACTGCGGGGACAAGGATAAAGCGATGTTCTATCTTGGTGCAGCGCTCCACCTGATACAGGATTCTACAATTCCTCAGCATGGAAGCATTAAGCTTTTAAAAAACCATAGGAAGTATGAACAGTGGATCTATAAGGTTCATAATGACTTTCTTCAATATTCTGTTTCAGAAGGTGGAATATATTATGACAGCCCATGCGACTATATCGAGAAAAATTCGAGAGAAGCTATAGCTGCATATAGAAAATATTCACTTATAGAAAATTTTAATAAGAAGTACCTAAGGATTGCCAACACTACATTCCCTTCGGCACAGAAAACCACAGCAGGGTGTCTTTTGAACTTCTATAAAAAAATCAATGAATAAATATTACCTAATAACGGGGTTCAGGATGATTCCGAACCCTGTTATCTTAACATGGAATAGAGGTATATAAATCTTGTTGCATGTTCCTGCTCATCAGTAATTATTTCAAACATCATATTTCGGTACTTTTTTCCCCGGAGCATAGTTCTTATCTCTTTATATAGCTCGACAGCTTCAAGTTCTGCATTGATGCTTGACTTTACCACATCAATTAATATGTTTTGATACTCTTTCTCAGGGGACAGAATCTTAATGTCGCTCCCAGTAAGCTCTTTGTAAATTTCCTGAAACATATCATAGTGTTTGGCTTCATCCTCATATGAATGTTGTATCTGCTCTATTATTTCATTATTATCAGTCATATTCATCATCAATTTGTATTTTCTGTAATCTATACTCTCGTTTAGCATTGCTTCCCTTAGAAGATCCAAAAGCTTTCTATCATAATCACAGTAATAGCTCTTGCTGTTATGGATATCATAAAACAATGCGTTTGCCCCCTTTGAATAAACTATATAGGTTGCATTAAAGAAATTTCAAAGAAGAATTATGCAACCTATGAAATTAAGGAATATGATTTTGCAATATTAGAATGGAAATGTAAGATGTTTATTGCAAAACATATAGTTATTATATTATATGAAGACGGCTTTCTAATGTTGCTCTTGGAATTCAATATGCTTTTATATGATTTCTTCCAGGGGTATGGTGGCGAAAGACGTTTTTTTACTTCCAGAGTCATATTTAAGAGGGTAAACCATTACTACTTGGCATCTTAACGGGCTGCTTCCGAAAATATCCCATTCAAAGACCTCATATCCCACATATTTTAATATTTCACGCATTGGTATATTCTTGAGAAAGTCAAACCCATCGGTATCTTTGAGGTTGTTTTTCATGTACTCATGAAGCTTTTCCTTTATCAAAGAATGATCATATCTCTTTATTGATGCAGGCATACTGCCGCATCTGCCATAGAGCAGCCAGTCCAGCTTCAGATACTCATTCAGCAAGTTGAATTGCAGAGAGCTGAGTATATCTTTATAAAGATCTGAAATAAAATTCTGTAATATCAAATACAGATCATTCATGCTTTTAGATGCGCTGAAGTAATCTTTTAAATTCCAATAGCCAGAAAAACTGCGGTAAAACTCAAAGGGGTTTGTACCTGTTATCTTATGTAAGAATTCAAGTGTGTGCCTGAACCTTCCGCTATTGTAATACTGATTGAGTACATTCTCTATATCCTTTAATAAAAGCAGCTCCTTATAAGACAGCCATTTGGTCTTTATCACCTCATAAGGGGGAAATTCATGATGCTCCATACCGTACATGGAGCGATTTTCCCTTATACCGGAACCTTTCAGAAGCTTAAGAAAACCCAGTTGAAGCATATCTGCTTTAAGATAATACACATCATTGAAGGATTTTTCAAAGCTTTCCATATCCTCGTAGGGAAGTCCGGCTATAAGATCCAGGTGAATGTGAGTGTTTTTAAAGTCTATGAGTTTGCAGACATTAAGGGCTACTTTGCTAAAATTTGTTTTTCTCTTTATTTCAGACAGAGTCTTTGGGTTGGTAGACTGTACTCCGATTTCAAACTGGAACATACCGACCGGCGCTTTTTTAACTGTCTCTAAAAAGCGCTCATCAATAAGGTCGGCAGCTATTTCAAAATGAAAGTTGGTGGATGAATTGAGTTTTATTATATATTCCATTACTAAAATAGAGCGGTTAATATCGCAATTAAAGGTTCTGTCAACAAGTTTAACCTGTCTGACTCCGGCATTTACAAAGCTTTTTATATCCTGACATATTCTATCCATTGACAAGTACCTTACCCCATGTATAGTGGAGGATAGGCAGTACTGACAGTTGAAGGGGCAGCCTCTGCTGGTTTCGTAATAAACTATTTTGTTTTCATAACCGGTAAAGCTGCTGTAAGGGAAAGGAATCATATCCAGAGTAGGAATAAGTGGCCTCGAATGAGTGACAACGATATCTGCATCCTCTCTGTAAGCTATTCCGGATACACCGGAAAGATTGTGTTCACCATCTGCAATGCAGCTAAGCAGGTCAAGCAGGGTTGCTTCTCCTTCTCCGATAACTATATAGCTTATCGAGGTGTTTTCAGTAAGTACCCTTACTGGATCGTACGATACCTCAGGACCACCCAATATTATTACTGCTTCTGGCTTAGCCTTTTTTAGGCTGCTGCAAATATCAAGTATCAGGCTGATGTTCCAAATATAGCAGGAAAAGCCGTATATATCGGCATCTAAGCTGTAGAGCTTTTTCAGTATGTTGTTGATATTATCATTTATAGTGAATTCAGCAATAGAGATTCCTTCTATATGAGACTCACAGTATTTCTTCAGATATCTGATTGCGAGGTTGGAATGTATGAATTTGGCATTAACTGCGCTAAGCAATATCTTCTTTTTCATAAAAAGTCTCCTTCGTATCTCTTTGAATAAGTATGGTTATTATATAGCATAATTATAACAAGATTGATATAATTGTGCGTATCATTTTTAATCTTTTTATAGGTTTTTATAGTATTAGCTGCAATATATCTGATAGAATAGTACTATAAGTGAAAATAGACTGCAATAAATACTATGTATGCGTAAGAGATGAGAGCTTTTAAAGGAGGTGCGCATATGAAGAATATAAATGACCTTAAAAGCAGAGTAAAGGAGATATCAGCGATTTTATTCAGAACCTATCCTGAAGCAACCTGCTCTTTAGATTATGATAAGCCTCTTGATCTGTTGATTGCAACAATTCTTGCTGCTCAATGCACCGATAATAGAGTAAATATTGTGACAAAGGAGCTTTTTCAAAAATACCTCTCAGTGTATGATTATGCAAATGCGAACCCTGAGGAGCTTGAACAGGATATCAAATCAACAGGCTTCTACAGAAATAAAGCAAAGAATATAATCGGCTGCTGCAGGAGGTTGATAAAGAACTTTAACGGCAAGGTGCCTGATAATATGGAGGATTTATTGAGCTTGCCCGGAGTAGGGAGAAAGACTGCAAATGTCATATTGGGCAACATATACAATATTCCGGGAATAATTGTAGATACGCATTGTAAAAGATTGTCGAACAGATTAGGCTTGACAGAGAAGGAAGATCCGGAGAAAATTGAATATGATTTGATGGCACTTATACCCCAAAAAGATTGGACTGCTTTCAGCAATAGCCTGGTATATCACGGAAGAGCTGTATGTGATGCCAGAAAGCCTAAATGTTATAATTGTCCTATTGCTTATTATTGTAACTTTGTTAACAATAAACAAAGCAATATTGAATAAGTGGGTGTTAATTCGGGAATTTTACAATATACGAGATATTTTCAATTTTTATTAATGTTACAATTTATATTAATATTAATTTGAAGGAATTTTACACCTTTTGGCGAATAGGACAACTGTGCGTTTTTTTGCGCTTATAATTATAAATTTCATGGTATTAATATTAGTTTTGAAAGAGGTGGTGAGGTATTTGACAGCGGAAATTATTAAGGAAATCAAGGACACTGAACATGCTGCAGAAGAAAAGCTAAAAACAGCACAGCAGGAAGCCAAGGACCTTTTGTTAGGCGCAGAGGAGGCGGCTGCAAAAATCATTAAAGCAGCCGAAGATCAAGAGCTTATTAAAGGTAGAAAGCAGCTTGAAGCAGCAGAGAAGGAGGCAAGTAAGGAGGCTGACAGTAAAAGAAAACAAAATGACGGAATGTGTCAGGAATTGAAGCGCAAAGCTGTAGAAAAAATGGATGACGCAGTGAATCTGGTGATGGAGAGGATTGTGAAAATTAATGGCAATAGTTAAAATGAAAAAAGTCACCATGATAGCTCTCCAGTCTGAAAAAAATGTTATAATTAACAGTCTGCAGAAATTTGGAAAACTGCAGGTATTGAACCTCGAAGAACAAATAGGGCAAGGCTTCGAAGAGTTACAGCCTGATAGTGATAATGAAGAAGTTGGCAGGTTGGAGGCAAAGCTTTCGCAAGTAAAGTATTCTCTGGATTTTTTAGGCAGGTTTAGTAAAATAAAAAAACCTTTGTTTGCACAAAAGATTAAAATAGATGAGCCACAGTGCAAGGAGTACCTTAAAAAAGAAGAAAAGCTTGAGGGCGTCTATGATAATTGCAGGGGTATAGACAGTAAATTTACGGAGCTTAAAAGTGCTGAAACAAAGCTCAATAATACTATATTACAGCTTAATCCGTGGATACCATTGGAAATGAATCTTATGGACATTGGCAATACAAAGAATACAAGTGCAATTATAGGCTTCATAGCTGGGAAATATGAGGAAGAGCTTAGTACTGCAATCAGAGATGAAAATCTTGAAGTATATATCGAAAAAGTAAGTGAGGAAAAAGAGAATACATACATGATGGTAATTTATCATCATACGTGTGAGGAGAAAATTTACCAGATTCTTAAGCAGTCAGGCTGGACTAAAGTAACCTTAAATGAATTTTCCGGAACTCCCAAGGAAAATATCAAAAGGCTTAAGGCGGAAATAGAAGAAATTGAGAACAAGAAGACTGAATTGACAAAACAAGCAGAAAGCATGGTGTCAGAAATTGGATTCCTTGAAATACTATTTGACTTGCTCTCAATAGAAAAGGATAAGAGCAGCGTGGTGAAGGATTTTGGGAGAACTGACAATACTTTCATACTTCATGGCTGGATACCCGAAAAGTCCTCTGGCGATATGACAAAGCTCTTGGATGGAATAACAGACAGGTACACTATTCAGCTTGAGGATCCGAATGATGAGGATGATATACCGGTGCTTCTAGATAACCCTAAGTTTGTACAACCATTCGAAATGATAACAGAGATGTACAGTATGCCGAATCCGAGGGGTATAGACCCGAATATTTTTATGACCCCATTCTTTATACTGTTCTTTGGAATTATGGTAACTGATGCGGCATATGGAATAGTTATGGCTGCCGTCACGGCTTTTATACTGTATAAATTTAAGCCGGAAGGCGGTATGAAAAAGATGATGGGAGTAATGTTCTTTGGAGGTATATCAACTTTTTTCTGGGGAGGAATCTTCGGAGGCTGGTTTGGGGATCTGATTAAGATAAAGCCATGGTGGTTTAATCCTTTGGATGAACCTCTGAAAATGTTGATATTCTGCTTACTTTTAGGTGTTGTTCATTTGTATACAGGATACTTGCTCTCGGCATACATGAACATCAAAGAAGGCAAATACTTGGATGCATTCTACGATCAAGTACTGTGGCTTATGTTATTGACCGGACTTATGTTCTTAGCGCTTCCGCCCCTTGCGGCAGTCGGTAAGTATATGGCAATAATAGGCGCAGCAGGTACTGTGATTTTTAATGCGAGGTCTGAAAAGAATATCATAAAGAGGTTGATATCTGGAGTATTAGCTTTATATAACGTTAGCGGGTTCTTAGGAGATGTACTTTCCTATTCAAGATTATTTGCATTATGTTTAGCAACCGGCGTTATAGCACAAGTTTTCAATGCTATGGGCCTTATGATGGGTGGCAGCCTGATTGGAAAATTAATAATGGTTGCATTCTTGATATTTGCTCATACCTTCAATACTGCACTTGGTATTCTGGGAGCTTATGTGCATACAAGCCGTCTTCAGTATGTTGAATTCTTCGGGAAATTCTATTCGGGTGAGGGGAAGGCATTTGATCCCCTAAGAAGAAAAACGAAGTATATTCAAAATTAATATAAAATAAAAAAATTAGTATAATATTATTTCTATTACGAAAAGGGAGGCAATTTAAAATGAATATGGTGGAATTAATGGGTAACTCTGGTTTATATCTTGCATTTCTTGGTACAGCAATAGCAGCAGGTGTTGCTGGCTGCGGATCTGCAATAGGTGTAGGTATAGCAGGTCAGGCAGCGGCTGGAGTTGTAACTGAAGACCCAAGTAAATTCGGTAAGACACTTCTTTTGCAGGCACTTCCTGGAACTCAGGGTATATATGGATTGCTTATTGCGTTCCTTATATGGACAAAAATAGGTGTGTTTGGAACAATAGCAGCAGTAACAATTGAACAGGGATTCATGCTCATGCTTGCCGGCATTCCGGTTGGATTAGTTGGACTTATATCTGCTATTTATCAGGGAAAAGCTTCAGCAGCCAGCTGTGGAATACTCGCTAAAAGGCCGGAAGAGTTTGGTAAGGCTATGATTTATCCTGCAATGGTTGAGACATATGCTGTTCTTTCACTGCTTGCATCATTCCTTATGCTTAACGGCATAAAATTATAAGGGAGTGGCTTAGATGGCAGGAGTAGATAATATAAAGGGAAAAATCCTACAGGATGCAGAAATAAAAACAAATGAGATATTGGAAAAAGCGAGACTCCAAGCCAAAGAAATAATAGAAAAGGCAAACCAGAAAGCCGTTTTGAGAGCAAAGGAGATTTCGCAAAAATCTGCATATGAAATAAGCGAGAAGAAGAGAATAATTAACTCAATCGTAGAGCTTGAGATGCGCAAGGATATTCTAACCGCAAAGCAGCAGGCGATTGATGAGGTATTTGATAAAGTTCTTCAGAAAATGGTTAATTTTGATAACAGCAAATATGAGCAAGTGATTTTTGATATGCTGGTAAACTCAGTGGAAAGCGGAGAAGAAGAGGTTGTAATGTCCGAATATGGAAAGAAAAAGCTGTCTCCTGATTTTATAAGCAAAGCAAATAGAGAACTTCAAGCTGTTGGTAAGAAGGGAAAACTTAAAATATCGGATGAAACCAGGAATATATCCGGAGGCTTCATTTTAATGAGCCAGGGAGTTGAGGTAAATAACTCCTTTGAAGCAATCATAAGGCTCAACAGAGATGAAATTGAACCGAAGGTAGCTGAGATTTTCTTCCGTGTGTAATACACAAGTTAAAAAGCACAAGTTAACTGGAAGAAAGGAGGATAAGCTCAATGGGTGAAAATAAATACCTATACTCAGTTACCAGAATACGAGCATTGGAAACAAAGCTTTTGGATAAGGCGAAAATTGAAAGAATGATTGAGGCTAAAAATGCTGAAGAAGTTATAAAAGTCCTCAATGAATCAGAATATGGAAGTTCAATTTCTGAAATGAAGGGCATAGAAGACTATGAATCAATAATTTCCAAGGAGCTTTCTAAGACTTATGAGCTTCTTTCGGAAATATCTCCTGTTCCTGAACTTACCAACCTGTTCTTGTTTAGATATGACATTCAAAATTTGAAGACACTGTTAAAGAGCAGCTACTTGGATGAAGAGAACGATGAACTTTTGAGCAGTATTGGTACAATATCCGGCCAGAACCTTAAGAAAATGGTGAAGAATAAGGATTTTAGCGGCTTGGATCCTATGATTAGAGAATGTGTGGAGCAGGTAATCGGGGAATTCACAGTAAACCCGGATCCGCAGATTATTGATGTGACTCTGGATAAGTGTCTGTACAATCTAATGTATAAGACAGCCCGGGATAATAAGAGCAGTTTCTTGATGGATTACATTTCAACGCAGATAGACTTGATAAATATTAAATCCCTTATCAGAGTAAAATCAATAGGTTACGGGAGGGAATTCCTAAAAAAGGTAATACTTTCGAATGGTAAGCTTGACTATGCATTCTTTAATGATATCTTTGATGAGTCCTTTGAAACCTTGATTGACAGGTTGGCCTTCAAGGATTATGGTAAGGTTGTTTTGGAAGGCATATCGAATTACGTTAAGACAAAATCACTGACGAAATTTGAAAAGCTTTCTGACGATTTTATATTTGAACTCGCCAAGAAAGGTAAGTATGTTGCATTTGGAATCGAACCGCTTATTGGTTATCTGATGGCCAGGGAGAATGAGGCTAAGATAATCAGAATGGTAATGGTCGGAAAGATAAATGAGATTCCAAATGAATTGATAAGAGAAAGGCTACGTGATATATATGTATAAGATTGGAGTTATTGGAGATAAGGACTCCATACTTGGATTCAAGGCTTTAGGAATATCAGTATTTCCGACCACCGATATAAGAGAAGCCAACAGATTGATTCATAAGCTGGCAAAAGAGAACTATGCCGTACTTTTTGTGACGGAACAGCTTGCCAAGGATTTGGATGAAGCAATCAATGAATACAAGGATTCCTTGACTCCAGCAATAATAATGATACCTAACAACAGGGGAAGTCTGGGATTAGGTATAGATGGTGTCAAAAAATCAGTAGAGAAAGCAATTGGTTCAGATATATTATTCGGGAAAGAAGGTCGATAACTTGAACGAGGGTAGAATTATTAAAGTATCAGGTCCTCTTGTCATAGCTGAAGGTATGCAAGATGCAAAGATGTATGACGTTGTTCGTGTTAGTAATAAACAGCTTATAGGCGAGATTATAGAAATCAGAGGCGATAAAGCTTCAATACAGGTTTATGAGGAAACTTCAGGCTTAGGACCGGGAGAACCGGTTGTTTCAACTGGCGAACCCCTAAGCGTTGAACTGGGACCAGGGCTTATTGAATCAATTTTTGACGGTATTCAGAGACCACTTGACGTTGTAAGAAGTGCATCGGGAGATCATATAGCCAGAGGTGTACAGGTAGAAAAGCTTAACAAAACAAAAAAGTGGAAATTTGAGCCTTTAGCAAAGCAGGGAGATACTGTAAAAGCAGGGGACATCATAGGAACAGTAAAAGAAACTTCCATAGTAGTTCAGAAAATAATGGTTCCGTACGGAATAGAAGGAACTATTGAGGAAATATACTCCGGCGAGTTTACTATATTGGAGACAGTAGCAAAGGTAAAGACAAAAGACGGAATAAAAGATGTACAGATGCTGCAAAAATGGCCTGTAAGAAAGGGAAGACCATATAAAGAAAAGCTTTCTCCATCAAACCCAATGATAACAGGTCAGAGAATAATAGATACATTCTTCCCAGTGGCAAAGGGCGGTACTGCTTGTATCCCAGGGCCTTTCGGAAGTGGTAAGACAGTTGTACAGCACCAGCTTGCAAAGTGGGCTGATGCTGAAATAGTTGTATATATAGGCTGCGGTGAGCGTGGAAATGAAATGACGGACGTTCTTATGGAGTTCCCGGAACTCAAAGACCCGAAGACCGGAGAGCCATTGATGAAGCGTACGGTACTTATTGCAAATACGTCAGATATGCCTGTTGCAGCCCGTGAAGCAAGTATATATACCGGTATCACTATAGGTGAATACTTCAGAGATATGGGATATTCAGTAGCTTTAATGGCAGACTCTACTTCCCGTTGGGCAGAAGCGCTCCGTGAAATGTCTGGACGTCTTGAAGAAATGCCCGGTGAAGAAGGCTATCCAGCATACCTTGGCTCAAGAGCTGCTGAGTTCTATGAAAGAGCCGGTAAGGTTATGTGCTTAGGATCTCTTGACAGAGAGGGTGCTCTTACTGCGGTTGGAGCAGTATCACCTCCTGGCGGAGACCTTTCAGAGCCTGTAACTCAAGCAACCTTGAGAATAGTTAAGGTTTTCTGGGGATTGGATGCAGCATTGGCTTATAAAAGACACTTCCCAGCTATAAATTGGCTTCAAAGCTATTCCTTATACCTGGATAGATTGGGTGATTGGTTTGCAGGGCAAGTTTCACCTGAATGGCATACATTAAGGACAGAAGCTTTGAAATTGCTTCAGGAAGAAGCAGAATTAAATGAGATAGTCAGATTGGTTGGCTTTGATGCTCTTTCAATAAAGGACAGATTTACATTGGAAATAACAAAAACAATAAGAGAAGACTATCTGCATCAAAATGCTTTCCATGAAGTTGATACTTATACTTCAATCCAGAAGCAGTTTAGAATGCTTAAAGCAATAATATTGTTCTTCCATGAAGGACAAAGAGCATTAAGTGAAGGCGCGCTCTTCAAAGAGCTTTCGAATCTGCCGGTCAGGGAGAAAATAGCAAAGTCTAAGCTGATACCGGAGAACAATCTTAGCGAATTTGATGCTCTGGAAGCTGACATAAGAAAACAGGTGGCTTCCACCCTTTCGAATGGAGGAATATAAGATATGCTGAAGGAATACAAAACCATTAGAGAAGTTGCAGGCCCACTTATGCTTGTCGACCAAGTGGAGGGTGTAAAGTTCGACGAACTGGTTGAAATAGAAATGAAAAACGGCGAGCAGCGCCGTGGAAAAGTTCTTGAGGTTTCCGGAGACAAAGCGCTGGTACAGTTATTTGAAGGCTCAACGGGAATAAATATCAATGAAGGTAAAGTTCGTTTTACCGGACATAGTCTTGAACTGCCGGTTTCAATGGATATGCTTGGAAGAGTATTTGACGGCATGGGCAGACCAAAGGACGGAGGGCCCAAAATAATTCCCGAATCAAGGAATGATATTAACGGTAATCCAATAAATCCTGCTGCCAGAGACTATCCCTCCGAGTTTATACAGACTGGTATATCCGCAATTGACGGACTAAATACACTTGTTAGAGGACAGAAGCTGCCTGTATTCTCAGGCTCCGGTCTTCCTCATGCAAGGCTTGCTGCACAGATAGCAAGACAGGCTAAAGTACTTGGTACAGAAAGTAAATTCGCAGTTGTATTTGCAGCTATAGGTATAACCTTTGAAGATGCAGATTACTTTGTATCCGACTTCAAAAGGACAGGTGCAATAGACAGGGCAGTTCTTTTCATGAATCTTGCAAACGACCCTGCTATTGAGCGTATTTCCACACCGCGTATGGCGCTCACAGCAGCAGAGTATCTGGCATATGAGAAGGATATGCATGTGCTTGTAATATTGACGGATATAACAAACTACTGTGATGCTCTTCGTGAAGTATCTGCCGCACGTAAAGAAGTTCCCGGAAGAAGAGGTTATCCAGGATATTTGTATACTGACCTTGCTACTCTATATGAAAGAGCAGGAAGGATAAGGGACAGGAAAGGATCAATAACTCAGATTCCGATACTTTCAATGCCTGAGGATGATAAGACACATCCTATACCTGACCTTACAGGGTACATTACAGAAGGCCAGATTATACTAAGCAGGGAGCTTTACAGAAAAGGCATCATGCCTCCTATAGACGTGCTTCCATCACTGTCGCGTCTTAAGGATAAAGGTATAGGCAAAAACAAAACAAGAGAAGATCATGCCGACACAATGAATCAGCTTTTCGCATCCTATGCAAGAGGTAAGGAAGCGAAGGAACTGGCTGTAATACTTGGTGAAGGTGCTCTTAGTGATACAGATAAGCTTTATGCTAAATTTGCTGATGAGTTTGAGAAAAGATATGTATCACAGGGGGATAGTGAGGACAGGGGTATAGAAGAGACCCTTACATTAGGTTGGGAGCTTCTCTCCATACTGCCTAGAACTGAGCTTAAGAGAATCAAAGATGAATATATCGATAAATACCTTCCTAAAGGGGATGCATAGCATATGGCTAAACTGAATGTAAATCCTACTCGGATGGAGCTTACCGGTCTTAAGGGCAGGCTAAAAACTGCCCAAAGAGGCCACAAGCTTTTGAAAGATAAGCAGGATGAGCTTATGAAGAAGTTCATAGATTATGTAAAGAAAAATATGGAACTGAGAGTAGCTGTAGAAAAGGAGCTAACTGGTGCTTTTAAGAATTTTCTTATTGCCAGAGCGGTAATGTCTTCAGAAGTACTCGAAGAAGCCATAATGTATCCTACTCAGAAGGTAGACCTGGAGATGAGCATAAAGAACATAATGAGTGTAAACTCTCCCGTGTTTAATCTTGTGAGAGAGGATAACAAGGAAGCTTCCAGTATATATCCGTATGGTTTTGCAACAACTTCGGGCGAACTGGATGGTGCTATTTACTCATTGCAGCAGGTTTTTGACAGACTCATTGAGCTGGCACAGGTTGAAAAGACCTGTCAGCTTATGGCCGATGAGATAGAGAAGACAAGGCGCAGGGTTAATGCGTTGGAATATGTAATGATTCCACAGCTCATTGAAACGGTAAAATACATTACCATGAAGCTTGATGAGAATGAGAGAGCAAGCAGAGTAAGGCTAATGAAGGTCAAGGATATGATGGAAGCTCAGAAAGCTGATGCTTAAACGAAATCCGCAGGAAACCCTGCGGATTTTTTTTAGCCGTTATTAGAATTTACGAATGTTGTGCAGCAAGTTCCGTCACTTGTATGCGCAGTACCATCACCCATTGGATTTACCTGAATAACATTAGCGCTGCAGTAACTGTTGTCATAGTAGGTGCAGGTGTCTACATTGCATTTTATACTATGGTTATGAGCATGCATTTTATTATTGTCTATGTTGTTGTGCATAAATACGCCTCCTATTCAATCAAAATGTTTAATGCAAAACATCTTACATAAATATTTTCTGCAATATTAGATTATTAATACTGCCTTACCTTTGTTAAATAATGGTTTGAAATACTCTTCAGGTAAATTACATGCTAAATATGATTATTAATAAAAAATGTTACAAAAGAGGATTTTTGATATATATATAGAAAAATATAAAATGAATCTGAATCTAGTTGGAGGTGAAAATATGGCAACATGGAAATGCAAGGAATGCGGTGCCCTGAAGGAAGGCAGATGCAGACCTCAGAAATGTGAGAAATGTGGTGCTCCGAAGGAAGCTATTGAGAAAAAAGAATAATGAAGGAATTGAGCCTGATCTTGAACTATTTTGCATATGTATAAAATGTATAGTAGATTCTGAATTCAAAATTTATTGGATACTTTCTAATTTATTAGTAATTCATATAGAAATGTTTACCAATATAATGTAGAATAAATGGTGGATGGAAACTAAGAGATGGCAGGTAAAAATTATGGGGGTGTTTTTTAGAAAATGGGAATTAAATTTGCCAGCCGAATGGACGGCATGAAGGGTTCCGTTATACGTGAACTGTTGAAACTTACTGAGCAGCCAGATGTAATATCATTTGCAGGAGGACTGCCGGCACCTGAGCTTTTTCCTATAAAGGAAATGGAGCAGGCTTGCATGAGAGTATTAGAGCAAGACGGTAGGGCATCAATGCAATACAGCGCAACAGATGGATACTTGCCTCTTAGAGAAAAAATAGCCAAAAGAACAAAAAAGCTTGGATTTGAAGCGGATGCAAAAGACATACTAATGACAGCCGGTTCGCAGCAGGGACTAGATTTTTCAGCTAAAATATTTATCAATGAGGGCGACGTTATAATTTGCGAAAGCCCAAGCTATCTGGGTGCGTTAAGTGCTTTCAAGGCATATCAGCCTAAGTTCGTTGAAATACCTATGGATGATGACGGGATGATAATAGAAGAGCTTGAAAAAGCCTTGGCAGCTAACCCCAATACAAAATTTATATATACAATACCTGATTTCCAGAATCCTACAGGTAAGACAATGCCTATTGACAGAAGAAAACGTCTCATGGAGCTTGCTACTCAGTATAATATTCCTGTTGTAGAGGATAACCCATACGGAGAGCTGCGTTTTGAAGGCAAAATAATGCCATCGCTTAAGTGCTTCGATCCTAATAACCTTGTTATAGTGCTGGGAACCTTCTCAAAGATACTTGCACCAGGCATGAGACTTGGATGGGTAATAGCTTCACCAGAAATATTAAGGAAGTACAACATTGCTAAACAGGGGGCTGACTTGCAGTGCAGTTCCATGGCTCAGAGAGAAGTTAACATGTTTATGGAAATGTATGATATAGAAGATCATATCAATAAAATCATAAAGGTATATGGCGGCAGAAAGAAATTAATGATTGACACTATTAAAAATGAATTTCCATCAAATACAACATATACTAATCCGGACGGAGGACTCTTTGCATGGGCAACTTTCCCGAAAGAGGTTGATGCCACAGAACTCCTGAAGAAGGCTCTGGAGCAGAAGGTTGCATTTGTACCCGGCGAACCTTTCTATCCGAATGGCGGCAATGTAAACCACTGCAGGCTTAACTATTCATGCATGAGTGAGGACAAGATAGTAGAAGGTATTACAAGACTTGGGAAAGTATTAAAATCACTATAAAGAAACTTAGAAAGAAATCTCCTGTACCAGCATTGAACTGAACAGGAGATTTCTTCTTTATTTTGATATAGATTGTTCCGCAGTAACATTTACAATACTCCTTGGATTATCATCGTTTCCGGCAAATACGCTTACTGATATTGACAGTATAAAAGTCATTACCAAAAGCAGGCTAATTATTGTCTTTTTCAAAGAAAAGCCCTCCTTTCTCATTGGGTTCATTTGCCTCCCGCATGTACAGGAGTATATTATCCAGACATCTGTTCAATTCCTTTTTATATTCGAGCTTCTCTGCTGAAGTATCTTCAATAAGCTTTAATACCGCAGCCTCCAGCTTTTTCAGCATTTCTCCGTTTTCCGTCCCTGCTATTGCCAGAGAATCAATGTTTTCAATAATATAGCTTTTATATACGGCAAATTCTTCTATCTTGGAAAGCATATCTATAAATCTGTCCAGAGCTTTTTCCGGTTCTCTCAATAATACTTCGATTTCCGTATAGGTTGTAAAATAAATAAAAAGCTTCGATACATTTTTATTGTCCAGATATTCAAATGCCTTGTTTATATACTCCAGCGCCTTGTCATAAGCGCCTATTGCCTTAAATAGCTCAGCCAGGTTGTTATATACCACGCTTTTACTGAAATAGTCATTTTCATCAAATGTTTCCAGGGCTTTATAATAATACTCCAGAGCTTTATTGAGGTCCATTTGCCTCTCATAATTTATGCCGATATTCATCAGAGTAAATCCTATATCAGTTTTTTCTTCAGCATATAAAAGCGCTTTCTCGAATGCACACTCTGCAAGCTCAAATCTATAAAATCTGCTGTGCAGTATGCCATATCTGGAGTAATGAAGATGCAGTATATTTTTGTCCAATTCAGGAACACTCGGCAGCAGCTTTTCTACATATTCGTACTGCATTTCGGCTTTTTTGTTTTCGTGTTCGAATAAATAAATAAGCCCAAGCTCTGAGGTATAGGCAGCAAGCAGATCATTCCTATCGTATTCTTTTACTAGGTCTATTGTCAGATGCAGCATTTCCAAGGCAGTTTTTGTATTGTTCCTGTAAAAATTATGCATACCGATTGCGCGGTACATTTTAACCGTTTCGACCTTCAGCCCTTTTTCAGTACACCTGAATTTAAGCAGCCGCAATATATCAATGTCTTTTTCTCCAGTGTATTTCTTAATATTCTGTGACACAAATTCCACCATCGCTGTTAGCTTCTCACTATCCGCCTCACTTACGTCACGCTCCTTCAGTCCTGCTTTGTCAATAATTAAGTCCAATACTTCCACCGCCTGTCTAAATTGTATTTTAATGTATATTATACAACATGTTTCCATACAAATAAATACTTTTTTGGCATTTGCAGCAGCAAAAAAACGTAGTTTGCATGAGAAAAATTGAGCAATTTTCCGCTTTTCTCATGTAAATTACAATAATAAAAAAAAAGAGTATTGCCAAAACTAATGATACGTGATAAAATAATTTTTGTCGGTGATGAACCGAGCATATACACCCGGTTTGTGTAACGGTAGCACAACTGACTCTGGATCAGTTTGTTGAGGTTCGAATCCTTAACCGGGTGCCAAACGCATACAACAGTTGTAAGATTTAATCTTACGGCTTTTTTTATTTTGTAAGACTATAAGCAAAATATAGCATCAGTAATGTATGAAATAAACAATTCTAGTGCATGTGTTGCCAGTAATGTTAGTGTTGGCGATGTATTGTAAATGCATGATGGAGAATATCGTCTATTATTGTATACGACAAGCTTAGATAAAATATATAAAAGTCATAAAGAATTGTAGGAAAATTGAATTATCTGTTGAATATAGTAAATAGTTACAGCACTGTAATTAAAAAAAGGTATATTTAATGAAGAATGTAATATATAGCATGATGATATTGAAAAGCTTATCAGGTATGCCAGAAATATTCAAATAAAGGGACTAGGATTTTTTTATGATTTTATCTATTATAAAGTGGGATATAAAAGAAAAGTAGATGAAACAGCACTTAATATAGTATATTCAAAAGAATTTCAGGCGAGGATATGGATGCTTATTGAGGATGTTGAGCTAATTTAACAGTTATAGATTGGAATATTAGAATAAAAGGAGTTTTGAGTATATCGTAGAATACTATTATGTAGTAATATGGTAATATTACCAGAATTTAATATTTATATGTCTATAGGAAGGCTTAATAATGTTTATGTAAAGTATTTATATAAGATGTATGTGTATATTATTGACGCTTTATATTTTGATAATATATTGAATATTTGTAGTACTTAAAGGAAAAGGGGAAAATTTAATGGATAAAATGAAAATAGGTATTATTGATGCTGATTTGATGGATAATGGGACAAGACATCCAAATCTAGCTTTAATGAAAATAAGTGGTTATTTCAAGGAAAAGGGTTATAGCATAACGCTTATACATAAAGATTATGAGGAAATAAAGCTCTACGGTAAGGTATATATTTCTAAAGTTTTTTCATTCACGAAAATACCTGAATGGGTTGTTGAGGCAGCCAATGTTGAAATAGGTGGGACCGGCTTCTTCCCAGATGGTGGAGAATCATTACCATATGAAATTGAGCATCATATGCCAGATTACGAGCTATATATTGAATACATTAATACTCAATTAGCACAGGGTAAAAGCCGTCAGAGATTTTCCGATTACCTAGATTATTCTATTGGATTTGCTACCAGAGGTTGTTTTAGAAAATGTGAGTTTTGTGTTAATAAAAAATATGATACAGCGATTATTCATTCACCAATCGATGAATTTCTAGATGATAATAGACCAGCATTATATCTGTGGGATGATAATTTTCTTGCATATGGGAAATGGGAGGAAGTATTAAATGCTTTAGAAGCAACTCAAAAACCATTCCAGTTTAGACAAGGGTTAGATATTAGGTTAATGACTGATAAGAAAGCTGAGAGAATATCAAAATCCAAGTACCACGGAGACTTTATTTTTGCATTTGACCATATTGAAGATAAAGAAAAAATAGAGCGAAAACTAAAACTATGGAGACGATATTGTACAAAGACTACAAAATTATATGTACTATGTGGGTATGATTCCCAGGATGAAACTGATATTGCGAATACATTTGAGCGTATCAAGATATTAATGAAATATGGTTCTTTGCCTTACATCATGAGATATGAATCATATAAAAACAGCCCTTATAGAGGAATGTATGTCCAATTAGCAAGATGGTGTAATCAACCTCAGTTTTTCAAAAAAAAGTCATTTAGACAATTTTGTGTTGCTAATCAAGATTACCATAGCAATCCCGAAACTAATTGTTCGGCATATCAGTCAATGCTTGATTTTGAAAAAGCTTTTCCGAATATTGCAAACAGATACTTTGACCTACGATTTGATGAGTTAAATGAGTATGGTATAGGTTATGGTTATGGTAGAAGATATGCAAATAAGTTAGATTGTGATATCTGTGAATCACAATCCTCGACTTGGATTAGTGCATACTTTGGAACTATTAATCCTGATGAAATCTTAGCGCAGTATTATGCAAAAAAACTTGATCTACAATGCTTAACATATAAAGATTCAAATTGTAGTACTTTTAGTAGAGAAAACATTTCATACTGGTTATGCAACCTATTACTCTCAAGAGAAATATCTGAGTTGCTTGGTTGTATAAAAACTATTAATGATCTAGAAGAAATAACTGCTAGCAATATACCGCAATTTAGTAATTTTGACGATGCAGCATTCAATGTAATAAAAATTCTTATTGAATCCGGAGAAGAGGGAATGAGATTTGAAGATCTTGGTTATTACTTGGGTAAAACAAAAGAAAATAAAGAGAATGAGGTAGCACTTAAGAAATATGGTGAAAATCATGCGAAGCTCGCATGTCTATTGGATTTGTCTGTGATCAGCACATTAGGGTACAACTATATTATTTTACCTTCCTTACTTGGATATAGCTATCATAAGCTTTCGCTAGAAGAAAAAAAGAGGTTATCTGCAAGGTTGATTTTAAGAATTCCCATTATTCAAAAAGTATTACTCGAAGCTATTGCACGACAAGTATCTATCAATGATTTCTTAATAGCATTATCTGAAAAGACTAAAGTAAGAAGAAAGTCAAATATTATTTCTATTATAGAGATTCTAAAAAAATATAGTGATGAAAAGATGATGGAAATATTCAATAATATTGTTATGGAGTAAGAGTATGAGTTTTAAAACCATCGAATTAAAAAATAGTTATGAGTCTGGTATGGACAACCTAATTGAAGATTTTTATATCCCTATACTAGAAAATGCAATTAGCTATGACCGTATAGCAGGATTCTTCTCTTCTTCAAGCCTTGCTATAGCAGCACGTGGAATGGCAGGCTTGATTGCCAATGGTGGAAAGATGAGAATAATTGCCTCACCCCAATTAAACCCAAATGACATTATTGAAATCGAACAAGTGCTACATCAACAAAGTGATTTTCTTGAAAAAATACTGCTTAATGAAATAACAGAAATAGAAGATCTTTTTGAAAGGAATCATGTTAGTGCTCTAGGGTGGATGCTTTCTAATAATCTTTTGGAAATAAAGATTGCATTAGTATTATCAGAAGAACATTTCTTACCTACTGAAACAGTTGAGAGTAAAGCGCTTTTTCATCAAAAAGTAGGAATATTAACTGATAAAGAAAAAAATCAAGTTTCGTTCAGCGGCTCAATCAATGAGACTGCTTCAGGCTGGCTTGACAACGTTGAAGAGTTTAAAGCATTTAAATCATGGGAAGATGGTCAGTGGATCTACTTAAATAGTGACATTGATAAGTTTGAATCATACTGGAATAACAGAAGAAATAATATAAGAATACTTGATTTGCCATCGGCTGTGAAAGAAAAAATTATTAAATACGGTGAGAACTTTGATATAGATAGAATTAGTATTCATAAGTATAAAGCAAAAAAAATGTCTCAAAAAGAGAATTTTGTTATCAGCCTATTTTCATACCAGAAGCAAGCAATAGAAAAATGGAAACAGAATAACCGGCATTTACTCTTTGAAATGGCAACAGGATCAGGAAAGACAAGGACTGCCATTGGATGTATTGTTGAACTACTAAAGGCTAAAGAAAAGCTAATTGTAATTGTATCAACTCCACAAGGAACATTATCTTTGCAATGGAAAAATGAAATGGAGAGCTTAGGTGTATATTTTGATATTAATGTGATTGCAGATTCTACTAATTTTAAGTGGAAAGACAAATTAAGTGAATCGCTATTAAAGCTTAATATTGGCTATTGTTCAAATGCAATTGTATTTACTACACACAAAACATGTAGTTCTGATTCATTTGTAAATATCATTATGGTTTATAAAAAAGATACAAAGATACTTTTTATTGGTGATGAAGTACATGGTCTAGGAGCAGTTGTATCAAAAAAAGGTCTATTAGATTGTTATGACTATCGTATTGGATTGAGTGCAACACCAAATAGATGGTTTGACGAGTTTGGTTCAACGTTGATACGGAATTATTTTGGAGATAGCTCATTTGAATTTACTATAGCAGATGCATTATCAACAATAAATCCATTGAATAACAAGACTTTTTTAGTAAACTATTTTTACAATCCGTTTTTTATATGTCTAGATAGTGAGGAACTTGAAAACTACGTGAAACTTAGTAAGAAGATAAAAAAATTAAGTAAGTTTGGTAGAGGAAGTAATGAGTATCAATCAAAATTAGATAATTTGATATTTCAGAGAGCGAATATAAACAAATCAGCTAAAAGCAAATATGAAGCACTTGGTTCGATTCTTGATGGGATTCCTAATGTGCGAGATACTATCATTTTTGTCTCTGATAGTCAACTAGATATAGTATTACAGATGTTAAGAGATCGTAACATTATTGCACATAGATTTACGCAGCAAGAAGGTACAAAAGCAGAGTCTAAATACAACAATCGTTCCGAAAGACAGTTTATAATTGATAAGTTTAAAGAAGGCGTATTTCAAGTGTTGGTTGCTATAAAATGTTTGGATGAAGGTATTGATATTCCAAGTGCTACAACAGCGATAATTATGGCGAGTAGTACAAACCCAAGAGAATATATACAAAGAATTGGGAGAGTAATACGGCAATTTACTGATAAAAATAGAGCATATATATATGACATTATTGTAAGTCCTGACCCCAAGGTTAAGAGCAACCCAGAGCTTTTGGAATTTGAAAAACAAATTTTTGATAAAGAATTACAAAGGGTAGAAGATATGGCGAAAAATGCAATTAATAATGCTTCTGCCTTAAATGAAATTTTCAGAGTTAGGGGTGAGTTTTATGAGCATAAATAAAAAAATGGTTGAGAAGATATCCGAGAAAACCAAGAATAACTCAACATTAAAAGAGTTCATAATGAAAATGTTAGTTGAGGAAAGTAAGGGGTTAGGATGGTACAAAGATAGATATATCGCAGAACTTGAGAAAACTGTGAAAGATGGTGCTGACTAATGAGAATACAATCAATAGTTATAAAAAACTATAGGCAATATAAAGATTTAGCATTAAATTTTGTTGATAATGGTAAACATGACTTGCATATAATAATAGGTTCAAATGGTGTAGGAAAAACTAATCTACTTAATGCCACAGTATGGTGCCTATATGGTGATGAGCCACATTTGGGAGATAAATCAAGAGCGCTCCCTAGGATAAGCTTAAGTGCTTTGGATGAAGCTAGGGAAAAAGGAATGGGTAATTGTGACGTGATTGTCTCAATTACTGCATCGGATGGAGGAGGTATATTTAAATTTGAGAGAGTGCAATCTTTTAATGTAAGTAATGCATTTGAGAGAAAAAGTAAATTCTCTGTTTTGGTAACTGATGAAGGCGGCAATCATAATTACTATGAGGATGATAAAGCAAAAGAGTGTATAAACCAATATATGCCCGAAAGAATAAGAGAGTATTTCTTTTTTGATGGAGAGCGATTAGACAGGTATTTTATTACTGAGCAAGGCTCTAAGATAAAAGATTCTATACATACAATATCTCAAGTCCAACTCCTTAGTACAATGAGAGAGCACTTAGAGAATGTCATAAATGAAAAACAAAAGGAAGCTGGGAAAAAGAGTCCTGGTATTGCAAATTTATATAATGAACGTGAAGAAATTACAAAGCAAATCACAAAATTGACAGAAGATATTAGTGATCTAAATACTCAGGTAAACACATCAAAGTTAGCTATAAGCAAAGCACAAGAGATCTTGCATGGACAAGAAGATTCTTTAGAATTTGATAAAAAGTATACTATTCTTACTTCGAAAAAAGAATACCTCGAAGGTGAATTGAAGAGCAATAAGCTTGACATTTTAAAATTTATCCGAGATTACCAGATACTTTTATCTTTTTATCCCCACATTAAGAGGACATATGACATCATAAAAGAAAAAGATTCTGCAGGTATGCTTCCTCCCAATATTGATAAAAACTTCTTAAAGCAAATGCTAGATGAACATAAATGTTTAGTATGTAATAGAGACTTATTTGATAAGGAAGAATCTGAAGTTCAGCAGCTAATTGATAGGTTAAAGGTTTCATCAGAACTGTCAAATTTATTGATGAGCATGAAAAGTGATCTAGAAATGAAGATTGATGAGGCAAAGAGGTATAAAGAGAAAAAGGGAAAACTACTAGATCAAAGAAGAAGAATAGAGAAGGAAATTCAAGAAGTTAATAGAGATATAAATGAAATAGACTTAAAGCTAAAGAGCTATTCAAATAAAGAAAAGATTGCAAATGCGCACAAAGAGAGAACAATGCATGAAGGGCTAATAGAAACAAATAACAAAAAGATAGGAGCTTATGAGCATCAACTAAAGCAACAGAATCAAAAGCTTAATGATTTAAATGAGAAACTTGATAAAGCACTTTCACAGCAAAAAGAATGTGAGTTACTGAAAAAGTTGATACATTTTGCTAAGGACGCTAACTCAGTCATTGAAGAAGTAGAACATGAATTGATGACTGAAGTAAGGAACAATATGCAGCGTAAGACGATGGAATACTTTGATAGATTGATATGGAAAAAAAATACATATGCCAATATTGAACTGGATGAAGAATATAAGCTAGACTTAATACATAAGTATGGATACCGTTGTGTTGGATCATGTAGTGCTGCTGAGAGAGCATTATTAGCGCTATCCTTTACACTAGCTTTACATGGAGAATCTGGGTTTGATGCATTACTATTTATTGATACTCCGGTTTCGAGAGTTTCAGATACAAACAGAGAAAATTCGGCTGTTGTTTTAGGCGAAGTAAGCAAGCATAAACAAATAATAATGACTTTTGCACCATCTGAATATTCGAGTGAAATTCAAAGAGTATTAGAGCCGATTGCTAGCACCTTAGTTAAGCTGTATACAGAAGATGAGAGGTCTACTCAGTTAGAGTGGGAGGTTATATGAATTATGGAAGTTAATAAGAAATCGCCTGATAGAGTTTATATAGATAAAGCAATTAATTCTAGTGTCGTAAAAGCTATAGATGACAAGAAGTTCTTAGCACTAGATATTGCAACTACATCAAGAATGGAATTGTTTTTATTTGCTATGACATTGGGCATTCCTGTTTGTAAGACTCCATTGGACTCACAAGAAAGTTTTGTGTTAGAGCAATCCATTAAGAATCATCATAAATCTTTAATGTATTCGAATTTCATAAGTAACTTGGCAGGTGATTCAAATCTAGAAGAAGTAATTGACAAAGAGAAAGTTTATTGCGATGCACAACAATATGCTAATACCGGATTCCAAGTTATTAGGGAAATGATGAAAAATAAAAGCCCTTCTGTTGTTGAATTAGAATTATTCAATGGACTAGATGAAATGTACAAGAAATATATTGGCTAATAGAGTAAATAGCACAGTAACGCGTACAGCAACTAAATTGGAAAGTTCCATGATTTGATAGTAAATAATTTTTGTCGGTGATGAACCGAGCATATACACCCGGTTTGTGTAACGGTAGCACAACTGACTCTGGATCAGTTTGTTGAGGTTCGAATCCTTAACCGGGTGCCAAACGCATACAAAGGTTGTAGAATTTATATTCTGC
>Ga0209467_1000212_pt1 | contig 104619 bp, 99 predicted proteins | sample Higcelwee11metaG_FD_187175 | JGI IMG/M metagenome (GOLD analysis project Ga0209467, IMG submission 187175) | Freshwater pond sediment microbial communities from the University of Edinburgh, under environmental carbon perturbations - High... | ecosystem: Environmental > Aquatic > Freshwater >...
ATATAATGTAAACTCCCCCCCCCATAAAAATTTTATGTTTATATCAGAGAGGCTAGATTATTTTTTGTTAATATATCAGAGAGGTGAGACCACCTAAGGAGAGTGCCCCGGTGCTTGAATGAGCGGGAAATATCCCCCCGCCAAGTAAAGTTATGCCAACAAAGAATGATTCACCAAGCAAGTCGACATTCGTCGACAGTATCGGAACTCTCATCTCTGCACGTCGTGCGTTCCTTGTGGACAAACCACAGGACTACGGCTTCGCATGCGTCCAAATGGACGGTAAACTCGTCTCTGGAATATGTGACCTTGAATTCATAGGCACACCACGTGGCACACAGGTAGTGGTCACGCAGAAGAAGGGTGAGAAGACATATAGAGTGTGGTAACACACACTCTTTTTTACCCATATGTCTGGGTAGAAGACCTAAAGGACAATACTAATAATAGCCTAAGTTTGATTAGGTCAAGATATTGATAGTCTTCAATAGGCTATCATAATGTGATGATGACCGTGACATAGTCGGTATGCCAAACCACAAAGGTTGCGTTTATTTGTTTCATAATTAAGTACTGTGGCAAAGAATGTAAGTTACACCATCATCACATTTCCAATTAACTATCACTATTTACTATGGAAACAGATTGAAACATGAAAGGGCTATCCAGTTGACCCTCCGCTAAACAAGTCATGCGGTATATAAATTCTCAGAGCCCTTAACACAACTTAACAGCGATAACCGTGCGTATAAACTATTAGTCGGTGAAGAGCTTAGCCACTATCGCTGTTATTTACACAATTAAATCAAACCCATAAAATAATAAAAGGATGAAAACCAAGACTAACAAATTATTCTGGTATGGATGGAAGGCAGTGCTTGCCATCATACTAACATCAATTGCAATAGCATTGCTAATGAACTCATGTACATCACAATCAGGCCAACTCATAAATGTATATGAGAAGGTTGTAATACTCGAATCTTCATTTCCAACATATTACATGAAGGAATATACTGAAGGATACAAATACAGACTTAAACGGATTGAAAGACAGAACATTACAAGTTATGTTTACAACCCCAATAAATGGACTGTAGGTGATACCATTCTAATAAGGTTTACTGATTACTATTAATACATAACAAACCCAATCATGACAAGGAAAAAATTCTACAAAAGGTGCACTACAATAGGATTAATAGCAGTATTAACCCTTATTGCAGGTTGCATGTTGTTAATGTATGCCTCTGGCTCAGACAACAAAACAATGATTTTAATATCATCGTTTATTGTATTTGCCTCATTATTAACAGGTATAATAACAACAGTACTTAGTTTGGGTAATTATAAACCATCACTACCAAACATGCCATTCCCAATCATTTGTTACCCAAATAAATATGCTATTGTTCATCTTGAACAAGGCTGGTGGGTAATCAATTATTATGAAACCAAAGAAGAAACCATTGTGGATTATTCTATATACATAACAAATGAGCATAAACATGTATATGTCTATGAGAAAGTGTATACAAATGAAAAAGGTTATCATAATAAGCGAATATCATGAGTAGGTATGGTGAGCATACATCTCTCCAGGCTAAACTTAACATAAAGAATGGCCAGATCGAACAATGGCGTGGTAAGACACCAAAGCCAGCTGAACCAGATAACTGGTTAATCGGGAAAATGAATATTAATGATATTAATAAATGTCCAGTAAGGGCAGGAATTAAGTCATAACAAAGGACATCACATAGGGGAGCATATTCCCGAATACAATTCAAATCTCTGCAAAGATTAGTTAATAAATCGATGCTCCCCTATGTTTTATTACGCAATTCAAAGAATAATCATATAACAAATAACTATCATCAATGGCAAATGAAATGAAATACTACCGTGGCGTTATCGGTGGTAAACCAAAAACCGACACAAATGGCGTAGTCGTAAAAGACGCCAGTGGTAATCCCATTATAGAATTCGTATTTACCTCAAAGCCACCTGCAGGTTTCACAAACACCAGGTTAATGCAAGGTGGTAAGTTCGTAATTCTCTATCTCACTGAAGATGAGGCTACATCAACCAAATCGAAGAACGGTGAAGAGATGATGATCCCATCACCACAGAGACAAGCAAAGGAAGTAACAGTCTTCCAGAACTCATATCCTGTATTATTCCCATTCCTTGAGCAGGCTATCTTAGATAGCAAATATCATGAGAAGATGGGCGAAGACAAGATAAGACTGACCAAACTACTCATACCAGGCTTGGTTGACACATTCGATGTAGGCTTTGAGTTCTACAGAATGACAAGGGACGAATCAGGCAAAATGGTTCCGTTCCTCATACCTGAAAAACGTGATCCAGTCACAGGCAAAATCATTAAGAACCAGAAAGTAAGGGTAAGTGAATTATCCATGTTCTGGTATGGTAATGAAGTCGAAAGAGTCGAGGCACTGAGAAAATCAGCAATTGTGGCTCTTGAAGAGTATGCTGAAAAGGTGAAACCAGAAGGTGTAAAGTCCAACAGGGACGCTGTCATTGACAGTATAACCGAAGGTGAAGACAATGTTGTCGCTCCAATTGAAGCCGCACCAGCACCTGCAGCACAGCCAGTACAGCCTGCCGCTCAAGCCCAGCCAGCAACACCAGTTGTAAGGTAGACAAACCAGAGCAAGTATGAATAAGTCACGCAAAGGGGTATCTTCGGATACCCCTTATTATAAATTAGGGGGTGATAATCAAAGTTAGTATTAGGTACAGCCGTTTTGCGGATAAGGGTCAATACCTTCCCCCCACCTAACGAAATGTATGCTCAATGGTTAAGTGAATTAACTGTTTGGCATAACGTTGTTTTTATATAACCAACGAGCGTACATTTCAATCCATATTTTTTTATTATCTATAAGGATATTATACCTTATTTGAAGGCATTGTGTAATTGCTATTTTATTGGGTTTATCGTAGTTATACTTTGCCTTTTGTTTTGAATGTGTTATTTAATCAAAATATAAACCATTTATTAACAAAATCAATTATGACCAAACAAAATCTTGAGAAACTGACCAAAGCCGACCTTATGGTATTGGCTAACACAGAGTACAAAGATGTCAAACTCAGCCCCAAAATGCTGAAAGCAGACATGATTGATGCTATTCAGAATGGCACCAAGCGTACCAAGACAACATCATCTGTTTCGCCGCAGCCAAGGGAAAAAGCCAGATACTAGCAATATATGGCATCGTTGAATCAAAGGATTAAGGGTGCAGTATTAACTGCCCCTTACCTTTTACACAAAATCCAATCGCAAAGCTCAACTAATCAGCATATATTTAATGCTGCTGTTAAGCGTTTGCTTCCACATAGAACATCTATGGAAATCGAACACATGCCAATTGAGTTAGATTTATTTAACAGTAAAATTAATATACTTAAGTTAAATAATAAATACAATGATATATATGAATTTGATTTAAATGGTAATATCTTTAGTAAATTACACGCCATTGATGAATCAAAAATATCTATACACAATTGGCAATATTTAGAACCAACATATAATATATTAAATGTATTAAAAGAACATACATCACTTGATGACAATGGTTCTTTACATATACATGTAAACTTACATGCTTGGTACAAATGTATAGGTTTAAATGATATACAAAAATATCACAGAGCATTAGGCTATAAAATATTAACCCATTCAGGTTCTGATGAAGTTTGCTATTTCCTAAAATATATACTTGATAAATTAGGAAAATTGTTTAGCATTACTTTAAATGAAAGTACATTTGATTATTCTATTGGTTATTTAAAAGGAATTAGTGAATTTGAGTCTGGTAAAGGAAATAAGAGAGCAATAGGTTTTCTTAATGATGATTTAGACAATATTATTGAAAAAACAAGGTATTATAATGAATATATGACATACTTAAGAAAAATGAGTGGTCAAGGTGATAATCATCAACAAAGGAAAAAGAAAGGAATACCTGAATCATCGTGGAAACTAAATTGGATTAACATGAGAAATGATCCAACTACTATTGAATACAGAACAGGACCATGTACATTTGATTACAGTGAAATAATAAATTACTGTATTGAGTGTAATAGAATAACAAAGGAATTTTTAAATTTTATTGACTATATTGGTGAGAGGACTGAACGGACTGCAGTATTACCGTAACTTATTGTAAATCGAGATAACACAATAAGTAGTATTATCGCTAAATTACATATAGTATAGGCTAACGTGGCCTATTCTTCATAGACTACTTCAGTTATGATAATGCTAGCATAACTTAATATGAAGTATAGAAGAGAAGTATATATATAGATAAATGATGTACATATACAGGTGATGCTGGTTGATACATATATTTTATTTGTGTAGTAGCATTGCATAAATAATACAAATCGCAATGTCGATGAAAAGTCTAGAGCTCAAAGGCGATTGCAAATTTGAAAATATGATTCTCGATAGTATTGATAATTAAGGAACTCCTCTATAATTTAGTGGTTAGAATATATTTGAATATTTATGCCGAAGAAGTATAAAGAAACAAATAGACGTTGGTTCGAATCCAACTTGAGGAACAAATTCAAATCAAAATGAGTAAACCTACAAAAAAACAAAAGGAATTTCTTGAAATAATCAGAGAAGAACTCAGATTTATGAAAGAAGATTGTAATAATATCAATACTCTTGAAATACCAGAGGAAATTGACAGAGTTACAAAGAAACTAATGGATGGTACTATGGAACCTAAAATAGAACCAAGACATGCTGATCGTTTGAACGATATATTGTATGAAATTGTTACACTAACAAGGGACCTTGAAAGATGAAAACATTTTTTATTATAATGTTAATCATGTTAGGCACAATTGGCTTAATATTAAGTGCTATCAGATGGGAAAATTCTCCATATAATAGTGGAGAAGAATTCATATTCAAAGCTCTGTGTAATATAATATGCGGTATATTTTATTTACTTGCAGGTATATTAACACAGATTTGATAATATGAGGGGGTGACCTGGTTTTGACAGCAGTGTAAACATATCTATTGCAATGGCTAGAGCTTAATTAGCATAAAATAGGCACAACAAATAAGCGACGATACAACAATTGTTCGCATGTATAGTGAACTCAGACTGAGCGCATAATACATCTGGTAGTCACACTAGCCATGGAACATAAATGTGACAACAGATTTAGTTATTAGATTAAATAACTTGGTGGAGCTGGTATTTTACCAGTACGTCCCAGTTGTCTGTTCACAACAGAATATCATTGTAGTATATAGGTATTAGTAGTATTGTCTGGACGCGGGTTCGACTCCCGTCACCTCCACAATTAAACATAACGAATGTGTCTATGCCAATGAATACGGGTACCAGTTTAAAGGATTTGGCGAACCTGACACATTCGTTTATAACAAATTAATATGGCTATAGGTAATAACAAAGTAACAGTACAACAAATTAGATCTTTATGCTTAGAAGCCCATAAAAATACAATAGAAGCTGTATCTAATGAAATGATACAAAATGCTAAAAGAGGAGTACCATATATAAATTTACCAACTAGTATTCCACAAACAGTGTTAGGTTATTTTGCAGAGCAAGGCTTTAATGTAATACAAATGGACTTTATAGGCTATAGATGGTTTAGAGTATCACTTTAAAAACATGAGTATGGAGAATTATAAAACAGATGCCGATTTGGTTAAACTTACTCTCAATGGTGATAATAATGCATTTGGTATACTTGTTAATAGGTATAAAACAGCATTATATTGGGTTATATACAAAATTGTAAGTAATCCTGTTGATGCAGAAGATATAACTATAGAAGTATTAACAAAAGCATATCATAATTTAGCATCTTATTCTCCTACTCATGCTTTTAGCACATGGTTACATACCATTGGTAGAAACAAGGCTATTGATTTTGTAAGGTTGCGTAATAAACAACCACAAGTATTAAATAATCCTGTTTCTACTGAGGAAGATATCATGACACCCTCTATATCTACAGATTTATCTGCAGAAGATAGTATGATACGTGAAGAAGTAAGTAATGCTGTTATGATTACACTTAATGATTTAAAGCCATTTCATAGACTATTAATAGAAATGAAATACTTTAAGGATATGAGCTATGAAGAAATAGCCAATGAACTAAAAAAACCAATAGGTACAATTAAAACTGGTTTATTCAGAGCTAAGAAACATTTATATCATTTAATGAAACATAATAAAAACTTAACTTAATGTCAAAGGAAAAAACAGTACAGAAAAAAATCAAAAGATTGTACACACAACTGGGGAAACACACTCTTCAGCCTGCAACAAGGATATCCAGATTTGCAGAAAGTAATGGTATTGATAAAACAATCCTTACAAGATGTGGTAAAATTGAAAAAGCTATTTCATTACTTGAAAAATCAAAGAAATAATGGCAAAAGAACAAGCTCCTCAAAGTAGTCAGAAAAAATCTACTTCTGATGGTATAGGATTTAACAGATATCCTCAATGGTATAATGGTCCGGCAATGTTTGCTCCATTATTGCAACCCATTGAAAGACCAAATCTGAAAACAAGAGTTGTAGACAAAGGATTAGCCACCCAATTAGGAGAAGCAAGAAAAGAATTGCTTAAATCTCCTATACTTCAATCAGAAAAGGAAATGGAACTCCAAAAACTGAACGCTGGTATTCTTGCTATTAACAAATCAACAAAAGAAAAGCCACTTACAGAATATGAGTTAATAAAATTACTCAAATTCAGAACACCAAGAAAAAGACATACACCCAAACTTGAAAAACATATTGTCAAGCAAATGGGTCGTAAAAGAGGAAAACTTAAATTGGCTAAATTGTTGACAAATGGCAATAACAATTAATCAGAACAAGAACCCATTTGATAATCCATATAAATGGTTTATTATATGGGCTGTCATAATACTTGCTTTATTAGGTATTATGCTAATAGTATAATGGTTTGCCCAGATGGTGGAATGGTAGACACGAAGGACTTAAAATCCTTTGACTTAACAGTTGTGCAGGTTCAAGTCCTGTTCTGGGTACTAATTTAAAATAAATCAATATGAAAAATTTAGTAAAAATCAAACTTACCAAACTAAGCGAAAGAAAAGATGCAGAAGTACCAAATAATATTCAAGAGGGAGAATATCGTATTGGTTATGTTGATAAAGACAAACTTAAACCAATTGTTGGCTTAAGTTATGTAGTACCAGCAGTTGAACAAATAAACGATGAAGCAGTAAGTCCAATATTTCATTATTTCTATACATCACAAGTAATAGAGATTATTGATGAGTTAACATTTAAAACACTTAATTCAATCTATAAAATTGAATTATTATGAAAGAAGATCCATTAAGAGCATTTAAAGGAATTACAATGTGGTTCTTTATTGCAGTAATAATATGGATTATAATATTAAAACTAATATTATGAAAAAAGCTAAGGTTAAGTTAACTACTATCGCAGATTGGAAAGAAATAGTACAAATATATCGTGAATTTGAAAAAAGGAAAAAATTAAAAAAAATTAAAAAAATTTGGAAGTATATTAAAGGAATAAAATAGTTACTGTAGCAAATACTTCTTCCAGCAATGGATATATGCAGGATAGTCGAAAGACGAGGATAAGATGTGCATCCTATTTACTGTTCACGGACAGAAATGAACAGAGAGATTGTAGCTAAGACTAATCTCCGGTAACTATTTTTTTATTTGACCCATAGTGTAATTGGCAACACGTCACATTTTGGATGTGAAGAGTCCTAGTTCGAGTCTAGGCGGGTCAACTAATCACTAATCCTTACGTGAATTAAAATGAGTAAATGTAAATTAGATGAGGTGGATAAGTTGGAATACGAATTACCTCAAAAAGTTAAAATCAAACGAAAATCAAAAAATGGTAAAGTTGATAACAAGAGAAAACGCGTTAGCCCTTTTAAAGAGGCTGACAGAAAAGCTCGAAGAAAGCAACAAACAAATACTGATTGGTGAAGTAAAAGCTGTACGATTTGGTAAAGAGAAAGAATTAACAACAGCCTCTTTTCGTAAAGGACAACTTGTTTTTACCAGAAGAGGTATAGGTGTTGTTGAAGATAAATCTTGGACAAAAGGTTCTACAAATAAACTAATTGTACGTCATAGAAAAACTGGAAATAAAAACAGGTCTTTATATGATTTAAAAGATGTTATGAAATTAGTTGTTGTAGACAAGGATGGTAATAATATACCTATATCCCCAATGTTCTATGATCACCTTATTGCAAGTATTAATAAAAAAGTCAAATTTTATATTAATGCTAGGGATACTGCTATGCTTACAAGAAAACAACAAGAACTCCTTCGTAGAGATCAACTTGCAAGTTTAAAAGGTGCTTTTAACCTTATTACAGTATACCAAAATGAAAATTTATGGTAATCAAAATATAAAATAATCAAATCGTGGATAATACAGCTAAAAAATTAATAAGTCAAGAAGTAGTTAAAGATATGACTGAACAAAATCTCAATATTTTAAAAGAGATTCTGTTAACAGATCCTATTAAGATTAATTCAGCAATTGACATGTGGACTAAACGTAAATCTAAAGCAAGTGTCCCAGACCAAGCTCGATGTGAACGTAATATCAGAAATTTGTATTCTATTTTGGAAGAAGTAGTAAATACAACGATGAAAGTCTACAATATAGATTCTGAAAAAGAAACTACTATTGAAACTAAAGTAGAAACAACCGATGTTGTTGCTACAAAAGAAGAAACTACTATGGTTCATCAACCACCTGTTGTACAGGAAGTTGCAGAACAAACTGAAACTCATGAGTCCAAATTAAGGATTGTAAGAGATGTTGAAGATCCAAGGGAAAAATATAAGGATCTCATCAAAACAAAAACTATTGAAGAGTTAATAGCTCACTTTAGGACATTACCTAAAGAAGAAGCAACTGAAGCTGCTACTTTTATATTAGGTAAAGGTTTATACAAGGCTAAAAAGAATAAACCATGGCCTACTGACAGAATTGCAAACTGGTTAGTTTCAACTGTTTTTAAAGAAGTACAGCAACAAACAGAAGAAACTAATATTAGTTCTACTGATGAACAAGATCTGGAAGAAAAGTACAAAAGCATTGCTAATACAATGACATTAGCAGAGATAGGAGAATACATAAGAGATCTTGTAAAGAAGGATAAGTTTCATGATGCTTTGGAAATGGCAACATATATACTCTCGAAAGGATTATATGTTGATGCTCAAAAAGAATCTTTAAACTGGAACACAGAAACTATAACTGTATTCTTTGAACAGAGTACAGCTGGTTTATCTTCAGAAACAGTAATTCCTGATGCTGAAGAAGTTAAAGATGATGCTCCATTCTATGATATAACTTATGCAGAAATGTATAAACATATCGATGATGCTTCTAAAGTAGAAGGAGCTACAATGGAATCGTTGAAAGCGATATATATGGATTACTTAAACACTAATACAGCTAAATCAATTGAAAAAGTTGATGATCTTATTAAAGAAAGTAATGCAGATCAAGTTTGGGAAAGTTTATTTGCTCAAACAATTCAATATCGCATAAATGAAGTAAAAAGAAAGGCTGATTTGGCTAAATTTGAAGCAGAACATGCTGAAGAAAAAAATCAGATTCTTGAACAATTTATGGAATCTGATATTAAAGCCAATAAAGAAAAACTTGAAGCTGAAAAAGATTTTGCCCTTAATACTATAAAAGATCTCAAAAAGATTTTAACAGATAAAGGGTGGACAGATACTACCTTACCAAACGCAAGAGATATGGTAAAGGAATTAGCTAAAAGAGCTGCTGTAAATGTTAAATACTTTATGAAAAAAGATAATACAACTGAACCAACCCCTCTTCCTGAAAAGACAGAAACAAATGTTCCGGACAATGTGGCTATCATTGGCCCTGAAGTTCCTGTTAATAATAAATATCCGGAAATCGAAGATGAAGTTGGAAAGGCTAAATACCTAGAAGATGTACATTCTATAATTATAAAGTATACGGAACCTGATAAAGTAACTGCTGTGTTACAACTTGTAACTAATGCTTTCTTAAATAAACAAATATTTGAGAAATCAAATGATACAGAAGCTTTAAACTGGACTATTGAACAAGTAGAAGATTGGTTAGGGAAACTTGATCAAACTCCTGTTGTTGAAAAAAAACAGGAAGAAGTTACTACTAAAGAACCACTTATTGATGCAGAAACAGATATTTCTAAAACTACTGAAGAAGCCACTATTGCTACCGAAACTGTTGAAGAATCATCTGATACTAAACCAGATAACCCCTTTTATAAAATAAAGGACAAAGAAGATTTTCTTAATGCTGTAGCAGATAATATTAAGAGGTTAAAAGAAGAAGGACTTGATGTAAAAGCAATTCGTTCTACTATGGCTGATTTAATAATTGATGCTAGAATAAAAGCTAAAAAATCATTTGCTAGGAACGCTTATAAAAAAGCGGCTCCAGGTGAATTGTTTAACATGATAAACAAAGTAGCTATAGCTAATAATATTGAAGGCTTTATGAATGAACATAAAGACTAATATATTATAATAGTATATAGGTGTGACGCTTAAAAAATTCAATTAACATATTTAATAAATTGATTTATTTAGTTCATCCTTTTCTATTTAAATTGAAATATTATTTATGTGATTGGGCTAATATCGTAAGATAGGCGTCACACCTCTTTTACTTAAAATTATGGATAAAAAAGCATCTATTTGCCAGCGTATCATTTTCTTATCTGAACAAATTGCTTGTCATAAAAAGATAAATGATAAATTACGACATGTAAAATATTTATATAGTCGTTTAGCATCTGTTCCCCCATCAACAATATTTTTTAAAGAAATTGAAGATGAAAGTAAAAGAACTATAGAAGAAATGGAGCAAACTATATCTAAGCTTATGAAACCCTTAATGAAAGGAATTTCATTTGATATGGATATATCATCTTTATCTTCTAGAGATATATATAGAGGTTATATTGAGTTGTACGATTCAACTACAAATAAACAATATATATTATTCTTCAAATCATTTAACAATGGATTATTTAATATTGAAGAAGGCTCTCTTGAACTCAACGATAGAGGTCAATTAGAAAAGGTTTTAGAAGATATAAAACCTATAAAGAAAACCCAGGAAGCAAAAACTTTATTCGATGTAATAATGAATCAAAAATAAAATGAACAAAGTAGTCGTAGTTAGCTCAGGAATGAGTGACTTAGATAAGGATTTAGTAAAAACCTTATTCAAGCTCAAGGCACTTTCACTCGAATACGTAGAGGAAGTTGTTGGTGTATATTCTGCTCAACGTAGAATTATAGACACTGCTCACAAACTCATTGATTATATGAGTGAATTCTCAAGAACAGATTCATTTTTCTATATTTTTATGGGAGATGAAACTGAAGAAAACTTAAAATTAATAGTAAATACAGTTGTTGAAAAAACAGATAAAACCAAATATTTTGCTGTAAAAATTCATAGCAACTGGTTAGACTTTTCTGTTAATCAGTTAAGTTTAAGCGGTAAAATGTTCACTAAAGTTAGGTAATATGGTAAGCTATCAATCTACAATAAGAACCATACTAAGAGCTTTATCCGATCAAGATAAAGAAGAATTATCTATTCTGGTAGCTTATTATGGACGTCAGATTGAAGATGATGAAACTCCTATTATATTTATTAAAGAAGACAAAGAGCACGTATTATGTAGATTAGCGCTAATGATACTTGGCTTAGATTTTGCTGTAATACCTACAACAATGTCTAATGCAGAAATAACATCTTCTTTTACAGATTTTAGTAAGGGAGTCATTATAACTGATAATATAGAAAATGTTGAAAGTAAATCTCTATTGTTTCGTACACTAGATTTTTATCCTGACAACTATAATGTAAAATCAGAGATATTTGACGAAGAAGAATATCCTAACTGGACTATGATACTATATGATACAAAAAGAAATCAAGTAATGATTAACAGTACTTTATTTTCTTTATTATATGAAAATCTTGATATGAACTTCCAAAAGTATGGAATATTTTATCAGAGAGAATGTTCTATTCTTGCTGAATCAGAAGATTTCTTCTTATATTATTTAGTATCGAGATCCTACTCAAGAATACCATTTACAATAAATGAATATGAAAAGGAACAATTGCTTCTCATATCATATAACAATTACAAAACAATTTGGAAAGAAACACTATCCTTAACACTACAAAACAAAATATTCTTTAAATTATTCTTTAATAAGATAATAGGGAGAATTATTATGTTAATAGTAGTGAAAAGATTCTTAAAGCGATTTAAACTATTTAAAAAAATAGTTGTACTAGGATTAATTACTGATCCTATACTAGCGGAAGTATCAGAAAAACTTAGAAGTAAGAAAGTATTTAATACATATGGCGAAACTAGTAGTTTAATGGCTACTGGTATGTCACAGAAACCAGGACATATATCTATAATACCTGGTCTTTCTACAGCTTCTATCTCATTAAAGGAAAGCTCAAAGAATTTTAGGATTCTTTCTAAAGATAATGATGTAAATACATTTGATAGAGTATCAAACGTTATGTTATCTTTTCGAACAAATAACTTATTATTAAACGTAATAAGCGATTCGTTATTTATAATAAATGGTGATTATGCAAAATTCCTAGGACACGCTTTTACAAATGGAGTATGCCCTATACATATTGAATCAATTTTTAACTCATTCCCATTTATCAAGGATTCTGCTTTAGTATTATGGAAAGGAAACTATCATCTTTTATTAGATGTAGATGAGGCAATACTTGAAGCAAATAACATCAACTACGTGTTCTTTAATAAGATTATGAAAGGACAAGTAGATAAAATGAATGAACTTGTATTGCCAAAAGCGATACAAATAAAAACTTTTGGACAAGTCCCATGTTCTGTGCCTAACTATAACAGACTGGGCCTATTAAATAAAGATTTTCTATATAATGTAGAATTCATTGTTTGATAGTAGAGACGTTAGTTGCCGTCAATAATTAGTATAATGAGTAGATCTACCGGAGATTGCTGATACATTAGAAAATAATACGGGTTACACACATTGACGCACTGAACAGTACATTTAATAATCTATACTACTAATAATTTTATAGGTGTAAGGGACAGCAAATCTCTTAGATAATGTACAACATGCTGTGCTGATGTTAACATAATGTTAACTAAACGCAATAGACTTTGCCTATGTGTCTTCTAATTGCATAAATTATACTCGTGACGAACAGGGTGGAATTCCCAATGAAAAATACATTGTCTCTAAGTCACAGACTAGGTTGCTATGCTAGAAATGAGAGCAAAACCTATCAAAGGTAAAGGCATCGTGTTTGTATTACGAAAGTATATGCCAAACTACACGTAAAAATAAGTTTTAGGTACGACTACCAGTAACCAAATCTGGGTTGAATAAAAAAGCTAGGATCTGACCCCTTCTTAACAAAGGAATAACTAGTGAGATGTCGAAAAATTATTGGAAAGTATTAAACTTATTGGTAAATTGGGTGCTATAATCAAATAGCTTCGAGGTTGAAATCCTCCACGCGTATCCAAGAGAGGCCGTTAACAGCCGTAGTGCAAAGGGGCCCAATCGCTTAAAAGTACAGTAGCTAGAAACTGTATTTGATAGTCACTAAGTTAATTAATATTGGAAAATAATGCTTTATCGGGTTTAATGTTTTAGATTAAATATGTTAGACTGCACAGATAATATATTGGCGTAAAATAGGAATATATTACAGCAAGTGACATCGAAGAATATTAAACAAGCCGAACTGAGTCGGATAGTATACTCAGAAACGCAACTAATGATATATTTGTGAAACATTTTATATAAAGAAGTGCGAAACAAGTTCGGTAAATCATTTCTTACTGGAACTGACTAGTGTGAAAACTGTTAGCTCTATATCTACAACAGATGTAGTGAAAGTAGGGAGGTTTGAGGCCCGTCTAGTAGTAGCTGCTGATGTGAAAGTCAGATTACGCGTGTCGTTAAAATTATTTTTTGTATAAAGGGAGTAATAAATATGGAGGTGGAGCAAGGATCAATATAGAAATATATTTGCCAGCTAAAATTATGCATGTTTATTGAAAAAACAAAACTCTACTGCTATCGTAAGCTAGTACATTGATACTTAATTACCATGTCAATAGCTGTAGAGTGAGCAAACAAAACCTTATGGTGAGTATATGCTCATCTAAAAGCAACAGAGAGAAAGGAAAAGTGTTTTACTTGTCTGACGATGAGATTGCATTTCTCGTTTGTTTATCACTCTACTTATTTTTTAATTAATAACCACTTAAATGAAAACAAATTACTATTTTGAGTTACTAACAAACTGTAGTCCTATAGTAAAAGGTGGTGAATTAATTAAAGATTCGAATGTAGGAGGAATAAAGAATACATACAATGTTTATAAAGTTTATAGTATATTTACTGTAAGCTTATATAAGCGTCATTTGGGTAAAGTCATTCTACTAAGACCATATAAATCAATATGGAATAAAAGAATGTCAAGGTTACCAAAAATTTATTGGGGTAAGGATCCCATTTTTATTAATATGTGGTTATTGTTAACAAAGGATTATGATAAACTAAATGTTTCATTTGGTTCAACGAGTGTATTGATGTATGAAAGCACCACCCAAACTAAAACTATTAGTATATTAAATGTACAATTCGAATCCAAATTAATAAAGAAATTCCTAAAAACAAATCAATCCTTTAGTATAAATCAAAAATAACTAAAATCATGGCAAAGAAAAGTTTTATTTCAGCAGATGCAACAGAACAAGTTATCACAAATAACATCAAAGAACTCTTAAAAGAGGAAACAAGGAACAGAATTCCTTCAATGTTTACTGAATCTTATATGCTTGCGGAAGCAGATGCAGAAGATGGCGTAGCTGAAGGTAAAGTCATCAATGACCTTGATGTAACAAGTTTTGCTACAATCAAGGAGGTCTTCGTAACTTCTATTGTTTCTGTCGACAACGGAAAAGCAATAAGAGTTAACGGAGAAATCGAAATTCCACTGGAATCAGGGAGAAAAGTTTCACTCTTCGAAACTTTGTTCACAGACAAGAACGAAGCCATTGCAAGATGGGAAGATTATATGGAACAGAAACTCAAGGTTGCCCTTGACAAACAGAATGCTTACAACAATCTTGTTGGCTTCCTGAAAAATCAGATCTCAGAAAGAAACTTCTAGTATGAAAAAATTACTAGGTATTTTTCTGATAAGTATTTTGAGTTTGTTTTTAATACAAGCTCAAGATAATACATCTAAATCTTATGCTGTTTCAGCAGGTGACACTGTGACCGTAACAGTAAAGACTACAGATGTGAATCTTCCTATTAAGGATACCAAAATGATCTATGATCAAATTGATAGACTTAAGGAATCAAACAAACTAGAATATGATGCTATGATTAGTAAACTAAATTTAGTAAACAGTAAAATTGATAATATTGTTTACAAAGAAAGTGATGCTAAAATAGAATATATAGCAGCAAATTTTGGTATGACAGAGAAAGATATAACTAATACAATTCGACGAAGTAGCGCATTTACAATAATTGCATGCATCATTCCTATAGTACTATTATTCTCTGTATGGTGGAAATTATATAAGTTCCGACAACTAGAAGCCAGTAATGCCTTAATATGGGTGATACTGATGCTAGTTGTTGCACTCGTTACTGGGTTTCTTATCAAATTTACACTTGAACATCTATTTAATCAAGACATGGCCGTCTTGACACATCTACAAAACTTATTGTGAAAAAATCATGTTAAGTTCAAATTTCGCTTTATCAAGACTTCTTAGAAAGAAGTTAAAAGAGGTGATACAATATTCTGAAGACTTTTTAGGATACAAATATGTTAAGGTGAGGAGGACCGGCAAGGTCCTTCTTGCCAAAAACATATTCCAGTTTATATTTAAGCCAGTAAAGCTTAATTTAAACCAGGTATTATCTCATATAGATACACACATTGTTAATGATGTATCAATCCCTGAAAAGATTGATGTATTATATACAGCTATATTAGCGAAAAAATACAACTTAACCCAAACAAAGGAACCGTCTCTCACATTGAGAGCATTACTGCGTATGGGAGCCTTAACAGACTCTCGTTATGCTGAAGGATATATTAACTTAATCTATGGTTATGTAAAGGATAAATACAGTGCTAATCTATTAAGTATAATTGAAATATTAACCACGTCTAAAAACGTTGTTAGACCTTCTGCTGACAGGACTGATAAAGTTGTTATTAATGCTATACTGAGGTCTCTTAGCTTATTAAGAGCTCCTCCTAATAGAGTAACAATAGGGCTACTACGAGTAGCTTAAAACAAATTAAAAAGATGGGTGGTAGTCTATAAGGGCTACCATCTATCTTATTTTTGATAACCTAATATACCTACTTTAACAAACACTTTCAGTAACTTTACAAATCTTTTACCGTAAATAAAGAACCAATCTTAATCAAGCTTTTGGAAAAGTTAGTATATCAACTAAAGAGATATACAAATATGAACCAAATCTTTAATTATGAAGAAGCTTTTAATAGCTTTTTCTGTGTTAATTCTAACAACTTTAAATAGTTATGCTCCTACTTATGATAAAGAGTATATAGAAAATACAGAAAAGTTAACAAAAGTGGTAAACATTAGTAAAGAGCTGGATATAAATGAGATAGGAATATCAAATATACCATTAAATCCTTTTATTGATTTAAACAATGAACAGGAATTTAAACTTTCAAGTAAATATGGTTATAGAATGCATCCTATACTAAAAGCAGTTTTACTGCATAAAGGTATAGATGTTATTGTTGAAAAAAACGAACCTATTTTAGCATCTGGTTCAGGTCAAGTAATAAAAACTGGATACTCCAAATTCGGGTACGGTAATCACGTGATTATCAAACATAATGATGAATATAGTACATTATACGCCCATCTAAACGATATCAATGTAAAAGAAGGAGATTATGTACATTATGGAGATGTAGTCGGCTTAGGCGGACAAACAGGCCTCGTATGGGGTAAAAGCTGTCATCTTCATTTTGAATTAAGAAAGAACAATACTGCGATTGATCCTCTTAAATTCATAGGAGCAAAAACTGGTGAAGAATTTGCTTATAAAATGTATCAATTAAAGGAAACCAACGACTATTTATTTGGAGTAAGTTAATAGAGTTACAGGCACTCTAAGAATAAACAAATCAATTAACATGAATTTCGCAGAAAAAACTTTTAAACTTGAAAAACTAATTGATGTAAAGTCTGGTATTGAAGAATTTATTAAACTAAAGATAGATGAAAAGTCTAAATTATTATACTCGAAAGAGTATTCAGTTGATAAAGACAAAGATATAGACGATACTATTGCCACGTTGGATGAACAACTTGTAGAAGTTAAGTTGGCTATCCAAATAGCAAATACTAATGAGAAACACGAAGACGGTAATACAAACAATCATTACATATATTTGTTATCCTCATTAAACAGAAGATTAGCAATGTTACGTGAATTAGAAAAAAGGGGAGAAAATCATCTCTTTTTATTTTCTAAAGAAACGACAAAAGGCCCTAATGCGGCCCATAACAAAAAATTACGTGAGCGTCTTACTACAAAGAAAGAAGCTGAAAAACGTATGAAAGAAATTGCTAATGAAATTGTAAAAATTGAAACTTCTATTTCAGAAATAAAACCAAAACTAACAGAATTTAACAAACGTGTCGAAACGAAGGTTAAAGTTTTTGAAGGACTTGAAAAATTCTTTTAATCTGAAATAATAATTATATTAGTAGGGTTTGTGATGTATTAGTTCCCAGGTTAGGAGCCAGGTGATGACGATACTAAATCAAGCCCTGCTATTTTTATCGACATACATGAAAAGTTTTGAACTATCAGATAACTTTATAAAGAAATATAAATCAATAGATCCAGGATTTGGATTTAATGGTTTAGGGGAGATTACATTTTACCGTACATACTCCAGACAAAAAGAAGACGGTGTTAATGAACAATGGTATGAAGTAGTACGTAGAGTAGTAGAAGGTTCGTTCTCTATGCAAAAGAATCATATCACAGAATACAATCTTGGTTGGGATGAGAACAAAGCTCAAATACAAGCACAAGAGATGTATGAAAGAATCTTTAAAATGAAATTCTTACCTAGTGGTAGATCATTATGGGTAATGGGCACAGATGCTATATATAACAAAGGTCTATATGCTGCACTTAATGCATGTTCATTTGTATCTACAAAAGATATTAGTAAAGAACTTACTAAACCTTTTGAGTATATGATGGATATGTCCATGTTAGGTTGTGGTGTAGGCTTTGATATAAAAGGTGAAAACCAATTGCTTATAAGAAAACCTAAAGGTGAATTTCAATATGCTATACCTGACACAAGAGAAGGTTGGGTAGAATCTCTAAAGTTCTTGCTCGAAGCATACTTTATAGGTTCTTCATTACCTATATTTGATTATAGTTTATTAAGATTAAAAGGTGTACCAATAAAGACTTTTGGTGGTAAATCATCAGGTCCAGAACCTTTAATCAAATTACATCTTCAAATTATAGAAAAATTAAATAAAAGAATAGGCGAAAAATTAACTGCAACAGATATTACAGATATAATGAACCAAATAGGTTGTTGTGTAGTAGCAGGTAATGTTCGCAGATCAGCTCAAATTGCATTAGGTAATCCTACAGATGAATACCTTAAACTTAAGGACTATTCATGGGATAACTTCAATATGAGATATGTTGGTTCTAACTCTAAAAGAGCAGAATGGGGATGGACTTCAAATAATACAGTATTTTCTACAATAGGAGATGATTACACAAAGTTAGCAGAACAAGTATCTGTTAATGGTGAACCTGGTTTCTTTTGGATTGATAATACTCATAATTATGCTCGTATGAATGGTGTAGTAGATACTACAGATAATAGAGCAGAAGGCACCAATCCATGTGGTGAACAGCCACTTGAGTCATATGAAATGTGTTGCTTAGTTGAAACATTTCCTACAAGACATGACAATCTTGAAGATTTCTTAAAGACATTAAAATATGCATACTTATTTGCTAAGACTGTTACATTAGGTAAGAGTCATTGGGCAGAAACTAATAGGGTACAAATGCGTAATAGACGTATAGGTACATCTATAAGCGGTATAGCACAATTCATTGGCACTAACGGTGTTGAAGAATTAAGGAAATGGCTTGAAGCAGGTTATACTACAATTAAGAAATACGATCAAATATATTCAGATTGGTTATGTGTACCTCGTTCTATACGAGTAACATCTGTAAAACCATCTGGTACAGTTAGCTTATTAGCAGGTGTAACACCTGGTGTACATTTTCCAGAAAGTACATATTATATAAGGAGAATACGTTTCTCTACTAACTCATCGTTACTAAAAACAATTAAGAATGCCAACTACAATATTGAAAAAGACTTAGATGATCCAGATCATACAGTTGTAGTAGAAATACCAGTAGAAGTTAAGAATTGTAAAACAATTGATGATACTAATATTTGGGAGCAGTTAGCCATAACAGCATTTCTACAAAAATATTGGGCAGACAATCAGGTATCCTCAACAGTTACATTTAAACCTTGGGAAAAAGACCAAATTAAAACAGCATTAGACTATTACCAATATCAATTGAAACTTATTAGTTTTCTTCCAAAGACAGATAGCAAGATCTATCCTCAAATACCATATGAAAAAATTAGCAAAAAGGAATATGAAGAAAAAGTAAGTGTAATTAAACCTGAATTATTAAGGTTTGATAAGGTAACAGATAAAGCTGAACCAGAATTATACTGTACCAATGATACATGTACAATTAAATAAATCAAACTATTAAATATGGCCAAATCAAATAGAGTCAATACTAAACAAACAAAAGACGAATTAGAAATATCAGGTGATATAAAATCTACAAGAAAATATGCAGAAAATATTATACTTGATAGATTTCTAAAAAAAGCAAAAGTCAACTTATCTATATGGAAAGTAGACAGGTATCAAATTGGTTCCTGGGATGTTACTATGAAATTAGATAAAGGTAAAGACAGTCCTAAATTTCCAAAAACAGTAACTAACTATAATATAAAAGTATGGTTAAAAAAAGAGATTATTAATCTCGAAGAATCTTTAACAAATTTAGTTAAAACTATACCATTATTTCAATATTCTTCTACAATGCCCATGACAAGAGATCAAAATGGTATTGCATTAGAAATAGCTACATTAGATGCTCATTTTGGAAAATTAGCATGGTTAATGGAAACAGGTTATAGAAATTATGATACTAAAATATCATTAGAAGATTATGCATATGTTACAGATAAACATTTACAATGGTCTTCTAATTTTAAAGTAAGTAAAATATATTATATAATTGGACAAGACATATTTCATATTGATAATATGGAAGGACGTACTACAAATGGCGAACATTCGTTAGATGTAGATGGTAGAATAACTAAAATTCAAGATAAATCTTTTGAAATTATAGTTAAAAATATATATGCTTGTAGAGCAGTTGCTCCAGTTGAGATCATATGGTCTCCTGGTAATCATGATTACTTAGCATCATATATGTTATGCTTTGCATTAAAGGAGCATTTTAGAAAAGACGAATATGTTACTGTAGATATAGGTAAAAATCCAAGAAAAGCCAGATTATGGGGTAACCTACTAGTAGGATGGACACATCGTATAACAGGACGATATAATAACTGGGGAAATGAATTAGCTCAAGCTTTCCCAGAACTGTGGAGCAAATCTATATTTAGAGAATGGCACCATGGAGATCAACATAAAAAACAAGATATAAAGTCTGTTCCAGTATTCACAAGTGGTGGTGTATTGTGTAGACAATTAACTGCATTATCCCCCGTAGACAGATGGCATTTTGATAATTTATTTACAGATGCTATTCCAGGTGGTGAATCATTTTTATGGTCTGCTTCAGAAGGCATATTTGCAAATTTCATAGCATGGACTGGGCAATATGAAAAGAACAGAGATTATCTCATAAACAAAGAATAGTAATACTTACTACTCAGAGTATTACTGTAAGGAAGTGATTTTTAAAATGAATATTAATTATCAAAAATATAAGAACATGTCAAACGATAAAAAAATTGAAAAATATCTGCAGATCCTGCAATTACGTGCTAGACTGACAGAATTAACTGAAGCCAGGGCTTATCTTGGTAACACTCAGTATTTCTCTACCAGGCGTAGGGTTTTAGCACAGGCTATTGAAGCTGCCGTATTAGACCTTCTTGGTCTTCAGCAAAAGTTAGCTCGTCCCATAAAGACTGTAGTTGTAGAAGTTGAACGCGAAGTTGGAAATGATTTCAGCTTTGGTGATATGGAATTATCTGTTGAAAAGTCGTTAGTAAACGAAGAACAGTTTAATCCTGTTAATTCAATTGCACGAGCATTTGGAATTCAGATTCCGAAGGATATGTCTAATGTAGACCAGTATCTCGTAACTGAGATAAGGGGCTTACTTAGATAAGGAAGGTTAGGGGGCTACGGCCCCCTTCCTTTTATACTATAGGTTATGAGTAATTGCATATTTCCTATGGTTAATGCATGGGTAAGTAAAAAACCAGTAAAATACTGGAGAGCTTTTACACCGAGAGACATACCACATCATGACTCAAAACAAAAAGCTGTATTATTCTATGAATGGAATGATAAAGGTAAATTTTGGGGAATTAATTCATTACCTGCTCCTAGTCGTTCTTGGTCTTATAATAATATCAAGAATATAATAGCCAGAGGAAATAAATTAATAAAAGGTGGTATACACGAAACTGTTATTGTAGAAGTACATCCTAAGTTTAGGATAGGAAAATACAAAAATATTGAAATTCTTAATATATATTCTGAAAATACACAGTGGAGGAGCGATCTTACATATAAAATATATGAAACACAATATTATATTAAGTATAATAATAATGTAACAATAGTAACAGAAACAGAATTAATTAATATGACAACAAAGTCAAATTGTTGCTTTGTTTATACTTATCAGAAAGGTAAAAATACCTTTTTACATATAAAAAGTAAAACAAATGACCCTCAACGGGAGAAAAAACAAGTTATTGACATATTATCTACACCAGGTTTAAAATTTCATTTTCCAACTAATCCATCTTTTCAGTATAATAAGTTATCAGGAGAAGAATGGAAGTATATATCTACAGATAATCTTCCTAAGAAAGTATGGAATATAGCAAAAGCTAGTCAACCTACTGTAGAATATGACAATGATAAAAATGTATATAACATGCATTTTACCTTCATGAATTTAAAAAAATATTATGAAGGACAAATTGCTAAAATTAAATCATCCAATATACGAGATGATTTAGATTCAGCATTTTTAAAGGCTGCTATGACAAATCGTACAAAAACAGCCTCATCCCACAATAGAAACAGGAGTAAAGTATCCGGACGCCGGTATAAAAGGTCTTTACGGGATGATTCTTCTAAGGAACATCATAAACACGATGCGAAAGAAGAAACAGTATATGTAACGTATACTAAACAAGAAAAGAAGTTCAAAAAAGTACCTGAAGATTTAATTATACATAAAAAAAAGCTTACTGTTTCGCGAAAAGAAGTAACTTTTGAAGATGCAGAAATATTTCAAAGGTGCCCAAGATGGGCTGCTTTAAAACTTCAGGTACAAAATCCTGATGTCAAAATTTTAACAATACTGGAATACAACAAGTTGCGATCCACTAAATATCAGAAAGATAAATCTGCGGAGTCTATCTTGCATCCTGAAGGAACTTTCAACAGAAAGTTACGAAGATTAGAGAAAGGTAAGAATAGAAAACGTAGTAGAGTAGTTCATACTCAATATGTTTCTAGAGAAATTAGTGATAATAAAATAGGAAATTATCCCCATGCCAAACATGCAAATGTAGACGGGGATAAATTTATTACACCTAGTAGTATAACTGGTGCTGTTATAAAAGTCGGTAATAGGTTAGTTGCAAAAGACTCACTTAAACCAATCTATCATCATGTGAAAAACGATAATAGAATAATAACGAAGCATAATGCTAAAAAGCAAACTGTTTCGCCTCTATTGCAAGAATTAAAAGACAAATATGGCTCTAGTGATAGACGCTATACTAATAATTCTGATGTAGAAAATTGGTCTATACAATTCTTTGTAGTACTTAGGATGATAAAAGACCAGGAGCGTCATAAAAAAGTAATAAATTACATTACTAAGAAATGTGGATTCTCTAATGAATTTGCCGAAGGGCTCGTTAAGTATCTACAATTGACTAGGAATGGCGATCCAACAAGAGAACATAAACGGAACCCTGTAGTACGTTATAAGCGTATAAAGGTAACAAAGCCCCATTTACAAATTAATAGTCCTGATCCCAGGCAACCCATTGTCATAGAACATGAAGTTGCTAATGAAGATGAGGGTGGTGTAAAAAACATAATCACAGAAAATGCTTATGTTAGATATAATAAAAAGAGCGGATTGAAGTTCTTTACATATAATTTAGAAACCAACGAACACATATTCGTATGTGACGCTAAAACTATTAAGAAGTGGGTTTATGTTCAAGAGTATAAAGAAGATATTAACAAAGCCAAATGGCATGAGTTAGTAACTGTATCTACTAAAGAAGTAGATGCTATTCAAAATATTCCATTTAGATTAGAAAGAAGAGTAAAAGGCGGTAGACCAAAGAAATGGCTAAGCCCAATACCATCAGATAAAACAGTCAAGTATATAATAAAATTGTTACTTGCTCACAAGAAAAATAACAATGATATACTGTTATATTCTACAATACTTAATAAAGTTATGAACGAATATAAAGATAGTACTGATCTATATGAAAAATTGAGATTTACTTTATACCATAATTATAGTGATTTAGGTAAATATATTGTTACAAAGATAAAGGCAAACAAAATGGATGACCCAGATCTTGTAACATTCATGGAAGACCTAATGAACCCCCATTTTAATTAAGGCCACTAAGAGCCCTTCTAGGCAACGATTAACTTTAAGTTAATTATATACACAGGTTAGATCCTGGACTGCATGAGAAGGGCTCTAATGCCTTTTAAATACGAAACTATGAACATTTACGTATATGACATAGAAGTAATGATAAATTACTTTGCTGTAATATTTAAAAACGTAAATAGTCAAACCATAAAAGAATTCATTGTATACAAAACAAGAAATGATATAGATGATTTATATGCTTTTTTAGATGCTAGTAAAAACGATTGGATAGTAGGATATAACTCCTTTAACTATGATGATCAGATAATGGCATTTATATATAATAACTATGATCGATTATTTAAATATGAATTCGCTGAAAATATTACTGCGTTATTACATGCTTTATCAAATGATATAATATCAGATGATAAAAGACAAAAAGATTACAACATACCATTTCAAGGAATAGACCTAATGAAAGTAGGTAACTTACTACATAAATCATTAAAACTTGTAGCAGTTAACCTTGAGTGGCATAAAATACAAGACCTACCATTAAAACATACTGTGATGGTAGAAGAAAAAGACTTACAGTTATTACATGAGTATAACCTTAATGATGTACTCATAACAGAACAATTATATATAAAGTTAAAAGATGCTTTAACATTACGTTGGGAAATTAGTCAGAAATATAGAATAAATGTCATATCAGAAAGTAAGAGTGGCATGGCTAATAGACTATTAGAAAAACTATACTCTGAAAAAACAGGTATACCTGTAAAGGAACTCAAAAAAATGAGAACCAATAGAGAGATAATACATTTTGAAAACGTAGTACTACCAGAGATTAACTTTCAGACACCAGAATTAAATGTTATATTATACAAACTATTAAGATCTGTATATTATAAAGGACAGCCTTTTATACGAAGAAACATACCATATAATGGTGTAATCTATAAAATGGGATTTGGTGGATTACATTCTGATGATAAACCTGGTTCATTTGAAGCTACTGAAACTGAAGATATAATTGATTGTGATATTTCTTCAATGTATCCAACATTAATAATTAATTATGATTTTGTGCCTGCTCATTTAGGTTCTAATTTTATAACCTTATATAGAGAAATAAGAGATAGAAGACTTGCTGCTAAACATGCTGGTCAAATGAATGAAAGCGACACATTAAAAATTACAATTAATAGTGTATTTGGTAAAACTGGTAATGAAAATCACTGGTTGTATGACCCTTTAGTAACATTAAGGACTACAATTAATGGTCAATTATTTATGTTAATGCTTATAGAAAGATTAACAATGGCTGGCTTTAAAGTTATATCCGCCAATACAGACGGCGTGATAACTATTGTACCAAAAGATAAAAGAGAATTATATGATAGTATATGCAATATATGGTGTGAAGAAACAAAATTTGAATTGGAATTCACAGAATATAAAAGATATATAAGAAAGGATGTTAATAACTACATTGCTATAACTAAGGAAGATAAGATTAAAGTCAAAGGAGACTTTATTCAGAAAATGGAATTAGAAAAAGGTGTAGACAAACCTATTATTGCAAAAGCATTATATGACTATTTTGTTAATGGTATTAAACCAGAAGAAACAGTTAAAAATTGTAATGATATATTAAAATATTGTGCTGCTAAAAAGATTGACTCTAAATTTGAGAATTATCTATATTATATAGAAGATTATGAATTAAAGAGAAAGCCTTTACAAGATACAGTACGATTTTATATATCAAAGTCTGGTTATCAATTATATAAAGTTGATAAGAAAACAGACGAAAAGATTAACTATTGTGTAGGATTTAACGTTAGATTATTAAATGATGTAGATAAAAATACACCATTTGAAGAATATGGCGTTAATAAGAATTACTATATATCAGAAATATATAAAGTAATCAATCAAATTGAAGACAAACAACTCAAATTATTTTAAAATGTCTAACAAACAATTATATAGGTCTTTATTATCTGATAAAGTAGGAGAAATTCTACATCAGATAAACGCAGAAGACAAAAAGAAAGAAGAACAACGTACTCATAAAATGATTGAGAACCTTGTTATAGCTAGAAGGAAGCAACCATCTATTGAAGATGCAAGAGTATATATTGAAATACTAAAACAGGAATATCCATTGTTTATGGATATGTCTGATTGGCATATTGCTCGATTGTTATTATCAGAATTAGATGTTCGTATGGAACCTCGATTAGTGGCTTTGTCATTAAATAGAATACCTTATAGTCTATATAAAACAATAACTTACATGAGATAAATGCTTATAACACTTAATACAGATTCTATAAAACAGCTTAATGTTCAATTAGAACATTATATTTTTCTATTATTAGCTGCTGAACAAAAACAGGATCTATTTGATCATTATTTTTCAAAAGATACCAGAGATGTCCTATTAAAAGAGGATTTAATAGAAAATGTAGAAGAGTGCAAGTTAACAGAAAAAGCAAAAAATATTGTTTATGGTGATAACCTTTTTAAAGAGTTCACAAATGAATTCCCACAAAAAGTCACCAGAACAGATGGAACAGTCGATTTTCTAAGAACTGATTTGGTCAATGCAGAAAATTTATATCTGAGCTATGTTGGCCGTAGCAGAGACAAACATAATCATATCATAAAATGTCTGAAAGCTGAAGTAAAGCAACGTGAAGGAAACGGATCAATGCCTTATATGAAGCGAATCTTTACGTGGTTAGCCAGCAAAGGCTGGCAATCATATGAAGATATAGTTGATGAAGTATTAACTTCCAATAAAGACTTGGGATATGGAACAACGCTTGTCTAACGACAAAACCCCACAATTAAAGCATATTTCTAAAGCCGCTGAAGAGATAGTGTCGTATATTGACAATCGTCGTAAAGGCATTGTTACATCACTAAAAACAAAGTGGACTAAGTTTAATCATGCTACTATGGGAGGAATTGAACCCAATATCATTATGACCATCGCTGGTATTAGTGGTAGTGGTAAATCGTCCTTTGTAAACAGTTTAGAAACCGATTTAGTTGATCTGAACAAGAGCGAAGACCTCATAATCTTATCATTTAATTTTGAAATGTTAAGTAGTAAGCAAGTAGGTAGGAAACTATCTTACAAACTTACTAAGACTACTGGAGAATTATATTCCAGTGGATATGATGGAGATCCTGTATCAGATAATTTATTTGAAGTAATTGAAAAAGAAGCAGAACATATAAAACATTATCCCGTATATTATGTAGATGTACCATGCACAGTGGATCAGATACATGATACTATACGTAAATTTCAATTTAGCGAGAAAACTAAAGATAAATGGCTAGTAGTAATACTTGACCATACTTTGTTAACTCGTGGAAGAGCAGGAGAACAGGAAAGGGAAACCTTGGCAAACCTGCAAAAAGTCTTTATGGAAGTAAAGAAAACCGGTAAAACTACCGTTATTCAACTTAGTCAAATGAATAGGGATATTGAGTCGTCTGAAAGGATAACCAATCAAGCTATGCATTTTCCAATGAGACGTGATTTATTTGGATCTGATTCTTTATTTCAAGCCTCAGATTACGTAATTGTCCTCCACCGCCCTGAATTATTAGGTATAAAAAGTTATTCTCCAAATAATTGGCCTGTACAAAACAAAATATACATGCATTTCCTAAAAATCAGGGAAGGTGAACCTAAAATACTAAGTTTTATAAATAATCTTAAGTATAACAGAATTGACGAATATTAACAAATTTTTTAACATATTTATGAACAATAGAATTGCGATAATATTAGACGATATAACTCAGGCAAAAAAACAAGGTTGCTGGGCAAAGTTTAAGAATTTATTAAAAAGAAAGGTTCGTAAGAACCAAAGACATCCTATTCTTTCATTACAAAACGGGGATGCCTTAATACTTGAACTTGATGATACGCAAGCTTCGTATTATGCTGAAAGAGACTACTTACAGTTATTAACCAATGGTTATGTAAGGTCGCCTTTAGCAACATTAGTGCCTGAAGAAAATACATTTTTCTTTATGAAGAATTATAACCAAATTTTTGAATTATTACAGAATTTACTTGATCTTGAAGATGACGAACAGGGAGTAATCCGTGTTGTTGTTCAGGAACCCGTAAGGCGTGTAAAACCTGTAATTCGCTTTAGGGCGCAAATAAAAGAAAAGATTACCATTTTTGAACGGTTTGTTAAGATTGGTTGGAATACTTACAAACGTAAGTACAGCTTCCTTAACAATTGTGATTTCATCGAAGTAGACGGAACAGTGTTCTACATTAAGATGGATCGTTACGGAAATGAATATCTTGCTTAATTAATAATCATGTCGCTATACACGGCTACGGTTAAGGTTATTCACCGCCTTCCAAAAGCAAAGAATATGCTACCGAGGTAAGAAATTAACCCAAGAGCAATTTCGGTTACTTAACTAGTGACTATTAATATAAACAAAAAATGTCAACACCCTATCAGATAGCTTTAGTAGGTATGTCTGGTAAGGGAAAAACAATGGCTTTACGTGATATGGATCCCAACACATGTGGATTCATAAATGCTGAAAGCAAACCATTACCTTTTATCAACAAATTTAAACATTACTGTACTCCTAACAGTTGGCAGGAAACTTATCAGAAACTTATCGAATATGGCAAAAACCCAGAGATTACGGAAGTGGTACTGGACAGTTTTTCCGCTTACATTGACAGCTTGCTTAAAACAGCAAGAGAAATAAAAAAAGGTTTCGATACCTGGAATTACTACAACGAAGAAATAGGTAAACTTATGTTTCTTATTAAGAAATATCCAAAAGATATAATCGTTACAGCACATTCGGCAAATGTCGAAACAGAAGAAGGCGTTGCAGAAAGACGTATTGCTGTTAAAGGCAATGAATGGAATAAAACTGGTGTAGAAAAAGATTTTACTATTGTGTTATTTGCAGAAGTTAGTCTTAACTCTGGTAAAAGAGAATATACATTAAATCTCTTATCAGATGGAAAGACATCTGCAAAAACCCCACCTATTTTCATAGAAGAGGGGAAAGAATCTATACCAAACAACGCACAGACTTTTTTACAACACATAAGAAAAGTACTAGCTAACAATAATAATTAGGAATTTTAAAAACATCGCACATGTATAATGTAACAAAAGATATTAATTCGGAGAGCAGGTCAAACAACTTTATGGGACCTGGTATCCATGAGAATGCAGAACTTAAGCATAGTGAAGAAGGCAAATATCCTATTGTATATGGCGAATCAAAAAGAGGTAACAAGTTTGCAGCCTTTCATTTTGTAAATGATAAAGGAGAAATATTGATCCATACTGAGTATGAACCCTCAGATGAAGATCATGAGAAACTTGAGAACAAAACATTAAATCAGATCAAGAGGTTTAAACATATAATTACGAAGTTTGTACCCGAAGAAAATTTTATCTTTGAGGCAACAAATTTTGAAGATTTTGTTAATAAATCTATCCAAATACTAGGAACTAACTATGTTGGTAGAAAATTAAGAATTAAGGTTGTACTTAACTCTAATGATTATACCACATTGCCAAATTATGTACCTTTTATTGAAACTATGGAAGTAACTAAAAGTAAACTTTCAATAAATACTGCTATGGATAAAGTAGTAAAAGAAGGCCGACCAGACGTAGAGGTTGCATCGGGTGTAAATCCTTTTGCACAGCCTATCGAAGTAGCAGATGCTACTGGAGAGTATGGAGCCAATGTCCAACCGACAATGGATTCTGATACAGCTGAGAACTTACCTTTCTAATATAATTAGGGGGTGGCAACACCCCCTGCTATATTATGGTCTACAATACAAATAATGTCATAGAAAATTTATGTCTTGAAGAACTACTTAAAAAGATAACCGAATATGATGTTTATCATCATTATTTAGGTAATAAATTTAAAGTAGGACAGATAATGTCTTCTCCTTTTAGAGAAGATAGACATCCTTCGTTTGGAGTATTTAAATCTACAAATGGAGCATTATTATGGAAAGACCAATCAACTGGTAAAACAGGAAATATTGTTACTTTTGTAAAAGAAATAGAAGATCTATATCATAATAAACAGGCTTTGAAACTTATTTACGATAAATTCGTAAAAGGTATAATAGTACCTACACCGGAAGGCATAAGAGTTAGAGAATATTATGAAAGAATAAGAAAATCTATTTCTATTAAAAGACAAAATTTTACTAAAACTGATGATGAGTATTGGTCACAATACCAAATCAGTAAAGAGACATTAAAAAAATATAACGTATATCCAATAACATTTTTCTGGGTAAATGATATGTTACAGCCATTTAGATATAGCAAAGACAGTCCTATGTATGCTTACAAAATATTTGATAAGTTTAAAATATATAGGCCTTATTCTATATACAAAAAAGATAAATGGCGAACTAATTGTTCTACACTCGATATACAAGGGTTTGAACAATTACCAGAAGATGGCGACTTATTAATACTAACTAAGTCTTTAAAAGATGTAATGGTATTACATGAGTTAGGATATAACGCTGTTGCACTACAATCAGAGAACGATAAACTTAATTACAAGATTTATAATAATTTGTCAGATCGTTTCAAAAAGATAGTTATATTGTTTGATAATGATGAACCTGGTAAGGATAGCGCTGCTAAACTTTCCAGTGAATATAATATTGAATACTGCTTTATAGATTCTAGTATGTATGACTTATATAAAGTTAAAGATATTAGTGACTATATAAGTGTATTTGATAAAAAACAAACGATTAAATTATTAAAATCACTAATTAAATATGAAAGTGCAAATAGTGAATAAATCTAACAATCCTTTACCTGCTTATCAGACTAAAGGAGCTGTTGGTTTTGATTTATCTTCAGACGAAGAGAAAAAATTATACCCAAACGAAACAAAACTTGTTTCTACAGGATTATATATTGCTATACCAGAAGGATATGAAGGTCAAATACGACCTAGATCTGGATGGGCATTAACTCAAGGGTTAACAGTTCTAAATACACCAGGAACTATAGATTCGGATTATAGAGGAGAAATAAAAATAATTCTTCATAATGCTGGATTTAATGAAATAAATATAGCACCAGGAGATCGTATAGCACAACTTATTATATCTCCTATACAAAGAGTAGAATTGGAAGAAGTTGAAGAACTTGATTCTACTGAAAGAGGCGAAGATGGATTTGGTAGTACTGGATTAACAGTAGAACCAGATTTGGTCGACTTATATGAAGACGAAATCCCTATTAATTATGTCCAAGAACAAGAAGATTTCTAACGCTACAGAACTTGAATTTGAAGGAATTAAGTTTCGTAGTAAATTAGAGGTTTATTGTTATAAGAGGTTAAAAGAAGAAGGATTAAGTTTTAAATACGAAAGTTATACATATAACTTGATTCCGACATTTAAGTATAAATATAAACTATATGAACCTTATAAAAAAGGCTCTACTTGGTTATTTGGAGAAAAAGATAATAATATAAGAGGCTTAACCTATACACCAGACTTTGTCAATGATGATGCAGGATGGATAATAGAATGTAAAGGTTATCCAAACGATGCTTTTCCATTGCGATGGAAATTATTTAAATATTTATTATCTCAATTAAATGTAAACTACGATTTATATTTACCAAAAAATCAAAAACATATAGATGAGTGTATACGTTTAATAAAAGATAAAAATGCCGGAGAAAGATTATCACAAAATTAGAGCAGTATCGTCTCATTCACTTGCTAACTTCGAAGAGTCTCCATTAACTTTTAAAAAGTTCCTGGAAGAAGAATTAGAGAAAGAAGATAAACGATACCTAGATTTTGGCAGACAGATACATATGAGAATACTTGAACCCAAGTTGTTCAAAGACTCTTATACAGTACTGAATTACGAATTACCAAAGTCAGAACAACAAAAAACATTCTGTACTTTATATGTGGAAAATTCACATTTAAGCAAAGAAGAAAGGTTAATACTGGCCTACACAAATGCTTACTCTGTAAAAGGTAAGTCAGATGACAAAGTATTATCAGATGCTACAGAAATGTATGAAAAGATAAAAGACTATTTAACCTATTTAACAAAGGCAAAAAAGTATAAAGAAGTATTAACTTTTGCTAAGAAACAAAAGATAGATACTTGCTACTTTAATACATACAATCATAAGTTAGCAAACGAACTTCTATTTGATAAAGACCCAAAAGAAGAAGGAGTACATTCTTATAATGAGTTAGAAATACAATGGCAACACCCTATTCATTTAAGTGTGCCATGTAAATCTATGATTGATAGATTAATTATAGATACTAATAACAAAGTTATAAAATTAGTTGATATTAAAACAACAATATCATTAAGAAAATTCAAGGAATCAGTCTATGAATTCAACTATCATAGACAAATGGCTTTCTATACTATGGCATCATACTGGTACATTAAAAATGTATTAAAGATGGACGTAGAAGACTACAAATTTGAAGTCTATATAGTAGCCATAAAGAATATACCTCCTCATGAAGTGAAAGTCTATAAAATAGAAGATCATATACTCAATCAAGGATTAGATGAAATAGCTATGATAATGAATAAAATATCATGGCATTTTGATTCAGATCTTTGGGAGTATAGTAGAGAATATTATGAAGGAAATGGTTTAGACAAACTAGAATAAAATGGACAAAGAATTATATAATATGACAAGCACAACCTTGTATTTATTACCATTATTATTCTCAGAAGATATCAAACATATCGATATTATAAATAAAGATTTTAAAGCTGCTTATATAGCAGATTTTGACAAGAAACAGTATGATGATAAAATCTTACTTGTTTATGATGATTATTCAATTAATATACCACTTACTAGTAGAGTTGATTCTTATAAAAGAAATGACAATACTGTATTAGTATATAACTTACCTGATGAATTTACAGAAGATTATTATAAGTTTCTTATAAGAAATCTAAAAGGTTTATCAGATAAGGCAAAGAAAAGAATTCTTGAATTTTGGGAAGAAGGAGAGAAATCAGCTCTTTACAAAACTCTCTACGGCAAGGGAAATAAAATGCCGGAAATTAATTTACATTTGGAAGTGCTGGGTCTTTAAACCCAGCATTTTCATTTAATTAAAACAGATATCAGATGACTTTAAAAAAATCGCAAGTTGAAAATTTACATTCATATCTTTATTCGGAATACTCAAACCGACTGAATAAATTAGAGACAGAACGAATCAATAAAATACTGGAATCTGATGAATACAAAACTTTATATAACAAATTTGAAACATTTTACAAAGAAGTAGGACTTGATATGACCGAATGGCAGATTAAAGATCATACTATGATAGTATTACATGGTTATAAAAATCGTGTTGATACATGGAATATATTTGATAAAATGTCAAATAAAATAAGAGCAATATTATCAACATTACCTCAAGATACAGATTTTGAAGATGTAGTCAAATTGGTTGAGGAAAAGCTTCAATTAGATAACATTATAACTGAAGAATATAACCGATAATTATAAGACTATGGAACAAACTGTAAATACAATGACTATTACTCTTGATGAGTATAAAAGAATGATTGATGAAGTTTCTAACTTACAAGCTAAATTAGCTGTAAAAGATGAAACTATTAAAAATCTCCACAAAGAATTAGGAGTATTACAAACTACTATTGCTAATCTTGAAGCTAAAGCAACTGAAGAAGAAGTTACTATATATGTAGAAAATCGTAGAAATGATTATTATTCTAGGAGTTATAGCAATGGGGTGCGTCTTTCAAAAGAATCACCTGAATTAGTAGAGATTATTAAGAATTCTATAGATCAAACTATGGAAGATACTATTAAAGAACAAGAAAGAAAAATTGATGTTCTTCAAAACGAATTAGATAATTCTTATAAAACATCTAATAAAAATAAAACTAAACTTATTGAGAAGCAGGAAGCTGAAGTTAAAGAATTACAAGACAGACTTAATTCTTTAACAGAAGATTATGAAAATCTTAAACTCGATAAGGCTGCTAATTTAGTTGAAGCAGAACGACTTGAAGAAATTAATAGGTTAAATGAACAAATTGTGGCATTAGAAGTATCTAAAGATAAAGAAACTATTATATGGCCACGTGGTTTATTTAGTACATTATTCCACAAACAAATTGCTAGAGCAGCAGATACTTTATTTGAGCAATATAAAGCTCGTAAAGACTGGAGAGAAGTTAATAAAACTTCCGCATATGGTAAAGCTAAGGATTATTTGAAGACTCTTAATGAGCCTGTAAATAGTTTTTATTACTATGGATCACATGGTGCTTGTACAGCAACTACAAGTTGGTAAATAAAAAGGGGGTATAGCAACCCCCTTTATTTTTAAATTAACAAATATATCAGAATGTTTATAAAAGAAGATGATGGATCAAAAAGGTTAATATTTGATAACCTAGACAGTATACAAGAATCTCTTGACCCAGGAGTGTATTCACTAAAAGTTGTAGAACGAACTGGGTTTTTTGGTAAACAAGAGTTGCTTTATTTTAATGAAGTAAACACATTTATTGGTAAAAATTTTGTAAAGGCTGGGATATATAAAAGGATAGATGACCTTATTAATATCCATCTCAGTGATGCTATGACAGAGGCCAAACGAATATTAAAACTACGAAACAAAGTAGGTTTAATGTTTAATGGTGCGCCTGGCACTGGCAAAACCTTTACAGCAGGTCTGATAGGACAACGAATTGTTGATAAGAAAGAAGGAATCTGTGTAGTAACCACAGATGTAGATGGAGAAAGAACAAGAAAAATTATACAACATTTTCGTACTTTCACTGATAAACCCATAGTATGGGTATTTGATGAATTTGAAAAATCTGTAAGTAAAGGAGATAGTGCTTTATTATCATTATTAGATGGTGTAGATAGTCCTGAAAATATTATCTTTATAGCCACTGTTAATGATACATCAAAGTTACCTAACTTTATAACAGACAGACCAGGTAGGTTTGAAAGTATTATAGAATTTAAAATTGAAGATCCTGTAATATTAAAATCTATTGTTCATTCAATGTTACCAGAAGAATATAGAGATAGTAAATTGATAGAAGATATTAACAAATCTATCCTTGCAAGTAATAATAAAACTATAGATAAAATTGTGCTTATAATGAGAGATCATTTAAGCAAGTTTATATATCTACAGAATAGAAAAGAAAAAGGGGCTCAATAGAACCCCTTCTTTTTTTAACCAAAGATTTAGTAAAAAACCTAAAGTACTTATCTTTTAAACCATGGTATTTGTGTATCAATGTTTCTAAGTCTATAGTATTGTCTAAGCACTGGTACCATATTAACCATATGTTTATACATTTTTAACTGACCTTTCCAAGGACCACTTTCGTATACTTCCATTGGATTAAGCGCCTGTCTAGCCAACTTACCAACGTTTTCTACCACTGATAAAGATGCTGCGGGAGATCTTAATATAGCCATAGCATCTGGTATACTTACATAGAACATCAGTTCTGCCTTTAGTCTAAGTAGTTGATACATTAGGAAGTTATCTGCAAAGCTTAATTCTTCTTCATCGTCGTCCATAAGTCTAACAAAGAGTAGTATACTGGCAATCATTACTATTTCTAATAAACCACGTACAATGTTAGCTCTTTCTTGATCACTTAACATTGCCCATCTTTGACCAACTGTATACTGTCTTAATAAAGCCAGTTCCTCTTCTGTTCGTTTCCACCATGTAGCTAACTGAAAAGCTGGTTTAATCATATGTTCATACATTGTAGGATATATTCCAACCTGATATTCCATGGTACGTTCTTCATATCTTTTCTTACCCCAATGTCTACGTATACCAGGAGCCATAAACTTCCTAAACATATAAGCTAAAGATAGAAAAGCATTCTGCTGCATCATGACAATAGCTAAATTTGAATAGTCACCATGTAATCTACTGGCAACTCCCTCTACTCTTTGCTTAAAGTTAATTTGATCTATTTTATTCCACTGAGACCTATCTAAATCTACTTTACCTTCTTTATCAAATATTAATTTACCTTTATCGTTAAGTGTATAAAAATCCATTAATGAGCCAATTACTTTACCATCCTTATCATAAGCTTTCTTATCATATAGCATACCTACAAGCAATTTAACCTTCATAAAATGTTCACCCATATTATTTAAAGAATGAACCATTTTATCAGCTCTAAATCCTTGTGCCTTTGACATTTGACTAATACTCTTTGCAGAAGGCATTTCTACTATATCAAATGATTGTGCCAATAAGGTTAAGAAATTTTCAGGTACCCTTGCTCCAACATCTGATATCATACCAGGTAAGTTTGCTGCATAGTCCTTGTGTGCTTTAAGATATGACATCTTGGACATATATTGCCCAGCTACTGCTTCTATCCATTGATTTATTTCACCCAAAGATACGTTATTAATACCTTGTGTAATGTTTAAACCTAACAAGTTAGCAGCAGTATATTTCTTTAAAAACTGTATTAACTTGCCTACATCAATATTAGTACCTGGTATAACACCAGCATCTTTTTCATATTGACCAAATATAACAGCATTTATCCAGGATATAGTTTGGTTAGCTATATTACCACCAATAACAGTAGGTGTTCTTTCACTAGTTATACCAACTATCTTTTCAAATGTATTTTTAACAGTAGCACTAAAAGAGTCCCTCTTTATAATCTCACGCTGTTTTAATACATCTTTCATCATAGTTACTTCTGCCAATATAGCATGTTTTTTACTATAGTCCATAGCAGATGCATAATAACTAAAATATATACCAAAAAGATCAAATGATTGATTTTCATAATCTTCAACATAACTATCTCCTACTTTCTTAAGTACAGGTTTAATATAATGAATAGGTATCCAATATAGTGCCTCTCCTTTATCATCTACAATTTCTTGTGGCCTATGAGTGTCATCTACCTTAAAAGTAAATGTCCTACTTAAAGACTGAGATGTCATTGTATATAAATTCTGACCACTAGATATTCGTTCGTTCTTTTGTTTTATAATACCTGGTAATCTAGCTCCTATAGCCATACCACCTGGAACAAGATTGTCTGCATTACGCTGCATTTCAACAATAGCATTATATACCTTGGTTCTTATATCATTAGGATCCTTAAGTATCTCTTGTAATTTGTCCCACTGTGATGTATCCCACGCAGGACCAGCCTCCCTATAATCATCTATATGTTCATTGGTCCACTTCCTAATAGTATTTACAACTTCTTCTCGTAAGTAACCATCTTTAACTTCCTTGTCAAACTTAGGAAATAACTCCTTAATATGAAGCTTTTCTGTTATAAGGTTATATTCTTTATCTGTAATATGATTAGGGTCATCTTTATCTAATAATGTAAGTTCTTTTAAATAAGTATATATACCTTCTACAAACTTTAAGTTATTTAAAGGCATATTATCACTTAACCAGCCGTTTATAAAGCGTCTACGCTCCTTATCTTCTTCTTTTTTATCTTCATTTGTAATAGTAGAGGCCAATATAATAGCTTTCTTCTTTTCTTTAATTAATTCAGATGGGAACTTACTAATTATATAGTTAGTAGGATTACCTTTGCTATCTTTTTCTAACATAAAATCATACATACTCTGATAATTGCTAAATATAGCACCAGATTTATGTAAATGATTGTAGTATTCTTTAAGTATAGGCTCGTATTTAAGTCTTTCTTCTTCTACTAATATACGTCTTTCATCATCAGTAGCAGTTATAAACTTAACAAAAGCACCAACAGCAGCATCCCCAGTATCAAGTACATTATCTACCAACATCTCTAAGTAACCAATGTCTTTCATACCTTTCTTTAATTCGGCGGTAATGCCCTCTAATGAGTCTTTCTCAATTGATTTCTGTATTGGACCAGTATTTATAACAGCATATACATATTCATCTTCTGACATAGCAGGGTTAAACAATTTAGTTGTTTCAATACCATGCTCATAATTATATTTATTTAACCTATAATCACGTTTAGCGGTTTCTATATGTTGTACCTTAATTTTATTATAATATGGTACTAATGTAGTAGCTAAAAGTTTTATAGCTCTACTAATATACTGATCTTTAACATAATCTATATCTGATACAGCCTGCTTAAGCCTACTTCTATATTGCTTTCTTAAATCTGTTTCACCTTCTCTTTGAATATTAGGTATTATATTAGCATTATCTACAGCATTAACTAAATACTGTTCATAATGCCTTAATATTTCAAAAGAACCTATCATAGAATAGTACCTAATGAGTTTCCTTTTATCAGCTGCAACATCTGTAGACCAACTATTGATCATATTTGTTCTTGCTTCCGACAATATTCTAGCGGCATAATCTATAAATTCGTTCATAGCCTCTACAGGCTCTTTGTGTTTAGCAATAATGTTATGCATAGCAGCAGCAACTTCTTCTGCCCTAAACTTATTACCAAACATTGATTCTAATTTTTTTCTTGTAGTTAGTTTTTCAACTACTTCTAGTAATATCTTTTGTATGTCTGTCTGATTTGTTTCAGCAAACATTGCTTGTCTAAAAGACTCTTCTTCATTAAGAGCTCTTTCTTCTATAGCGTCATCGCTTGTATCTATAGTAACTTCTTCCTCAAGATAACGCTCCCTAACCTTTTGAAACTCTTCTTTCCATAATTCAGATATAAGTTTACTATACCATAATAATTCATGAATATAAGAATTCTGAAATTCCCTATCTAAATCATACTTACCGTCTGGTGTTTCTGCTATAGATATAATATATCTCCTATCCGCTAATACTCTGTGAGATGGTTGGCCAGGATTTATAACATTAGACATCATCATAGTATCTAAATGTAACCTTAATTGAGTCCTATCCCTTAAAGTTCCTGGTCTAAATGTTACATAATTTGGTTTAGTTTTATCAGGACCCTTTAAATTATTAAAGGTACCCATTTCCTTACCACCATCAAATAAATTTATCATAGAATAAACAAGCATACCACTTGTCTTATCAGTATAGAATACAACAAAATCTACAACATCATATACTTTTCCATCATTGTCCCATAATACAGCATTTGTAATAACAGCTGCATCTTCACCAAACATTGTTTTAAACTTACCAATTAGCTCTTGTTTAGATCTATCTGTAATATCATATCTATTATTAAATTCACCAATTGCTTTTGCTATAGCATTACTACCATTATATAAATTATTTACTTTAAGGTTAGAATCAAAATTCTTTATAGTTTTATCTATATTAGATGATACATCTCCTATATCAAGCGCACTAACTATTCTTTCAGCTTCTAATAACTCTTTAGAATTAATAACAGCGCCCCCTTCTTTAAGGTGTTTATCTAACAACTTTTTAGTTACTTCAGCTTGATCTTTAATTGTAGCCTTATATTTTGAATCAGGACCTACTAAATCAACTAAATATTTATTAAATGACTCATTAAGACTTGGGAACGACTTCTTATGATATAATCTAGGAATAGTCCTACTTACATGTATAGTATTATACTTTGATAATAATTCTATTAATGATTTGAATGTCTGACCTTCTATTGTTTTTGGACTATAGCCAAAAAACTTTAATACAGCATTCCATATTCTTTCTAAAAAGTTAAACTCAGATGTGTTAAGTTCTTGTAATATTTGAGGATCAGTAATACCATCTGCCATAAACTCTTCAAGGCTACCATAACCAGGGTGTCCTGCCTTAGCTAGTTTACTCTTAGCCTTAGCTGCCTTGTAGATGTTGTTTAGCTCACGTTTAAGGGCATGTTGTTCAGCAGTGGTAGGATTTATTATAGCTTCCATAGTAATGCCGTGTATGGCCTCGTGTAGAAGCGTACCCATAAGGGAATCAATAGTGGATGAACCAAATATACCTATATTATCTTTTATTATATAAATAGTAGTATTACCCTTCTTACTATCTGTAATAATAAATCCATCAGAATCTTTTACTTCTTTATACCTACTTGGGTATAATGTTGCTATCTCTAACCTGCTAGCTATCTTAAAGTCAATGTTATTAAATTCTTTATTGTTCTTTATAATATCAAATACTCTTTCGTGAGATATAGATATACCATATTGATCTTTTAAGTTATTAATAACATCTATAATATTATTGTTGTTTTGATTTTTATTTAAGAAGTTCATAATCTCATTAGATACTGCTTCTGTATGAGCAGCAGACTCAGGAGCCATTTCATCCTTTAAGCCAGGATCAAGGTTCTCTGAGTATACATTATCTACAGTAACACTATGGGTAGGAGAAAAGTCTATTGTTAATTGTGCTGATGTATTAGGAGGGGTATTAGGCACAGGACCTTCTTCAAGATTCTGATTACCTTTAACACCATGATAATGATCTAACGCAGACTGATGAATGCCCATCCTAAAACCTTTATACTTAACAGCATATTCGCCATTGGGCATAGGTTTGTCATGGTACTCATTATATTGTTTTACTTCTAATAAACCAGGTATAATTCTATTAATAGCTATAGCAAACCCACGCATATGAGCGACATTACCAGCCAATCTCTCAGGATCGTCTTTACGTAATATCTCAACATGCCCGTTAAATATAGTTTTACCTAATGCATTATTATAACCTAATAACAGTTTAGCTACATCACGCCATGTAGTTTTGTTAACTATCTCCCTAGCTATATAGTCAAATTTATTTGGTATAACTCGTATTTTACTTAATATAACATCTTTGTTTAAATTAAAAGAAAAATGTCTAAAACCCTTTATTTCTGCAAATTTATTTTTGCCAACTGAATTAAATGGTATATAATTAGCAAAATCTCTAATATCTTTTAGCCTACCCATCTTTAATTTTGCCAAAAATATAGGTTGCCAGTCTTGAAAAGATTTTTCGTTAGTATCTAACTCTAAGGCTTTAACAAAAAATAAGTCAATGGCATAGCCATCTATATCTCCACTAATTGTTATTTCATTATTATTACCTTTAAAAGAATTGGTTATTTTAAAAGAAGGATATTTATCTTTTATAGATTTTAAAATAGGATGCTTTCTATAAGATTGATCTAATGTTTTAGTAAGATTATCTAAAAGAAATCCTTTACCTGATTCAGATGCTCCTTCAAAATTTCTATCAAGATCAGCTAATAATTTATCAAAAAATTCACCATGTTTGTCAGAAGTTAATGTAAAATCTAAATCATGTAAATCTTCACTAGCATCTCTATATAGTGTTCCCTGTCTTCTTAAACTGAGAGATCCTGTCAATAATAAACCAAGCTCTTGAAAGTTTTCTATTATCTCTTTTGCTTTAGCATCTTTGCTTATAGTATTATCATAATTTGTTAATTGTTGAGATTCTGATAATGTTGTACCAAATTTATCAAAATTAAGATTTAAAACATCATTGGCTAAATCATCCAATAGATCTATAATTTCTTCATTAGATAATTTATTATCAAATAAGCTTTCAACAAAAGATTTTATTTTAAGTAATAAATACTTTAATTGCCTTTCCAGTTTACTACCCCCTTTTATTTGCCAATACTCAGCTTTTCTATTTTGATAACTATCTTTTGGTAATTCAAAATTATTTTTTATAGCATCTGCTATAAAATCTATAACTATTAATTCTTTAATTTTACCTTCTGATAAATTAGGGCTACGCTTTTTATAGTCGTTATGTATTTTTGAATAATTTGTAATATTTTCTATAGAGTGAAGTAGATCTGTTCTGATCTTATTTTTTTTTCCAAGAAAACTGTACACAACGTATGCTGTTTCTTTTAAAAGACCTTCTTGTTTATAATTATTATTAACTAATATAGTTTTATATAATAAATCTGTTAAACTTTGAGGGTTATATTCTGACGCATCTTTTAAATCATCTCTAAATTCTGTAGTAAAATTTAGGTTATTTAAAAATTGTAATAACTTACTATCTAAAGGAACGTCTTTATTTTCAGATACAAATTGATCTAAACTAGGCCATTCATCAGTATTATTCTGCTCCATCCACACACCCATCTTTGCAGATAATATTGCAGGATGCAGACCAGATGCTTCCACTAATTCGTTAAAGTCAGGATGATTTATATTAATACATTTAGCCATTATAAACAATTTTTATGATTAGTAATTTCTTCAGGTGACATAGCAATCATATCTTTTAATGTCAAGGGTACATAGTTAGGTTTATCTTTATACTTATTATTAACTAAATCCTTTAATTGATTTAAGGACATATCTTCTGGTTGTTCAACCGTCCTTGTACTAATATTAGTATCCTCTGTTACATCGGTAGACATCTCTGATATTAACCGATCCCTAACTGAAATATTACCTGCAAAAGCATTATCTAATACAACACTATAGTCGTCTATAAGGATAACATCTTTGGCATTTTCAAACTCCATAGACGGATGGTTAAAGTATAACATTTCATCTCCATCGGGAATATAGTTGTTTATAGTTTTAACAGCTTCTTTACCATTCTTATCTAAGTATTCTAACTTTAATGTTTCTTGATTCTCTTCAATAGCACTCTGGTCAAACCAATACTCCTTATATGTTATACCACCTTTATCGTATGATTTCCTTGGTATAGTTTTATATATAGGATGTATTTCTGTAATGTATTTAGTTTTAGTTACATTTCTACCATTAGAATCTACTGCATCTACAGCTTCCTCTTTTGATATTTTGTAGTAACCTATATACTTAAATAAATGAGGTTTAATATTGAAAGCTGAAGAATTATCATAATACATTATATACTTAGTAAATATAGGATCGCCTGCCATATTATTACCCAAGAAATGATTAGAGTCTTTGGTTATACGAGGTGCTTTCTTTGACTTAACATCATATGTGACCATTTCAACATGATTTAATTCTATCATAGTCAAAGAACCATCTTCAGCTGTCAACAAAGGAACACTATTATCTTCTTTCAGTTTACCGGCTGGCACTTCTTTAAATAACAAAGGAATATTATCATCAAATACGGTTGGTATTAAATCCTTGTTTTGAGCATTGTTAATAAACACTTCGTCTATAGTAGACATTATTTCAGTTGATAATATAGGATCGCTATATAATTGACGTTTGCCTTTTATAAACTCGTTTAAACTCACAGGTTCTTCACCACGCCTAACCTGAAAGTCCTTGATTAAATCAGGTGGTATGATATTAAAAAATGAATGTAACCTATTCCTAAACCCTGAATTATAGAAAGCAAATACAAACAACCTCTTTGCAAAAGATACTATTCTCTTACCTTCTTCTGTAGATTGATCTGCATTTAACATATCAAGCCAGTCATACATATAATCATCATTAGATAATTTATCTGCAAATGACTTCTTAGCAGTACCAATAAAATATTTAATGGGTAATTTAGCTTCTGTTGTTATGGGTAATTTACTAAAGGACCTCATCACAGCATTGTTTTTTAGATATGCTGCTTCAGGTACCTTATTCATTTGAATCTTACCAAGATACTCCATAACACTATTCCATAATACAACAAGATTACCAGAACCATCTTTATTGGTATCTGTAGTAATTATATCGTCGTGAAAGAACTCACCTACAATAGTAGCATATAATTCATCGGCTATAGAATTTATAAATCTTTTGTCTAATGTATCTGAATTATTAGATAAATCAAGTATAGTACCTAATGCCCTCATAAATACAGGAGAAGCATATATAGTTAATTGTGGTAATACATCTAATAAGAACCCTACAGAATTTCTATAATATGGCCCCAATAAGCTTTCGCCATTCTTAATATCTTTTATAGGTAATAGTTTATCTGCATTCTTAAACAAAGGATAATTACCTTCATTCTTCTTTGTAAAGTCTTCGAGTCTTTTATTATAGTGAATAACTTCTACAGCAGTCTTACCATACTTCTTAGTATCTATCTGAGATAACTGAACAAGATTATTAAGATCTTTTGATATATAATCAAAATGCTTATATATAGAAAGAATCCTTAACTGATGTAATATAAATGCGTCTTTCTCTTTGTCAGATTCAAATGATTCTATAGTTTTGTTATAGTAATCAAGTTTTTCATTACCCGCAATTGATATGGTTTCTTCTACAGATTCATTATTTAAAAATTCAGATCCCTTAATATTTTCATATTCTTTCTTACCATCTTCTGATAAAGCAGCTTCCCATTGTTTCTTTGTTTCATTGAAAGCATGTGTCTCATTGTAGTATAACCTCATCCTATGTTTCCTACCAGAGTTTATAGACGATCTGGCAAATTCTTTAAGTATAGGTTGTGATAAGAATTTAAATGTTTCAATACCCATGCCACCCCTTAATAATAAGGATGTAACATTATAGGTTACTTCATTGACATTTAATTTCATAATATAGTTATCCTTGGCTAAGTCAACGTGAGCATCTATCATAGCAGATAACCAAGATAATATACTTAATCTATCCTTGCCGTAAGTATCATTTAAACTTATACCACCTTTGTCGCCTTCTATAAGTAAACCTAGACCATTACCAGTATGTTGTAACCTTGCAATCTGACCTAAGATATGATGTACATTGTTTAATGCAAACGGAGCTATACCTTTCTGTCCACCATTATACTGAAACTTTAATTTGTTTTGATGTGTAGCAGAATATACATATAAATCATTAGAACTAAACTCTTCGTTTATAGTGCTTGCTAACTTCTTAAGCTGACCAGTAAATCCACCTAAAGGTAACTGAGTTTGTATAAGGTGTTCTTTACTACTATATATAGATAAGTAGGCCGTAAATAGTTGATTCTTTATAGCACCCACAGTATTATATTCATAAGGATCTTTGTTCTTATTATCTTCTAAAAACTTTTCCCTTATCTCTTTTAAATTCCAATCCTTTACAGTATCTTTAATATGCATCAACACACCAATTGTCTCTAATGATAGAGAAGACGAGTCTGTTTCAACATTCTTCATTAAGTAATCTAAGTCAGTGCCTATTATATTTAATAAATCTTCATATAAGTTATCACCAAGAGATTGAATTATAGATTTAAGAGTATCTACTTTATTACCCCTAAACTTGTCAGGATCTATTTTATAAATTCTACCTAACTTGTCTATCTTATTTACAATATTGTTTATAATATTTACTGTTTGGTAATTAAACGCCTCTTCTGGAGTATTACCAAACCTTGTTATAGACATATTGCCCTTTTCATTTAAACTATAGTTATATCTTATAGCATATAATTTGTCAATGTCAAAGTCAGAACCAGTTAAAGCTGTTACAGGAGAAGGAAGAATAATAGTATCGCCCATAGACTCTTCAGTAACATCCTTTATCTTAAGATATATAACAGATGCTTGAGACTGTGTAGGAATACGATAAGCTAATATTTCAGGGGTATTCTCTAATACCCATTTTCTTGCATCTTCAAAAGATATATCTTCATAGTTTGGTATAACATGTTTGAACATAGAGATAGATACAATGGCTTCGGAAGCAGTTAATCTGCCTTCTGCGTCTATAGTATACCACTTTAATTCTTCGCTAGGAGATGCCGCAAGCCCTTGATTAGACATCTGAATAAAGGCGTTACCAGGCATAAGAATATCAATAACACTCTTATTAGTCATACCTATTATCCTACTTGATATCTGTCTTTTATTAGGCATAGCATCAAGCTCTATATATAGAGAGCCGTCGCTATCTAACCTAAATGAATCAGATATAAGGTCTGGCATAGCAGACATAATAGCATCTTCACGTAATGTGTCAGATAATGTTTTTAAATCAATAGACTTATTTTCATCCTTCCAACCTATCTTTTCTTTTAATCTTAAAAGACCTTTATCACTTATGCCAGCAAGAGACTTAAATATAACATTTGATATCTCCCTACCAGTTAACATATTACCGTTAAAATTGTATACCTTATCAAATAAGTTTAAGTCAGCAAGACCAATCTTAGCAAACTGAGTACCCATTTTAGACTCCTCTACATCATGAGGATCAGTAACAATCTGTTTCCTTAAAGAAGCAAATGGCGTAGGATATGATGCTAAATCAAATAAATCATTAACCTCTTTCCTATCTGCTTTCTTATATAATGGTTTAGAAGCCCTATTACCAACCTTTACAGCAGAGTTGTAAACAACCATATGTACAGGTTGTTTATTAGAACCTTCGTACTTACCAGTCACCATCATTCTATCATATACTTCCTGTAAATGTGTACCTTGTATTAAACCTGGCCATAATACAGCTGTAGATAATTTAAGATATAATGGAGATAATATTTGATCATATTCTAATAAGTCAAATAATACTGGTTTTAAAGGAGGCATTAATAACCTAGATATAATAACTGACTCCGAAGGAGTCATTTCCCCTATTGGTTTTGATAACATAAGATTATAAGCTTCTTCCATCTCATCTGTCCATTCACCATGCTTATCAAGCAATGACCTATACATTTGAGGAGTAATATAACCTTGTCCATCCGTAGGATCTATATCTCTATAAGGTCTTAATAAGTCCTTTATATTGATCTTAAACTCTTTCTTTAATATATCTTGAAGAATGTTTGGATCTAACTTATCTTCGTCTAAAACAGTTTCATATTGCTTATACCTTTCAGGATCTCTAAACTTTAAGTCCCTCAAGAGTATAGTAGCATAGTTGATTGTTATAATTCTTTCTAGATTAGCATATGATTCCTTATCAAATTGATCAGGGTCATTCATGTTAATCTTCTGAGTATGTAATACTGCTAAATTAAAATAGTCTTGATTGTTACCATATGTTATGGGATTACTACTGTAACTACTACCAGAAGATGTCATAACACCTAAACGTTTAATCCTATCTGCTTGTACTGTTCCCTCTTTACTTGCATAGAATGCGGGATCGCCAACAAATAACATGTTGGTTTCAAAGTTAGTCATGAGCATTGATAACTCATTCATCATAATAGTATTACGAATAGCAAAGTCTATTGGACCTGGGTCTTCTTCTTCACCTAATAGTTTTTGAGTTTCAAGTAATTTACCTTTATCTAAATAATTATTTTCTAATGTGTTTTCTTCAGTTAATCTAATAACATTATTTTTTAGAGCATGATCTATACCTATTTCTACTATCTCTTCTAGCATAGTAGTTATAAGACCTTTGGCCTCGGCTTCAAAATTAAAATCCTCTGCGTTAAAAGATCTAAACTCAATATATTTATAAGCATTTGCCCATTTGTCAAGATTACCTTTTGGTTTAAATATAGGTTTGAACGAATCACCTTCTTTAACTATATTATAATGATAGTTTTGAATCATTTCATTTTCAAGGATATTTTTCTTTGTAGCATCATCTGCTTCTTCATATCTCTTTAATAATTCATTTGCTTCATCTATCCTATCCTTTTCAGCCCTAGCATAATTAATAAATATATCTATTACTTCATCCTGTAGTACTAATTGATTATCTACAATATTATATAAGAACTGTGGCATCTTAAACCCATCGAGGAAATAATAAGTTGTTCTATCAGCAAGAATTGGTAATGGTATAAGACCTGCTTGGAAAGCAGTAAGTCTCATAACATAATCTTCTATATCGTTAAGATTTGCATACGATGTACCTTTATCGCTAGCATCTCTTTCTTGCCAAGCTGATAATGTTTTTAATCCTATGTTCTTCTTGTTAGATTCGTTGTTCTTAAGAGAGTTAAGTAAATAAGAATACTTATGATATTGTTTACCTAAATATCTATCTACTTCTTTTTCATCCCTAAATTTCTTAATTTGATCTGTAGCATAACTATTATCAGAATATGCAAAGTATTGATGACCATCTGGACCAATAACCATGATATTAAGTAGATCGGGATATAAATTATACTTGGCCTCTGATAATTCCCTAACTATATAAACACTTTGAACTTTACTAGATAGTTTTTTAGGGCTTTCATACATACTAAGTATACCACCGTATACATTATAACCTTCTTGATTAAGTTGCTTTTCTCTAATATCAGCAAACCTAGTTACAAGTTCGCCACCTTTCTTTAATATATAATCTGCTAATTCACTAGCATAGGTGCTGCCAAATTCTTTAACTCTATTTTCTAATACATAATCTAATATTTCTTTTGTAGTACCAATGGAAAATTCACTAATAAACGATAAGAAATCATTTTCTAAATTAGCTAATATAGTTTTATTAAATCTCTTACTAGTTGTTTTATTTTCAGGTAATTCTTCCTTTACTTTATTTTTAAGGTCTTCCCATTTTTGAAGAAGTTCATTATACTTCTTTACATTTACAATTTGTCTACCATTATGTTCTTTAAAGTATTCAGATTCAAAGAAGTCATATGCCCATCTCCTTGCTTCATCTTTTTCAGCCCTTGAAACATCAGCTCTCTTTATTTCAAATTCAAAACCACCGTTCCTAGTTCTATTATATAGAATATTTACAAACTCATGTTTATGTTTATTAACAGTAACTTTAAATTGAGTACGAAGTCTTTCTGGAGCGTTTGATAACTTATTATATAAATCCATATAGGAGTAATGTACTTCTCCTTTCTTCTTTATATAGTCCATCATTTCCTCTATAGTTAACTTGTCATGTAAGCCAAACATAATATCATACCACATATGATCAAAACTAACATAACTAGGAACACGAGTTATTTCATTTATATCTTCATTCTCCCTAATAGTTGCTATCAAGAATTTAATATTAGAACTTGCATTATCTCTAACATCTACTTCATACGATGCTTTACCGTACCTAAGTATCATATCGGCTGAACTAGCTTCTTCAACACTAAATTCTAAGTCTTCTTCGTTCTCAAATACATTATCTCTAGCAGCAATACCATACTGACTCCTAAGCATACCATGTATGTGTTTCACATAAACGGGCATGTATTTTGGATCTAGTACGGATTCATATAACTTTACTATACTATCAATCTTATCTTTTTCTACTTGTAAATCTGCTAAAGTTTCACCTTCTTGTAAAATATTATTTTCTATATCATATTGTAAAGACTTTTGAATAACCCTAAAACCATCTGATTCAGATTCGTCTTGAGCTTCTTTATCCAATAATTCTTTCTCAATATAATTAAATAAATTCTTAAGGTTTATATTCTTATATTGTTTTAATGATACTACATTGCTTTGTGCTATCAATATTGTAGTAAGACCTTTTACAAAATTCATAAACTCTTCATGTGAGTTTATCTCTGGCATATCTATCCTACCTGTGCCAAGTAATGAAGCCACCTCATAAGGAGCCTCATAGTCTTTTAAATCATACCTTCTCTTAAGTCCTATAAATCTATCTGTAAATCTACCAGCATCTATCTGCTTGAATAGACCTTCTATCTCATATGAATTAAGTCTATTACTACCAGTAAAGAAGTATACTATAAAATCATATAAACGTTTAATCCAAGGTGTAACTTCTGCATATAAAGGTTGTTCATCTGCTTGATTTAATTTCCACGCCCTAAACTCATTAGCAAGTCTTTCTTCAACTACGCTATCTTTAGCGTTGGGCATATTGTATTTCTTGCGAGCCTCATCATAATATTTAGCTCGTTCTTTCTTTGATAAATAACCAAGAGATACCCTATGAAATGCTTCGTGATATATAACACCCATTGGAGATTCTTTATATATATAGATGGCATTGGCTCTAAATAAACCAAATGCTTCTCTACCAGGAATAGCAAGTTGTAATAACTTATCTACTTCTTCAATTGTCTTACCTGGAAATCTTGCACTAAACCAGTTCTTTTCTGTTTTAGATACTCTAGGACCTGTCTCATGAACTTTGTCATATTCCCAAGCAGGTAGGTTGTTTTTATCTATAGATGGTGCATTCTTAAGCCTACTGCGTTTTACTGGTTTAATAACTCCTTGCCTTATTGCGATACCTTCCTGTGATAGTTTTATACGAATATCTTCAGGAATATTTTTTGACTTTTCTAATAGATCCAAAACAGTAGCAGAATCAGGATACGCCATTGTCTTACCCCATTCACCATAAGATTTATCAACATACTGGGTAAGAACATTTATTGCATCGTCCATCCAAGCACGTTCTTCACGTATCTTACCTTCTTCTGTAGGAGTAGTAACTGGAGGAGTAACTATAGGTTCTTCAGTCTTTGCTGATTCATTTGCTTCAGTAATATTATGTATATTAGCAATTAGTACTGGTTTACCATCTACTACCTTATTACTATTTAAAGTAACATTAGTACTTACAATATAACCAGGTTTACCCCTCTTATCATGTTTAATCTGTGTGCTAGCTAATACCTGAGCCCATGTTAAACCTGCTGTAGGATCATTAACAATACTACCAATCTTAAACTTCTTATTAATAGGTTTATTTAAAGAATAACCAGGTAACCTCTTTAACTTAAGTGGTATCCTATACTTCTTATTTTCAATAGCCCATGTAATAAAAGCACTACGTTCTGCCTTACTAATATTAAGTATATCTTCTATCTTACCAGCTGTACCAAAGTATAAAGTACGTCTGTTCTCATCTATAAATAATCTATGATTAGATAACTTTCTTTCATCTGTAGTAACTGTACCATACAATGCAAGTAGACCAATAACCTCACCTGCAGTAATACCTTCTACCCTATTATCAATAGTAGTATTATCTACATATATAGGAGAACGCCTACCTTTACCAGGTGCATTTAATGTTACTATAGTATTTAATAATATATCAGCATGTTCAGGAGTTAAGTTAGCTACATTAGCCATGATAGATACAGTATTACCTTGCATGGTTTTACTTGTCTTAAATGACACAGAACCAGGTATAGAACTTACTGTAGATACCTTATCATTAGCAGCATACATTGAATCCTCATCTAGTGCTACCCATAACTCAAGTTCTTTGATATTCATCTCCAACCTATTATGTATAGCATCTGCTGTAGCAACCCTGTTTAAATGACCTCCTTCACGGCTTAAACCATTTACTACAAATGAACGACCAGCCATTAATTCATCTAGGATCATTAACCTAAACGCCCTAGTCTTTTCCCTTTGTGTTTTCTTATATATTTCTGGGTTAACTCCTTCTTCTTCTGGAGCAGATAAGTTCCAGAAATCAGAATCATGTACAAATAATTCGTTATTAAATTTCTTATCACCAGATGTTATTGTAACACTTATAGGAATTGTATCTAATAAAGTATTCCAACCTGTTTCTGATGTTTGAGGAGTAGGTGTATCATAAAAGAATTTTAATACAGCTCTTATATCTCTATTCCTATCCTTCTTTGTAGACTTAGGATTAAATATAGTAGTTAACCTATTAAACAAATCTGTTTTCTGTTGCCTCATTTCTGGAGTATCTGCAGGATCTGTCCAATATTTATTATTAAAGTCAACAGAATATGTTATAGTAGATTGCTGTAATAGTTTATCTATTTCTTCACCAGGCTTACTTACAAACTCATCTAATTCTTTATCCCTTACAACAACTTTACTTGGAGCTTCTTTATCAAGATGTATATATGAAATAGTATCATCTAAAGTTATGATAGGTCTGTTATTACGTTTCTTCTTTAATTCTAACCTATATTGATTATTAAAATTAGAATCAGGATTAACCATATTAGATACAGTTTCAAACTCTTCATAATTAGCAGCCGTATCATTATATTCTGAAGTATGTAGATCATCTATCTCATATGATATAGGAGCAATATTATCTGGTACAAATGCATTTAATGAATCAAATGTGCCAGGTATAACTTTATATATAAGTTTACCATCCTCACCTTTTTCTACAGAATCTACAATACCTTCTTTATTTATAGAAGGTATAAATACAATATCATTTGCTCTGAAACCAAACTGTTCATTTACATCGTTGTTCCTTTCTTCAAAGTCTTTATAGTACTTTTCAATTTCTTCCTTTGTAGCAGTATAACCATTGGCTAATCGTTTCTCCATTGCCTTATAAGCATGAGAGTCTGCCTTCAATTGAGATAATTGTTGTGAAGTAGCTTTAAAGGCTTTTATATCTTCTGTGTTTAAACCTTTTAATATTTTTTTATCTTCAGGAGTTAATTCACCACCTAAACCTTCTACTACTTCTTTCTTAGTCTTTAACTGTTCATCATAATATTTAAGTTGTTCAAGAGCATCTTTCTTAGCTCCATCAGACATATTATTTAATACCTCTTCTGTATATCTTGATCTAAAGGAATCAGCTTCTATTTGTTCTGCTTCAAGTTCTAAGTCTAATTGTAACTTCATCTTAGCAAAAGCAGACAAACCAGCATAACTTTTACCTATCTCACTTTCATCATCTATAAGTCTACCTAAGTCCTGCTTCCTTATTTCTAATTCTGATATAGCACCATCTATAGCTTCTCTTGAAGCCCTAGTCTGGACTATGGTACCTGCTAATAATTTAGCATAGTTATCAGGACTCATATTCTTATATTGAGGAGCCCTATTCTTATAAGCTGTCTTAAAACCTTTGCCTAGTACAGACTTAGGATTACTAATATCAGACATTACTTGATTATACTTCTCAGCAATATCTTTTACTTTTCCTTTAAGTTCCTTAGCACGCTGTTTGTTATCTTGTCCCCTAAATGGAGCAACCTCTTCCTCAGTTAAGCCAAACTCACCTAAGTTCTCATTAGTGAACTCATCGTTTACTATAGCATCTATAAGACCTTCTGTATGAGGTATACTATTATTAATTGCTGCATTAACAGCTAATGTTGATATAAGTTTATCTTCAGCTAACTTTTCTTTTATAGGATTATTTTGAGTTCTAGCTTCAAGTATTTCACTACTTATAGCAGAAAATAATTGTGCTTGTGATTTAATTTTTGCTACACTTTCATCTTCTATACCACGAACTTTATCCATTAACCCACGACCACCTTGCATAGCAATAGCACCTAATGCACCAAAGAACATATTGGTCCATATTTCACCACTTTTTAAATGTTTCTTAGCTACTTGTGAAAATGGTACATCTAAATTAGGATTAAGTTGTCTTTCAATAAAATGCTTACTGTATTCATTAGACATGAACTGATAACCTTCTTCTAATCCTTCCCCAATAGCATCTTTTAGTAAGTTATAAGACTCTACATTAAATATATTACTTGCTGCTTGACCAAGAGATAATTTACCTTTTGTACTGATAGCTCCTGCTAATGCCCTATTAAGAAACATATACTGAGGTATATCCTGCATAATCATAGGCCAGTTAAGCATATAATTCTTTTGAGCTCCTTTTGCCGCCATAGTTATAGCTTCCTGTTCAGATAAACCTTGCGCTAAAGCACTTTCTTTAAGTTCATCAAAGGTACCTTTGGCTTCCATCATTGATTCCATATGTCTGGATACACCAGCTTGTATAACAGCAAACCCAGTTTTACTCATTTTTAAACCAGTAACTGCCTTACCAACTTTAGATACAACTCCTGCTACACCTGCTGCAGGTATCATTAACGATATAGATGAAGCTATACTAGGAGCGTTTTTCATCCACCATGACCAATCCCAAGGCCTAAATTCACCTTCCCTGTAACTAAATTCATTTATAGGCATTTCTTCCCTAGCCCATTCTCGTAAATTAGCCCCAGCATTACTTAAAGCGTTGCCAAATTCATCATCTGCTCCTTCGGCAAGCTTATTGAACTCACGTAAAGCAAATAAATAACCAACCCCTTCCATCATACCACCTGCCACCTCGCCTATTACAGCTTGACCAAGCATGCTACCAAATTGAACCATTGGGCCTTGTTTATCTGCCCTAATATTCTGTAAATATGGCTGATCTAACCTAGTAAGACCTCTATCATATCTAGACTCTCCTACACCATATGAATCAACAGGACGATATACATCATCATAATCATCATATACTTCGCCAGGAAATATCCTAGTATTTTTCGGAAATTGATATGAAGGTTTTTCAAAATAACTCTCTTGTCCTAAAGCTACATTGACTTTCTTATTTTCGGTAGTATCAAATAAAGATCTTTTTGCCATAATATTATCTATTGTATCTTAATCCTCTAGAAGGAGTAGTTTCATCTGGATCTAATATATTTTCAGTACCGTATATGTTTTCCAAAGCTAATTCATATATTTGTCTTAATGAAGTAGTTGCTTGAATAGGAGATCCGTTTGTTGGATTTGTCATTGTAACTGGTTCAAATTGATTAGGACCAACTTGTCTTTCCAATTTATATTGAGGAATAAAAGTAGGTTCACCATTAATATATTCAAATCCATAATCTAAATTAACAACCATACCATCCTCAGTTAGAGGTAACCTGCCTTTCTGACCAGTATCTACCATTCTCCTTAATTGATTTAAAGGTTTCATAGTATTATCTATATCAGCATAGCCTGTTATAATTATTTCATTAGAATTATCAATAATACTTTTAGATTCTTTTTTATTATTTTTTGGTATAATAGAAGCTGATATGCCACCAGCCTTGTCAAACGAAGGTGCCCCAATTTTTATACTTTTTTCAAATTCTGCCACATCCTTATAACCGGTTTTATCAGCAATTTCTTGTGGAGAAAACGATTGTTCTATACCAGGAATTACAAATCTTAAATTATTAAAATCATTATGAACAAGTTGATTAGTATATTCAATAACATCAGGATCATTAACTTTAAAAGTAGCAGAATCCATTCTAGATTTAGTAGCCTTCTTGTAGTTATTTAATATCTCTTTATCATCTAATTTAGTTTTACCATCTGGACTATATGCCATATGAGGATACTCTTGTATTATAGAAGAAATAGCACTCTTTCTTTTTTCTAACATTGCTTGATATTCATCTGCCCTCATAGCATTTCTAACATCTCCTAATCTAGAAGCCGCATTAGATTGTGAATATGGACTGTGAGACCATTGATCAGTAGAACTTGTAGGAGTAGCATAATCATAGTCAAGTACATCTGATATACCTAATATATCTTGATTAACACTTCCTCCGGGTTTAACTACAGGATTTACACGATATGGTTTTGGACCAGATTCACCACTACCATCTCCTTGTGCAAACTCAGGTAATACTTGATCATTAGATGTTATATATTGTCTGCCATAGTCTTCCATCTGTGTTCTTAATATATCCACATTACTCATATCTTTAGCAATTTCAGGATACATTTTATGGAATAATTTTATTTGTTGTTGTCCCTGAGGAGTAGCAGCTAATTCTTGAGCTGCCCGATTAGATATGTTGCGAACATCATTTATATCTATACCTTCTCTAAGCGCCCTTATACCACCTGCTAAAGTTACAATACCTTTAGACTGTGGTTTCATATGCTTATAGTATTGTTCAAATAGTTCTGATTTGTCGGTATAAGCTTCTGGCATATAATTATATACACCTGTGGTACTATCCCAACCAGCAGCTGGATCTTCATCAAGCATTTGATTATATCTACCAGCAGCAATAAGTTTCTGTTTCATTTCTTGTGCTTGGTTCCACCTACCTTTACTTTCTTCAATCCTACGTATAGTTTCTGATGTACCAACACCACGAAGTTTTGTAGAGTACTTGGCCCATTCTACAGGATTTGTTAAGTCAACTGACATAGCTTCCTCTGCATACTTTTGTAAAGTAGGCATATACTCGTTTTTAACCCATTGCTCATCTTTAGAATTAGCAATATAATCAACTAACGAAGCTTGATCTATATACTTAGATGCAGTATCTTGTTTACGCTCAAGGTCTGACTGACGTTTCATACCAAGAGCAGTAATCTGATCTAATGGTAGAGGAACAAATGTATTAAAATAGTTACTCTCAGCAGGAGAGTCATAGCGATTAATCTTAGCCATAGTTATCTTTTTTTATTATAAGACCTTAAATCATCTATACCCATCCATTGATTAAAGAAAGGATTAACCCTCTGTAATACATCTAAATAAGCATTCTGTGAATTCATTTGATTTTTCATTTGCATCTGATTAAGAGCATAACTTTGTAAGCCACTTGCAGCAGACGCACCAAAATTACGTTTAGCTGCCATGTTACGAGCATTTATATCATCGCTCATCATAAGACCTCTTGCGTTCATATTACCAAGGTTCATATCCATTTCAGCTTGTTCACCAAGATATTGATTATCCATATTGTTCTTTTGTGCATATGCAGCAGCATCAGCACCATATCTTGCGTTAAGACCACCCATTAAGTTAGATAACAACCTAGACCTATCGCCACCAGATGCACTAGCCGCATTACGATTATATACTGCATTTGCTGTTCTATTAGCTGCCAACATAGGATCTATATTAAAACGTCTATCGTTCATCCTAGAACGTATCTGATTCGTATAAGGATTAAAGTACCTATTGCGTTCAACCTTTTCAGGTTTACTAAATAAGGCATTACCTAGATTATATATATCTGGAGCAAGAGCCAATGCTTGCATACCAATACCACCCCAATTAGTATTACTTTGTTTACCACCAGGAGTTGCGCCTAACTTATCAAATTGATTTGCTAATCCTGCATAGTTTACAGGCGATGCGTTCTGAGCAGCATCTGTGGCTTGCATAGCAGCATTAACATCTATATTCATATCCGGAGAGGAAGGACTATATTTTAATAATTCCATTTGAGAGGCAAGATAATCATTTCCAATAGGAGATTTATTACCACCACCGGTATTACCAGTACCAGCATTACCTGTCATAAATTGTGAATACCTAGAAAATTGAGGTATTTGAAAGTTAGATATATTATTAATACTTTCTGGCCATACATAACCTTGTGAACCAAATCCACTATAACCTAAATTATATTGTGGAGTTTTGCCACCTTTCCAATACTTACCTGGCACACTACCACCTTTAGACATCTTCATAGCTTCCTGCTTACCAAATAAATCATAACTCATCTTTAATGAATTTTGCTTATTTAAGTTAGCTGTCTTTTTGTTTAAGAAAGTAGACCCAGGATTCTTTAATGCTTTCTCTGCTTTGTCAGAAATCTTCTTATAAGATAACTGCTCCTGAGCAAATGTTTTATTTTTACTGAATTTTAATTTATCACTGAATATCATAGTACCTGGATCAAAATATTTAAAATTATCACCTGTAGTATTGGCATGGGATGGTAAGCTAAACTCACGCATCCTACCATCAGGAGACACTGCTGTTTCACCCTTTTCAATTTCTGCATTCATGCCAACCCTACCACCATACGCCATCATTTGTGTAAATGGATTTTGATTACCACCCATCATCATGGCATTAAATGAATTGGTAGCATTTGATACTTTCTGTTGAGATAGTTTTAATTGTTCTTCCCTATTGCCTTGTACTTCCCCAAAAGCACCTTTAAGGAATGCACCAGCCCCACCTATAATAGCACCAGGTATAGCCCCAATACCACCAAAGGCAGCACCACCCATAGCACCCATGCCAGCGCCAGCTGCAGTATCTGCTAACACACCGCCCCACGAATATTTAGGTGTAGCTTTAGATCTTTTATTTTTTGTACTCATTTTATCTGTAAGAATTTCTATATGTAACACCTAAGTTTTCAATAATAACTCTGTATGAGTTAGTATTATTTGTAGAGTATTTGGTATCAATCTCACATATAAGGTATTTATCCCTCATACGCTCTGGATACGAAGTACCATCTCCACTAAGATCTTCTATAGAAGGATGTAGGTACTGTGCATTATATAATGCCTCAACATCGTTCCTTGGTATAATTGTTTGCCAAGTTCTTTCACGACGTTCTAAATTTGTTTTGTAAGTCAATACATGATTACCCGTTGTTTGATAATCATTATAGAATAATACACTATGTATAGGACTAAGCTCATTATCAAATGTTTCATTAATATCACGCTTATATGTATCTGAAGCATTGGTACATAATTTAATGTCACCATTATAAAACATATTATCAAATACCTTAGTATTTAAATAATATGGATTAAACACAGTCCTAAGTTTTGACCTATGTCTGCCCAACGCATCATTATAATATAAACCATAGAAGTTATTCCTAGCTTGTATAGTATCATCTACATTATGTACAAACAATAAGTTTGATGGATAAGGAGATGTTATATATAATGAATTATGTGTTGTTGCTGATAAAAATGTATTATTATATGGTATGTATATGTATGGTTTGAATGTATACTCTGACGTGAAGCAATCCATAGTTTCACTAAAGCATAGTGTAAAAGGTCTGTTTAAAGACACTTCTGTTATACCAGGATTTGATATAACACCATCTTCATAATTAGCTAAAGTAAATAATACTTCATTATTTGTTTTATCTTGCACAGACATATATTTAGGCCATGTAGCAATATCAGCATCTATAGTAAATAAAGATTTAACTTCTTTCTGTAATGCCAAGTCAGCTAATGATTCAGCAAACCTATTAATAGATAAGCTACGTCTGTCTACCCAATATACACCAGCTACACCAGCTACTACAGAGAATTTATCTTCACAACCTTTCTGTGTAGATATATAGTCAAATCTATCAAGTACACCACCTGTACCTAATGATAACTTAGCAGAGTTATTATCTTGTATTAAAGATCTATCATTTACTGCTAATACACCAAATGCTTCATCCTGCCAAAAATATAATGATTGACCATACTCAAGCATTGCATTTAACGGACCATATCTGCTATCTACATCTATTGTTTCGTTAACACCAAACCTTGTCCAAGAGTCAATATATTCACCATTAATTTTAACATTAGATGCCCTAACTTGTGTATCAAATACTGTTTCGTTGCTACGAGTAGTATCAATTGAAATCCTAGATGCTATAAGTGGTTGCTGTGAATACACAGTATTATACTTATACATATCATCTGTCTGATTATATACTACTAGCGTTGGAACATTATTTGTATACATATGTACCCCTAATTCCTCTTGCATAAGATATGAATTAACGGCACCATATTGCTTATGCATTTGATATGCACCAACCCGTAAGTTACAATTTATAGATGATTCTAATGGTATATATACAGATTCGTTTTTAGAATAAAAACTAGTTTCACCTTCTGCTATAGCTGGATCATATAATAATGTAGCTACATCAAAGTATGTTATAAATGTATCACCATATTCACAATTATATGTAGTATCTTCTTCATATATAATATCAGAACATGGCAACATATTATTAAACTGCCTGTTTTCATATGTTAAACCACCATATTGAGATGTCCAACAATTATTCTTGTAATTAACAACGGCTAATACTTTATCTTCAGCAGACCAACTATTATTAGAATATTTAATAACTAAACCAGTTGAACCTTTGGCATTGATATAGGCAGAGTCGTTATAATTATAGAAAGATGTGCCACCAACACTAAATGTTACAGGATCACCATCTATTGCTATAATAGATATAACATCATTAATATCACTACGATCATTAGCTGTTATTGCAGAAGACGGAGTATTCTCTGTACATTTAACTATTCTTCTATTGTAACCATTAGTAAGAGCTCCTACATCAATGCTACTGTATTTTGTTATGTATTCAAGATAATCATTACCAGATTGACTTACATTTTTAGTTATATTTATTTCTGGAGATACTAATTTAATCAAATTTTCATTACCACTAGTATATGTATCTAGATTGTCTGTAGCAGTTGCTAAATACCAACCGTTATCCACATATTCAAAAGGATATGCCAAACACTGTGTAACAATTTGTTTATCTTCTTTACCCCTTATAACCCTATAAACTTGTGCAGAAATAGCATCTGTTGGCCACGTATTATCTTTTATTTTTATAGTAGGATATATACGTCTAGCTGTAGTAGTTGTACCAGATGTATCTGTTAATACACCATATGTAGATTCCCTTAAAGCTGGAAACCTTAAATCTGTGATCCATTTAGGATCAGTATCTTGACCTCGTTTATTTTTAAATATAATAAATAACCTATATACTTCATCCCTCTGCCAACTAAGTTTACCAAGATTTAAAGGACTTGAATAGTTTTTATAAGAACCATCTGCCTCTGTACCAACATAGTAAGTTTGAGGAGTTGTAGCAACTTCGTCTATAACAAAATCATCGTAGTCAAAACCTATAGTAATATTAGGACCTTCTGCACCTAATGTAAAACTATCTGATTGATATATATAAGTTTCATTTGAATCAGTATCGTTATCAGGATTATTATAATTATTTATACCATCATGATCTTCATGATAGTTATGCCAACCAGCTGTATCCCAACTAGTAGGATCACTAGTATCACTAGGAACTAAAATCGTTAAATCACCATACCCATGTGTTATATCAGAAACTTTTGATAAAATAGTGGTTGCCCCAGTAGATGTATATGTATACTCAAATATGGTACCACCAACTACTGTATTACTTATTGTACATTCTGTTAATACAACAGGTGTACCAATAAATATAATATCTGGTGAAGTTATTTCTGATACAAATTCTGTACCATTCCACACAGGATTAATAAATGTAATATTAGCAGAAGTAATAGTATATGTATTTAGACCATACATATATTTAAAATGTAACTTATTTGCTAAAGCAGTAACAGTTGATATAGTTCTATCGACCGGTATAGCCGCCCATTCCTTAAAGTTTGAAATACTTAAATATATACTATTTGGCCCCCAATATATAGTTGTTATATAATCTTCTGAATCTTCAGGAGAAGAATCATAAACTTGAGTAGTTATATAATCTGTACCAGCTAATTCTTCTGTATAATTTTTAAATCTTACAGCCCTAGCATCAAAGTCATCAATCTCAAATGTCTTCTTTTCTATATTACCAGCAAACAATATATTTGCTTTTGTAGCTAACTCTTGACATATAAATATTTCAGATGAGGCAATATTAAATTCATCAACTGTCATCTCACCTACAATTGCACCTACATCTGTTAATGTAATATTTGTGTTGTTAATTAAATCTATAGGTATATCTGCCGCTATATATACAGCAGGTACCTGATTATAACTACCATAATGAATCCTAAGTAATTTTAATCTATTATATGAATTGTTACCAGAGAAATCTATATTTACTATAAATCCTTTTGATTTAACAGAATCAACACCATCTCCTTTATAGTATAAATCATTGGCATAATAATCACTATCAGCTACTACATGTGCTGGATCACTTATATATGATATAGCAGATTCTGCACCATTTTCAATATATAGTTGATATGCATAGAATACTACACCTGTAGGAATAGTACCTGTTGTTATACCAGTTATAGTTGGTTTATTTAATTTAACTTCTGGTAAAAATTCAAATTTATCTACTCCCCAATAATCACCATCATTAACATATACTTCTCCTGTAATTGTAGATGGTTCAGATACATTAATATATCTTATAGGATTAATACCATCTGTCCAATATACTTTTTGTATACTAGGAGATTCATATCTTGATACAGCTTTAATAGGATTATTAATATCAAAGTCTAATGTTGAATTATCAACATTCAAAGAATCATCATATAATAATTCTAGTGTATTTATTTCACTATTAGAAGTACCGCTTAATTTTAATTTATATATTTTTGAATTTTTTATAGTAGGCATCATGGAATATACGTTATTCCAATTATTATCATATGGTGCAAAAGATCCTTCTATAGAAGATGCCCAGTCTATATCATCTATTATCTCAGGTATTAAACTACCATTTTTATAGTGAGTTACAGCAAGATTTTGTTTAGTCCATATCTGAGTTCCTATTTGAATAGTGTCATAAACATTACCATCATAATCACTAACAGTATCTCCAGAAGTCCACCCTATATTAGAATCACGAACACATCTAACAGATATCCCATCTGTGTTATTAAAAGTCGCATTCGTAACAAGTGATATATTATTATCAAAAAAACTATATGATAAAAAAGCACTAGTAGAATCTGTACTTGCAAAAACACTTAATCTATTAAATTGTGCAAAAGGACCTAACTGTGTTCTATATCCAGTACCTATTGCACTAAACTCAGAACTATTTGTAGCACCAGTATTATATGGAAGTTCCCAATATGAATAGTTTCCAGGAAGAGTAATTGCTTCAGCAGTTGCTTGCGCTCCACCAAGATATGTACTTAATTCTTCCCATTCACTCTGGGATGGAATATGGTATCCTTCTGGAGCTAATCCTCTAGAATCTAATATAGCATATTTGTTATATAATAATCCATAGGAAGAAATTCCAGGATCCATTATATTTGTTGTGAATAATACTATTTCATCCCTTACTTCAACACCACCTACTATATACATATCTTCTGGTATAGTATATGATGTAATATCTATAACTCTACCAGTACCAGTAAATGCTAAACCATTTGCTGTTTCACATGTAAATGTAGAATATATTAAATATGTTACAGCATTATATATAATTGTATCTGCTACAACTAAATATATATGACCATCTATTAAAGGAGTTGTGTTTGTGAAGGCGCTATCACCAATAAACTTATTACCCTTTATATTTTCTATGGCACCTGTTGTACTAAAACCAGAACTTACTGGCCTAAAGTTTTCAGAGTGAACATACTTTTGATTATCCAATAAAGAGTAATGCAAGTCCTTAGACATGCCCTTCATAAACCCATTTATAACTTTTTCAGCCATGATTAATTATGGTTATAGTAAAATTGTTCCTGACCAAGTGTAGAGAACCCGGAAGAATGTTCACGTATTTCTGGGATTAACCTAACCCAAGCGTTCTTAATACTTTCAAGTTTATCAGCATTAGGCATTAATGCATCCCCATATGCTTGCTTACAATAGAAGTTCCATGATCGCCTAGCATCATAATATACAGCATCTCGTACCCTACCTTCAGCCCATTTAGGATACATAAGTTTCATATTAATATACCAATAGATTGCTTCTTTAAAACTTATATCATCGGGTATCATAGGATAACCGTCACAATCTGTAGGTATAGCCTGATAAGCCATCATAATATAACCATTCCTAACATTACATTTTATATAACCACTAGTTATAACATAAGTTATATCATCTGTTGTATGTAAAGGATTGCCTACATTTGATACTAAGTTATTTACTTTATCATATCCTGCTGCAAGCATAGAAGCCAATAGAACTCTCTTGTCAGGATTAGTATTAAGATATGTTATTGCTGCATCATAAGTTAAATCATACACTTCCATAGCGTATGTAACTATATCTGATTCTGGAGGAGTTGTTGCTAAATTTGTATTTATATTAGTAATATCACCAAATGTTTCAAAATGACCTGTAGAGTACCTCATAGGTAGATAAGGACCATTCTGAACACTTGAATATGTCATTTGTATTAAAGAATAAAAATCACATGGTAACTTACATTGATAGTTAGCTACTTCAAGTAAAGGAACTCCTTCTAACCCAGTAACCTTATTTACAAAATAAGGGAAAGCTCCTATCTTCTCAAGTGCTTCACCTGCCCATTCTATCATGTCAGACACCCTATGTGTCTCTTCCTTTAAATCTAAATCTGTAAATACTTTTGCTATAACAGATTTAACACTTGCTAATTTATATATCATTTAATTAAATTTAAATCTCTTTTAAAATTGCATAGTAATCTATTGCCTCTGCTGCTCGTCCTCCTCTAATTTCAGCTATACCTACAGTACTTGGAAATTGACTTGATACTGCTGAATAAGCTCCTTGAAATGGAAATAGATGTACTGTATTATTTGTAGCTAATGTACCACTATTTCCAGATACGAAACCTGCAATTGCAGGCCATGCGGAGGCACCATATAAACTTGCATTCATAGCTGCTGACGCAGATCCTGAAAAGAATAATGCAAGCATATATCTACCTTCTGATAGAGTCTTAGTCATACCAGTTATGTCCCATGCACGAATACCACTATAACTTGCACTTTGAGAAGATGCATAATTTACTGTAGCAGTAGTACTATCTACTAATGTTAATTGAGTTGAATTAACTGGTGTATAAAGAGCTGCTCCATATGTCATTATAGGAGGAGTACTATTAGTTACTACAGACATAATAACTCTTACAGTTGATGCGGCTAACCCATTCCCTCCTAACCAAAATGGATTGAATAATATTCTACCACTAATAGCAGTAGCACTTAGATTTACTAATCTAGTTAAATACTCTCCTGGTATTATCTCGCACATAGATCTATTAGGAGCAACACCACTTGGGGCAGCTACAGATAAATCTACATACTGCGCACCAGCAGACGTATTAATCGTAACATTAGTACCCCTAAATTGTACAGTACCACTTGAATAAGTTTGATTTGATGCAGCTAATGCGACACCCCCACCACCAGCATTTACTGATCCTGTAATAGTAGTAGAAACCCCATCAACAGATGAACCCCATGTTATACCATTTGAATCAGCAAAGTTAACGGTACCTACTCCAGCAATCTGTGCAGTAATAGTACTACCATTACCACCAAAAGATACACCATTGGAATTACTAAATACTACTGTACTATTTGTAACTGTTGCACCAGCAGCAGCTACAGCAACTCCACCACCAGCACCAGGATTAGCAGCAGACAAATTAATTGTAAGTCCATTGCTTGCACTAGTTATTGATGTAGATAAGTTAGTTACATTTATAGTTAATCCACCATGTGTATGTGTACTATTAGCTAATGTATTATTAGATGTATAATAGTAATTGGCTCTTTCTCCTGTTAACATCACATTAGCTGTTTGTGCAAATGTGCTTGCTAAAGTAGCTGTCTGATAGGCAGAACTATTTCCTAAAGGAATATATAAATTGCTATGCGTATGATCAGTTTGAGCAGCAGTAGTTAAATATGCTCCTTGTGATTGATAGTTATGTGTATGAGTAGTATAACCAGTCCCAAGAGATAATGAATTGTCTGATGTTAATTGAAAGTGTTCACTAGCAGAAGTATTTATATATAAATTGCTATGAGTATGATTAGATGCAGCAGCGGTTGTTAACCAACCAGTTGTTGTGCCTGTATATGCATTATGGCTAGCAGTCATTGTACTGCCATTTAATCCAAAGGATACACCATTGAGATTTGCAAATTGTAATGTACCATTTGTTACAGTACTAGCAGCACTACCTGCTATAACTACACCTCCTCCTGCTGTTGGAGCAGCCACTGAAATTGCTAAACCATTAGAGTTAAGTGTAATAGAAGCATTAGTAGCAGAGGTTCCTGTTCCTGCAAACTTTGTTGTAGCAGAAGTATGTTGGAATAAACTACTTTGTGAAGTACTTAAAAAAACACTATTGGCATTAGACAACATTGCTGTTGTAAGATATGCTCCTACACTTTGATAATTGTGTGTATGAGTAGTATATCCTGTACCTAATGACAAGTTATCATTGGTAGTATATGCAAATACACTAGTGCTTTCAGATGCAATATAAGGATGAGAATGTGTCGATTGTGTATGAGTATGTGTGGAATATCCTGTACCAAGAGATAGCGAATTATCACTAGTAAGCTGATATAAACTACCAGCATTACTTGCCATAGCAGTAGTTAAATACTGACTATGTGTATGACTTGTATAATTAGTATCAATAGCAGTTGTTAAGTATTGCGTGTGAACATGATTACTTAAAGCAGCTGTAGTAAGAAATGATCCACTAACAGATGTATTAACATACAAATCTGAATGAGTATGATTACTCATAGCAGCTGTAGTTATATACTGAGTATGGTCATGCCCAACTTCTGCAGCAGTAGTTAAATACTTTGGATAATATATAGTATTAGTTCCACCAGCAGTAGATACTAACATATCAGTACCAGATACTGTAGCAGCAGTCCATTCACCACCACCAGCTGCAGAACTATAAGTAGTTAACCATGCTGGTATACCTAACGATAAACCATTAGTATCTAATGTACCTGCTATATTTATACCAGCAGTACTAGCAGTTGTTATACCAGTACCAGCATATGAATGAGTGTGAGCTGGAACAGAAACTGTACCAAGACCATATGGTAATTCATTCCATGAACTTAAACCATTACCAATTTTAACATTGTAATTATCAAATTCAATACCTAACTCACCCTGTGCTAACACAGGATTTGCTAGTGTCCAATTACTGGAGTAATCTCTCCTAAGTTGAATTATTTGTGCCATTAAGCTCCTCCACCATCTATAATAATCGAACCACCATAAATAGAAAAGGCATTACCACCATCTATATTATAAGAAAATCTAGCCCAACCTATTTCTGAATCTAATATAACTATATCATTCATACTACACTAACATTTATTGTTGATAGTTTACCATTCATATCATAAGAATAAGTTTTAGTAACAACATCTGTTAATCTATTCCATGTTATAGTTCTGATAGAACCATCTAAATTATATATAAAAGATTTTGATTTACCACTATCATAATCTATTCTAGTTAATACATTATCTACATAAGTTAATGTACAACTATCTAAAGGATCGCCTTCGCCACCTCCGGTGCCAATTAAACCATCTATACCATCACGACCATCGCGACCATCTTTACCATGTCTAACAAAATAGTCTATACCATTTACAGGAGTTTTACCAGGTTTACCATCCTTACCATCTTTTCCATTAAGTCCTTTCTTCCCGTCTTTACCATCCTTACCATTCAGGCCAGCTTTGCCGTCCTTACCATCTTTACCATTTAGACCATCTTTACCATTGAGACCATCCTTACCAGGATCACCTTTATCTCCTTTAAGACCATCTTTACCATTAAGTCCGTCGATGCCATCTTTTCCATCAATACCATTTAAACCATCAATGCCATCTATGCCATCTCTGCCGTCTTTCCCAGGTTCACCATCTTTGCCATCACGACCATTAACGCCATCAATACCATCCTTGCCTTTTTTACCAGGAAGACCATCTTTACCATTTCTACCATTAGTACCATCCAGACCATCTTTACCCGGAGGACCTATAAGATCACTTAATGGTATTAAATTAAACACAAGATCAGAACCAACATATCCCCATTGAATATGTTCGCCATCGTTGATAAGTTTAATCTCCTTACCATCTTTACCACGAGGGCCTTTAACAGGTATGTTCCAATCGTCTAACATTACTTTTCAAAATAATCAATTATTCTATCCTTTATGCATTTAGCTACACTACGTTTATTTGCCCTAGTATATACTAACCTATATAAATAAAAGTTATGAAATAAACTGTTACGCTTATTCCATTTTAATTCATATTTATACCCGCCTGAATGTTCATTAAAATTATATATTACTTTTCCTTTTGAAGTAGTCATCTGCCAATCAATCGGTGGCCTATTATTATAATCTACTTTCTTCTTCTCTACATAAGTATCACCAAGTCTAAATGGCATGTGAAATAATTCACCTTGCTTTATAATCTTATTAGATACCTCTTTATAAAATAAGCCCACTATCTTAGCGTATTCATTATACGTAATATAGTAGGCCGACTCTTTAGGAATGTTTTTGATATAATCTTCATACATATCTGGCATGGTATAAGGGTTCTGAATTACATTCTTTCCTCTACCATAAAACTTCGACATATATTTTACCTTACTGTATCACTTGATACAAAGTTTGCACTATCGTTTTTATTATCACTTAAAGCTGATACGCCTATACCTAATTCTTTCTTAAGAATCATCTCCTTAAGAGTAGGTAACATATTAATAGGAATAGGATATGCATCATCCCAACCACCTTCGGTTGGTGTAGCATGTGAATTAATTATATTCATAACTTCAGTTGGCACTTCAAATATTCCTTTAATTGTAATTTGTTCTATTGCTTTAGGATATATTAAATATAATCTATTATCTCGTAAGAATGCTAAATTATCATTCTTTGTATATTTCTTATATTGCTGCCACTTGCTTCTAGCCTCATGAATAAACTGTATCTCATCGCCATCCACAGTTCCTATATATGTAAAACCTGATTTAAAATTAAAATCAATTGTCTTAGGTATTGTTAACTCTGTACGTAACAAATAAGATTCACTAGATAAATCTAAAGAACCCGATTCGTCTACTATTTCTAATTTTAATGCTGGAATGGATTGTATATAATCTGGATTAGGAAGTTTATCCTTATCTATATCTTGTTTAAGTAGAATAGCCCTATGTTGATGTACCCACATTTCAAGTTGCCTCTTTGATATAGTCTCACTACGGGATACATCAAAGTTCCTGATAATGTTAAGTAGATCAGTGGTTATTGTATTTAATGTAGTAAAATTAATCATTCTTTGTGGCCTCCCCAACAAATTTAACTATCCTATAAGTTATATATCCTGTTATACCAACTCCAAGTCCAATTGATATAAATTTTTGGTTATTTAATTGTTTTCTATAAATATTATTAATTGCCTCTAAATTATCTATACTATTTAATAATAATTGTTTTTCTGATAATAATATTGAATTTTGATCACGACAATTATTAAATTTAAAAGTTGTTAAATAATATAAAGAATCTGATACACTTAAAGATGATACTAAATTATTATTAATTCTTTTTGTATAATCAAAAGCTAATACATCATAATGTATGGCTTTTACTTGATTGGGGGCAAACCTATAAGGCAATGAGTCTTGTTTAGGTATATACCTATGCATCAAATAATTATACGATGAATCAGGTGTAATGTTTACCATTTCGTTCTCTAGCTCTGTTAACTTTAATTGTAGTTTCTGATTCTCCAGCTTTAGTTTATTATAGTCTTTTATTTTGTTATCAAGAATAGAATCCAATCTGGCATATAGTAACTCTTTTTTATTATATTCTGTGTGTAAAGAATCTACTTTTATAAATAATTCTTTATTTTCTTTAAGTAAATTATCTCTTTCAAATCTTAATATTTTAACTTTATCAAGATACATAGCTGACTTAACAACAAAAAATAAACAGGCTACTACTGCAGTACCCAATATTATATTCTTTATTTTATTACTAATCATCTTTTAGTTCTTTAATTATTTCACTAACAACAGTTTCTACAAATACAGTATAATCATACTCTGTTAAAAGATATTTATAATCATAAAGATAGTTCCTTATTGTATTTTTTATATACTGTTCGTCCTCGTTCATCCTTTAACGCAATAAATATTTGGTTTCTATTATTATTATTTTTATATGAAACATGTATCCAACCTGGTTCATTATTTTCATCTGGAAATTCTGCAATTAGCTGATCAAATAAAAGATTATCTTTTATATAATTAAATATAGTTTTATTAGTTACATGACCATATATGTTACCATCAATATCTAGTGCAGCACCATTATTAGCCATATGCTGACTCGTCCTAGAGCCCTTTAACTTTGAGTTTAAGGCCTTCGACCTAAAGAATGATGTAATTGCTATAGCCCTGCCAACAAATGTCCGTAAGGGCTCAAAAACAGCCTCTGCTAGCAATACCATATTCTTTAATTGATATTCATTTGGAATATTAAGAATACCATACTTTAAAGCGGTATAGGATCTAGTGGCTTCATTATATGTTATATGCTCTGATATATTTTTCATTGTAACAAAACACTTTTAAACAAAACCCATAGTACATTTACAACTATACTTAATAGAGCGGCTCCACCGGCAGCAGTCCATATAATTTTATCTATTTTATTTTGAAGTTTTTCTAGTCGAGATTCTAATTCAGTCGTACGACATACTAGACCAGCTCCAGGATTATATTCATTGCCAAGTAATGCAACTTTAATCTCTGCTATATCTTTTTGCAATAGGGACAATATTTCATCTGGTATATTACACATTACTTTGCGCTCCATGTTTAAATTCTATTTAGTGTGGTTAGGAATATCTATAATTTCAATTAATTGAAACTTAGGATCATTAATACATAACTTGTACAATTCATTAGGATTCATTTCCCATGGTGTTTGTACTAGGTTTGGATATATCTTATTTAAAGCCATTGCTGCATACTCAATACAATATACACGCTTTTCTGACCTTATACCAGTCTTACCAAACCATTTATGAAATAATATATCTAAGGTATGCCAAAAGAAATTAGATACTTCATATCTTTTATCATCAGAGTCAAGACAAAAATTCCTTACTATTTCTTTCTTACCCCTGGGCATTTTAATTTTAAATAAATATAGTTGTCTCTTCTTACCATCATTTAGATAAGATGTATTTACAGTTCTATTGGCAACACCGCCCTTAATAGCACCGGAGACCATGCCATCTATTAATATATCTGCATGATTTAAATCAACATATTTTTCTCTTTTAAGAAGCTGCTCTAATCTCATGCCAAACCGTATAATCTTGGCTAACCAATTATGCGATTTAACCATTATAATATAAGTACCTTTCTTAGGTAATAATTTTTCCATTTTATCTATTAATTAAAACTGTTATAAAACCAGGAAGATTAACGCCAAAATAGTATAAACTTACAGCATATGCAAATAAGGCAGTAAACCCACCCGCCACTGTACACATCCAATCTGCATTAACTATATTTACAAATTTCATAGCTAACTTATCTCGCTTAGCATCGTTATATTCTTTAATAGTACTTACTACAACAGTAGGAACAATCATAAAATAACCTGCTCCTTGAAACAAAGATGCTATTAAGTAACCAACTAGGAAATGTAATATCTTGTCATAATAAGTAAACCAAATATTGTTTATCCTATTCTTTATTTTAGTCAGAATCTTTTTCATTTGCTGCAGTATTTGTATTGCGAATTATATCTTTACCAAAGTAAAATGCAAATACTCCAGCTATTATAGCTTGATACGTGCCAGGTAATTCATCAAAGTTATTGGTAACTAAATAACCCAATGCTGCTGTCATAAAACAAATTACAGCGCCAGCGGTCATTAACTTACGCCAAGATAAATTATTTCCGTAACCCTTTAATATTTTCATGTCTTTATATTTTTAAATAAATAAATGTTTTACAAATACTATTTATTCGTTCCATTATATCTTTGGCTTGCTCTACAGTAAAGAAATTATTACTTTCATAGTCATCGCAATCAAAATATTTTTCTAACATTCTGACATAATAACCAAGTAATATTAACTTGATCATTTCTATTTTTAATTCATGTCTACCAAGTCTATGCATCTTTGCAATTTTCTGACCATAATCAGACTGAGCGTCTGACGCATCTACTAAATAAGTTACAATTTCTTCATACGTTGCTGCCATGTTTTATCTCTTTGTTAATGTTACATGTATATCATTAATAACATTGGTATAATGTTTAATAGCAAAGTTACGAGATTCTTCATTCTTCATAGCCCACTCATTAACAATATCATAACCATATTCAAAATCAAAATCAGATACTATACCATAATGATCTAACTTATTAGTATCACGCCATCCTTTATTAAAATATAAAAAAGTAGCTTCTGATATAGCACGTTTGTGAGTAGGATCTTGCCATGCTCTCATATTATTATAATAAGGCGCTATAACTTTAATCCTCCCACCAGGTTTAAGTATACGATATACTTCGTCCATAAATTTAATCAAATCACTAGTATGTTCTACATAATGAGAACATATAATTTCTTCTGCACTTTCAGATTCAATATCCCAAGGGAATTGTTCTAAATCCATAGTTGCATCCACTGTATCTCCAGGTTTAATATCTATACCGAAATACCCATCAATTTTCGACTGGCCGCATGCCAGGTTAAGTTTAAGTTCGTTTATCATATTTATTTAATTATACATTATTCCAATCATTACTATAAGCACATAAAGCTCCTGTTGTTAGTCCTGCCCATGCAGCGTTATCGGTCACTTCGGGGATAGGTGAGCCGTCACGGTAAAGGGTTTCACAAAGGTTGTCGGCGAGCCATTCCTGGATGCCTATACAAATAGTCCGATAAACCTTGCCATCATTGCCTGTGTACTTAGCCGATTGTCCATGAGAAAGGGTGGTGGAGTCTTTGACAGGACGGACAGACATTCCAAATGCAGTTTCTATTTCTGGCGTTCCCGATCCTCCTATTTGACCCATTTCACCATCACTGAGATTTAAATATAATCCATTTGGAGTCCATATATCTGCAAAATAATCATCAGAACTGTGAAACCAGTTAGTTGATTTCAATGCTACACTAAAATCACCAAGATGATCTCTATATGCCGCACCTCTGGCATTAAATTGTAGTGAGTTTGTTGCTCCTATATTTAACGTCCAATAAGTAGTCCCTACTTCCTTTAATTCATTCCCGCCAGAAACCCATTCACCAACAGTTTCCGCCACAAGATTTAAAAAATCGGCATTAGTGGCAACGTGCCATCCTGCAGCACAAATATTACGTGCATCAGTAGCTGCATACCAGTTATATAGTAAACCATAGGATACTAAAAATATCCCACTAAAGTTTGTACCAAAATCAGGTTGAGTTGAAACAGACATACTACCACATTTTATCCGCATTGAAATCATAGTGCCCTACTAAGACTCTAGTATCACATGCAAATTTATAACCAGCCTTAGCTGCGTTCTCATAAAAATATAAATCCTGAGTATAAGCTCTTGCTCCTTGACCAGGTATAACTTCTTGTACTGTCTTAAACCATGGTTTAGGTACATTAGGATCTTTAAATATATCTAATTTAAATAAGTTAAACCCCATACCTAACCCATTTGCTTGTTGTATTGTGTTTGGTATTGGCATCTGAGGTATAAAGTTTTTAGGCATTACCTTAGGATCACCATATATCATTGGTTGTCCGCCTTCGCCCTTTGTCCAATATAAACCTTGAACAACATCATACTTGTCTATATTTTCATATAACTTAAGTAGACCATCTGCGGGAGGACAATTATCTTCTTCAATTGTAAGTACATATTTCCATTGTGATAGTTCAGGATTATCTAATATACTCTGAATCATATTATTATAGGACTCGCCAACTTCCATACCTATACCAAATATAGGACCAATAACCTTTTGATTCATAGGTCTCATAAGACCCATCCAGTACTGAACAACCTTCGCGGGTATTTGACCACGAGTAGGACATATAATTATAGTTGATAAATCTTTATATGTACCAGATTGTTTTAATCGGCTAATTGACTCTTCTAAATCTTTATTATGTTGCCCAACTTCAGGCATTGCTATTTGTGGAACCATATAATCTTTTTATTTTATATACGATGTATAAATATAAATATTACATTGTTGTTTAAAAAAGATAACCTACAATATCTGATATTTACTTAATAAAGGATACCTATATAAATCCATCTCATCTTCTGTACCATCAAATGGATATGTTAATCCATTGCCATCATTATAAAGTTCAATTACTTCTTCTTCTGTTAATGCCCTATGCCAGATCCCTATTTCATCAAGCATAGCATTAGCCTGAATAACTGAAACGACTGTGTTTGTATTACCAACGTATAAATTACTATCAGCCTGTAAAACAATATCTATTTGATTTGTATAACTTATATATTGTGTAGTATTTACATACATATTAGCTCGTTGACCAATACCATTTGCTACACATACTACATGATACCATGTATTAACTGCAACTGCAGACGTAGCCTGTGTTTCACAATATCCACCATCGTTAGTTTTAAAATAAAAATTAAATTTATCGTTACTACCCCTATAATAAATTGACAAAAAGTATGGAGTCACACCAGAATGTTGCCAGAAAAATATTTGTTGATTTATATTTTCTCCAATTGGTAACGCAACAAATTTTATCCAAAAAGATAAAGAAAATACATCTGCTGGTGGAAGTAAAGAACTTCTATAACTAGAAGCAACATGACAAGTATAAGGTGTTGCTGAATATTCTATAGCATATCCTTTTTTACCTTGCATTAAATAATCTGGAAAATCTACTGTTGTATCAAAATCATATGCATTAATAATATCTACAGGTGGTGTATTGTTATCGTTCATTTTATAGAAAGCAACAAGATTATCTGTTAATAACACTGGATCTTTTACTTCTAAAGTATCAAACTCTACTACAGAACCATATCCTGTACCAACAGAGTTTGTAGCATAAGCTCTAACATAATAATGAGTAGTATGAATTAAATTTGTAAGATAACTTATAAATGTACCAGTCCCTGTACCATCAATTGTACAAGAACTTGCTACAGTTGGATTACCTGTAGTATTCCAACATACACCCCTTGCTGTAACAGTTGCATTGCCGTTAGATAATACATTACCACCAGAAGTTGCTGTTACGGCTTGTATATCTTTTACAACATCTGTAGTTACAGTTGGTGGAACTATTAACTCGTTTGTTTCAAAAGAAACTTCGTTGCCATAAGAAGTACCTTCTAAGTTTGTAGCATATGCACGTACATAATAAATTGTATCTGGAGTTAATCCAGTAAGACTACTTGTATAAGAACCTGTACCTGTGCCATTAGATGTTGTACTATTAGCTGTTGTAGGCGTACCTGTAGTATTCCAACAGACACCTCGTGAAGTCACTGTTGCACCACCATCGTCTGTTACATTACCGCCAGATGAAGCAGTAGTAGTTGTTATTGCTGTTACAGTAGTTGTTGTTACTGTAGGACGAACAATATAATATGGATATTCAAATGCTCCAAGAGAAGGTGTTGTAGAATGCCAGGGACTACCATCGCCATCTAATTCTATACCAACATCTATACCTGTATTAATAAGATCAGATCCTTCCGCAAGATGTAAAAAATCAAGTATTGGTAAAGACCCATCTGCTTGTCTTGCTGTATCTAACAGACTAGAATCAAGCGATAAGAAGTCTATATTACTAACACTATAATTTGTATTGGTTGTATTGTTGTAATTTTTTGTATTGTGATCTACTGTTGAAGACGAATTAAAGAAAAAATAATTATTTGTTCCATAAGATATATTGTTTCTAACTATATCTATTGGATTGATTATATAATTATTGTTAAATGCAAAACCACCATTAAGATTGTTATATGCAATATTATTATATATCCACCTTATGCAACATGTGGCATTCTCATGAAATCCCCATGACCTATTAAAAGCCGCTATACAATTCTGAAGTGTTCTTAGGTGTTGGTTATACTCATGCTGATCACTTTCCCATAATGTTCTTATGGGTCCGAACTTAATACCGTTACCATCACCGCCTGCAGTAATGCCATCTTCACGATAACCATTATGCCATGCCCAGCAGGAATCCCATTCTAGCATTCCTTCATTGCCCCATCCATCAAAGCCATCGTCACTATTATCCCACATCCTACAACCACGAATAGTATTTGTTGTTCCTGCAGTAAGATCTATTCTTACTGTTATACCATCTATACCTCCATATTCATATCCTATTGTAAATGGATCATAATTATGATGTGCGTCACAATTAAGAAGTAGGTTTCCTGTTCCCTTAGTGTCACCAGATAATCCTATCCCAAATCCTCCATGATGACAGTTAAGTAACTCTAATATGCAATTATCAGAATCATATAATTGGAATGACGTTGTTCCTTCCCAACCTGAACCATCATAATATGAACAATATTTTCTCTGTACAAACTCAGCTATTTCTAATCCTTTAACATGAACCCAATCAGCCCTAAGATACAAACCAGTATAGCTTGTACTATCAAGCCATGTAGTTGATGGTTTAAATGTTGGCTGTTCGTTAGGATAATTAAATACCTTTCTAAGATTTCCTGAAGTACCACTATACGTATCAAGATTAAGATATGCATCTAATTCATATACTCCACCTCTCATATATATCTGTGTCCCTGCTGCCGTATGAGTAGTCCATGCTTTATATAAAGTAGCATAAGGATTAGCAAATGTACCAGTACCAGTTGAGTCACTTCCAAATGGTGCTACATAATATCCTGATAAGGCTTCTTGATATTCAAATGCTCCTATTGATGGTATTGTTAGCCAATCCTTTCCATCACAGTCTGTATCATATCCAGTTAACGATTGTCCTGCTCCTATAACATCAGAGCCTAGTATAGGATGTAACGTATTAAGTATTGGAAGACTACCGTCATATTGTCTTGGTGAATCGAACAAAGTACAATCTACAGATAAAAAGTCACCTGAGTTTATTACAGGACCCAATGGTTGCCTTAAGGCATTATAACTATTATTTTCATATGTAGAATTAAGATAGTAACCAACCCAATCTGTACTATTATCAAAACTTACATTGTTTTTAAATACATTAGCCGTATCATAAAAATTAAAGAAAAATCCGGCACCATATGTTTGACCTTGATTATCATAAGCTGTATTGTTATACATATGAAATCTACAGTTTGCCCCATTAGGAGAAAACCCACAACGCCTGTTATAATAAGCAACTGAATTGGAAACATAACGTAATACTTCACTGCTATAATTAGCAGTAGTATCGCCTAGTTTAAATCCTTCACCGTTTCCAGCTGCTGTAAAAGTACCAGGAATAAATCCGTTATACCATGACCAACAATCTTCAACTATCACAGTACCATTAGTATGCCAGCAGTCTAATCCATCATCAGAATTCCACCACATCCTACAACCTTTAATAGTATTAATAGTACCATAGTCACAATAATGTATACTAAATCCATCTGAACCTCCATATTGATCTACTGAATAAGGATCTTGATTATGATGGGAATCACTATTTAAAATTAAGTTTCCAGTACTAGTACCATATATACTTAATGTTGCATTACAATGATGAAAATGTAATTTTTCAAATATATTATTGTCTGAATTATTTGCCCATAAACACCATCCACCACCAGTAGGCCCAGGTCTTTGTTCTATATAGGACCATTCAATTCCTTTCCAATGAAAATAATCTCCAGCAAAATATATATATGATTGAGGCCATGAACCATATGTTGCTACACCGTCGTCTGTAAATATTGGTATTTCATTTTGATAGGCATAAATATTGATCATATTATCTGCAGTACCATTAATACCTGTGAGATTTTGTCTTGCTGTATTAACATATGTACCACCCCTAAGATATACAGTATCTCCAGGCACTAAAGAAGACCATATACTACTAAGAGTAAATTTTGGATTGTTAAACGATCCATCTCCCAATGTATCACTTCCCCAAGGAGCTAAATAATAATCACCGCCTATATCATTACCTGTTCTTAATGTTACTGCTCCTACCTGCCAATTACTATCCTGTATCTGAGTTTTAGGTATACCATCTGTAGTTGCTGTACTCCATGTATTTTCATAATCTATACCATGACTTACTAATGAACCTAATCCAAGATTAATACCATAATTAAGTCTTCTTTCTGGTATGAAGTCTGTTGTTGTATGAAAATGTGGATTAAGTATTACTGAATGAGCGTCAAACCCTAAAGCACGCCATTGTGCCCATGAATAATTAGACCCATTATAATTAAATATGGGCTCATTATTTACACTATTTTCACACCAGTAAATATTATAATCACATTCAAATCCTTCTATTGAAAACTGATCAACCCATATAAATCTTATACCACTATTTACAGCATAAAATATATTATTATAAACTTTGCAATTTTTAGATGTAGCGGATATACCAATACTATCATTATAATAACATTCTACAAAAGCCCTGTTATATTGGTTTTCAGTTGTAGTATTGAGACTACTATAAAATGTATTATTGTGTATTTGTACCCCATTCATACCTTTACATACAACACCTGGTTTAGGATCTTTAATAATGTTATATGCTACTATGCCACCTGTATCGGTCATACCATTAGACTTCCTTATTATGCCCATTGGTACACGATCTAAATAGTTATACTTAACAGAAAAACCTATATTGTATCCACCAAACACACCATGTGTTATAATAGATGTTAATGGTGCACCATTCCAATCAAAGTAGTTATGTTCTATTATGGCACCGTCAAGATTATTATTATATGGTCCTACAACTTCATCACCAGCTATAAGCATATAACCACTAATATTATCTGATGATAAATAGTTATTCCTAAATATCAAATCAGTATCAGTTGTACGAGTTATATTATAACCTGTCCAACCTGGTACTCCATCATAAACTAGATTCTGATTTTGTATTAGCAGTTCAGCCATGTTTAATGTTTATATACATATTTATTATTTACAGGATCATATATTATATATATTCCGCGGAATACCCAACCCTCCATATTATCTATTGGTATATAACCTGCAAACTCAAATGGACCAATATCAGGAGCTAAACCAATGTATGGTAAACCAACCTCTATACCAGCATCAATAGCATCTGATCCCTCAACCAACTGAAAATTATCGCCGAGTGAAGGAAGTGCTCCATTTGTTCCCCTTGCTCCCATCAGCAAGGCTATACCTGCCTCCTGTGTTGCCGGGAGTGCAGCAAAGTCTGTCGCATCTATTGTGGCACCACCATCCCATGAATTATTTGAATGCGTATATATAGCACTAGGAGATATATAAGTTGATCCATTATAATTATCATAAGCAATATTATTCCTAAAAACACGGGCTAATTCTTCTACATCAATAGAAGCTGTATTATAAACTACAAATCCATAAGACATATTAAATGGAGAAGTCGGATAACCATTATGATACGCTAGATTATTATAAACTCGCATATCAAATGTCCTATCAGGACTCGCATCATTAGTCGTAAACCCATTAGCCCTATTATACACCGCAAGGTTATTAGTGTACTTCCTCTTTAAAGGCCCGAACTCCGGCTGGAGCCCCCCGCTACCCACACTTGCCATCTTAAACCCATGTCCCTCTCCTTGTAGCTGCCCGTTGTTAAACGACCAGCAGTTATTAAACTCCAGATACCCTATTGATACGGCAGAGAATCCCTGATCCCCATTTAACCAGGCCCTACAATTATCGTAGTAAACAGTGCCGTCAACCTCATACTGGTTGACGTTTTGGAATCCGACACCATCATTACCCGGAAGGGATGTCGATAAAGAATCACAGTTACTATATGAATCACAATTAATGTAATGTATGTTTGTCCCAATAGATGCAAACCCCCATCCCCCGGTATTATGCACCGTACAATTTTCTACAACTATATTATTACCTGATATTGTCCATCCAGTAACTGCACTTCCCGATAAGGGTTGGTTAACATTTCGCAGGGTTAAGCCTTTGAGGTGTATGTAACTCATCTCATTTCCGACAATACCTCGATTAGTGCCACTTGCAAGATTGATATTGTTGCAATCAAGTATTGGTTGTTCTCCGGGATATGCCATGTAATAAATGTAATTACCCGCTGTACCGTCACGACCAAAGTTATATCCCGAACCTGTAGTATAGGGATAAGCAAGATCATTGGATGTCATTGAATACACACCCCCTCTGAAGTAAACAGTATCTCCTGGCTGAACAGCGGTGGAATTAAATGCTTTACCCCATGTCGCCCATGGAAGTTCATATGTTCCCGGGTTGCTGTCATTACCGTCTATTGCTACATAGAAATCTGCGCCAGCCGGAGTATCGTATATTACTGCCCCAACTTGCCACACATCACCCTGTAGGGTAGTATCTGGATATTCACCAACTATCCAATCTGCGGTAGTTGATAAACCATAGTCAAGATCGTTTGTAGAGTGAATTGCGCCAACATCAATTCCATAAGATAATCTTGACGATGGAACAAAACTCTTGTTATCAATAAAATTAGGATTAACTATAACGGAATGAGCATCATATCCAAGAGCTCTCCATTGAGTCCAAGTTATTGATGAACCAAACCATTCAAACGTTGGTTCATTTCCTGATCTATTAGGATAATAGTATACATTATAGTCTATCTCAAGACCAACGGTATCCATCTCTGCTTCAGTATCATCATCAGCAGTACCAATCCTAAACGCATACGTTGAGGTAGATGTGCTGTAAAAGATATTATTCTTCACTTTTACATTCCGTGATACAGGATAGGGTGCCGAGATGCCACCAGTGTCACTTGACTTTATAAGGATGAAACACAACTTGGATGATTGTGTTGAATAAAACGTGTTATTATAAATCAGTGTTCCGTCTTGTCCCTTGTCTACTATGCTGAAGTAAATGTTATTCTTGAAAATATTGTAGGCTATCGGAGAGTAGGTATTCACCATCACTGTATGGTCTGAATACCCTCCTTCGTGGACAAGGCCATATTGTGTGCTGTCTACATAGTTATACTTCATATCATAATCTACGTTGTAGCCAGCCAATATCCCATGCACACCTTGCGTTGTTCCTCGCCATATTATCTGATTACCGTGGACTATCGCACCATCTAAGTTGTGATCACTTACTGTTAAATAATCATCATCTCCTACTTGCAATACGTTTCCTGTAGAGGATCTAGTAGAAGTTATTTTATTATTTCTAAATGTCAGAGATGTAGGAACTGCTCTAGGAACACTATAACCAGTTGATGTAGTTACAGTAGAATCTGTCCCCTCTATTAACAATTGTGTTTGTCCTTTTAAAATAGGAGCTAATGCAAGTAATAATATAGTTATATATTTTCTCATTTTGTTATAAATATTTGTCAGCCAGATAATTATATATAGCCGTTACTGTAGCTCCATTATCCATTTGATCTCTATAAATAATTTCATATATAGAAAGATTGCCCCATAATTGAACAGCTGGGTATGATGATCGCATTGCGCCTAGAATAATTCCACCCGATACATATCCAGTAAAAGCAGATGTACTTGTTCCTGGAGTACCGTTATTAACGGATAAGGAAGCTATTGGAGTTGCTGCATTAATATGAAGCATAATTATACCAATAGATCCAACTGTTAATCCACCAACATTACTACTTTGTCCACTAGAACGAAGATCACGCAATTCAGGGTTTGTTCCTTTTTGTATAACAGTTTCTCCCCCTGTACCAGAATAACCAAATAAAGCCTCCCCATATGTCCAACTTATTTGTCTTACTACTGCATAAATACTTCCAAAAGAAGTCCAGGCTCCTACTTCTACTCGCATAGCATCATTTACACCATCAAACACAACACCATTACCAGTAGTCCACGATGGATAGTTATCTGATGTTCCTGCACTACCATCAGCAGCAACAGGTAATACTACATGTCCATTAACTATATCTTCCCATGCAGAAACAGCTCCACTTGATTCAGTAAGTCCTACTTCTGAATCTAACCAAATTCTTGTATTACCATCCCACAATTCTGGAATACCAGGCTGGGATACTACTTTCTGATAACTATTTATAGTAGGTAAAGTGACGCTCATATTATTTAGTTATTAGATCTATATAATTCAACCCAATTTGATAATGTAGATACATATAGTAATGTTATAGTATCAAACCTACCTATAGTAAAAGAAACACCACCAGCTAATTGTAGCCCATTGCCATCATCTAACTTTAATGTATTAGTATCCGATGAACCAACAATAATTATTATACGACCTGTCGTTGGTATTGCTATTTGTGGATTTGATGTTATATCTATGGCAGAAGCACCATTATAATAAATAACACCAGATAACATACCAGATGTTATACCAGTAGCAGCTGTTACATTACCTGTTGCCAAAGGTGTATTATATGCTGTTAAAGCGTCCCCAAAGTTTTCCCTTTGTGCAACTGGTATTTCAGGTGTTACTTGTGTAGGCCCCACATATAACTTTAGGTTATTACCAACTACAGTAACACTATCTACAGTTTCTATATTTGTACCAGACACTCTATGATCGCCTATTGTTATACCTTTAACCGCCCTAGTTTGTGAAAAGGCAGTTAAACCACACAATGCAATTATTAAACTTAATATTAGTTTCTTCATATTATTATTTTATACGGCACCACCAATATATTCCCAGTCTGTGTTTTCTGTGCCACTAAAACCAGTAACTGTCAATTCTTTATCTATTACATATTCACTATCTCTTACTCCATCTCGGAATAACAAACCTGTGTCAGTATCTAGATAATAACGATATTGTTCCATTATTCAACCATTTTAATACATTCCCAATCTGTTCCTTCACTACCTGCAAAAGCTGTAGGAGTTAAAGCTTTATCTACAACAAATATACTATCCCTAACGCCTTTACGTATAATAGTTGTACCATCTGAATAGTACACATATTGAGTAATACCCTCATCATCAACTATTGCACAATATAATAAACTATATGATACTGTATATGCCATATTAACTTTTATAAAACAATGAAGTAATACCTATACCATCAGCACCACTAGGTACTATACAAACAGTAAAAGAAACGTAATTGGCTGCAGCACTAGTAAAAGGCCCTGGATCATAAGTACCAGTAGTACTATATAATCTATGTGCCGAAGAAGACGATGCCCCATCTAAATCACTACTTACTGTTAATAAGTTAATAAAACTTGTTGGAGCACTTGAAGCCACAATAGTACCACTTATACCAGCATATACAACAAACAAGTATTCTTGAATACCACTTGCTGTAAGTATACTAGGAGGATTGGCATTTGCTGTTGAAGCTTCGTGATATTCGCTTAAAATGGTACTATAACTTACACCATTTAAATTATAACTTATTGCTGTTGATGTTTCAGTAGAATCAGTATTAATATATAATATATCTGACCCATCTGCTATCTTATAAAAACAAGTAGCTGTGTTACTAATACTACTATATTCATCCAGTTTGTTCCAATTATAACCACTTAAAGTTTTATTTGTAGTAATACTGACTGCATCACCAGAGCAAGTAAAAAATACAAGAATCATATTACCGACAGCAATATAATCTGGCATTGTTATTACATGCTCAACAACCTCTTCATTATAACTATTTATTGTTGATACTACTGATATTGCCATTACACCATCCCTATTCGTCCACTTGCTAAATACATTCCTATACCACCTGTACTCTCAGAAAGAGGATAGGAACCTTCTAATATCCTAAACATCCAAGTATGAAATTGAACATTTATAACTCCTGTGTCCCAAGTTGTTTGGGCCATTTGAGAATTATTTAAATACCTATGAGCAGCTATTATCATAGCTTCGCTAGTACTTGCTGCATTTGTATAAGCATCTAATGTCCAATTTGTAGGAATAGATGCTGCAGCTGACATATAATCGGAAGCAGCTATTGATAAATATAAAAAACTACCAGGTGTATAATCATCTACGTAAGGGCATGGACCTGTTGGAAAATTATATCCCCCTTCAGAAACTATATCATAACCGTTTACTTGAGGAGTTATATACCATCCTGATATATTAGATAATCTATATATTACATAACTAGCTATACATAAAGACTCTGTATTTATTATTAAAGCATCGCTACTACCACCCAATGCCCTACCAAAAAACCTAAGTGTATTTAATGTTTCTCCAGTATTATTACTATGATAGTTTTCAATATTCCAACCACTATCGCTGCTTGAAGAAGATGTATTCCACCCATGCCACGCAGAATCAGACCATATCATCATGCCAACAATTAATTCATCTTTTACTAATCCAGAAGGCATTGGTATTGTATGACTAGTTCTTGTACTAGAGTCTTTGCTACTATTACATGCTTCTATTACAATCATTATGTAATGATATAAATTGATGTTGATACACCACCTACAGCAGATGACCAACTATGCCCATTGGCGTTACTAAAATATAAGTAACCTATTGTTGGAGCTGTTATTGATAAACCAGCTGTATTGGCCGTTACTGTTATATTACCCGAAGTACTTATTCCTGTACCTATATAATTATGTGTATGTGTTGTGTATCCAGTGCCTAATGATAAACTATTAACAGATGTATACTGTAATGCCGCTAACAAAGAAGTATTCACAGCATTAGCTGTTATTAATGAAGTAGCTGATGTAGCCTGTAACCCTGTAACAGATAATGACAGGGTAGAGCCATTTAAAGAAGATGATAAATAACTACCGGGTACTATTGATGTACCACCGGCTCCACCACCGCCAACTAATGACCCAACATATATAGTTGTGTTACCAGCAGATGTAGAACTACTCCACGTTACACCATTTGTATCACTAAAATGTACTGTACCAATTGGTATAGATGCTGTAATAGTTGATCCGCTCATACCGAACGAAACACTATTAGAGTTACTAAACACTAAACTATCTCTTGTACCAGTTAATGTACCAGCTGATATACTAATAACTCCACCGCCTACACCTGTATGAGTGTGTGTAGTATAAGTTGTACCTAAATATGGGTGATCATGTGTAGATTGACTATAACTACCAGTTACAATACTACTACCAAACATACCAAAAGCTAAACCATTGGAATTACTAAATATTATATTACCAGCACTTACAGCTGTTTGAGAACCAGCTACCACTCTATTATAACCATCTCCAGCTGCAGTAGCATTTACTGTAGCAATAATAGTAGTATTACCAGCCGCTGTTGATGAACCAAATGTGATATTATTACCATCACCAAAATACACTGTACCAGCAGGTACACTAGCAGTAATAGTTGAACCGCTCAGCCCAAATGATATATTATTAGAATTTGAGAAAACTAAACTATCGCGAGTTGCAGATAATGTACCAGCCGATATACTCAAAGCAGCTGCACCACCAGTGCCTCCACCGGCAGACGCGCCTATATAGGTAGAGTTACTACTGTATGCAGAAGTCCATGTCAGATTAGTATTTAATGAATTAGCAAAAAATACAGTACCTGTTGTAAGAGCAGCTGTTATATTAACACTAGCTGTTATGGTTGTACTTGAACCATTAGTACTGCCACCAAATGTTACACCATTGGAATCAGCAAAATATAAAGAATTTGTACCAAGTGTAAAGGTACCTCCACCACCTGTAACACTGGCTGTTATTGTTGTAGATAATCCACTAATGGATCCACCAAATAATACCCCATTGGCATCTGAAAAATACATTGTCCTTTGTGGTATATTTAATGATATACCACTATTATTCACACTCAATGTACCTCCTGTAATTGCAGTATTTGTACCCGCATACGGATGTGTATGAGATGTATAACCGGTTGCTAAAAATGTATTATTTAATACAGATGTTTGATAAGCTGTGCTATTAACTAATGGTACATACAAATTACTATGTGTATGTGATGTATATCCAGTAGTTAAGAACGAGTTTGATAATACAGATGTCCTATATAGCGAACTTTCTGATAAAGCTATATATAAATTACTATGTGTATGTGATGTATAAGTAGTACCTAATGACTGTGAATTAACAGATGTTAATTGAAATAAAGAAGATTGATTCACTCCTAACGATAAACTATTATCTGATGTATGTTGTAATAAACTACTAAATGCTGTATTAAGAAAACTAGCACCGGCTTGTGTGCCTAATGATAATGTGCTATTAGAAACTTGCTGAAATAAACTACTATTAGAAGTTTGTTGATATAATGACATATTAGATGTAGCCTGTAACCCAACTGCAGACACAGTTGTATTTACACCTTCCGTTGATAAACTAATATTATCACCAGCATAAACAGCATTCGACGCTGTTGCTGACATAGATGGAATACTTAATGTTAAACCAGCTGTATTATATGTCATAGTTCCACCAACTATACTTGAACCAATACCAGCAAAATTTGTACTTGCTGTGACTAACATATATTGAGGAACTAACAAACTTAAACCATCTGTAGCTAAAGTACCAACTATATCGCTACCAGTAATACTAGCGCTACTAAAACCTGTACCAACATTACCAGCACCACCTACAATATGTAATGTGTTACCATCTTGTGATAATGTTATATTATTACCACCTTGTATATTTAATGTACCACTTGATATTAAAGCAAGTGTACCTAATGTATTAGAGCCATTAACAGACATTGCTATACCAGCATCTGTACCGCTAGCAGCACCTATAATTGTGAAGGCATTACCATCCTGACTTAATGTGATATTATTACCACCAGCAATAGTTACTGTGCCAGAACTTAATCCTGTCATAGTACCTAAGGTATTACCGCCTAATGTTAAATTATTTCCAGGAGCAGCAGTAGTTAAATATTCACTATGACTGTGATTACTAAGAGCAGCTGTAGTTATATAGTTACCAACTGATAATACCAGATTATTACTAGAAGAAGCTATTGTTATATTATAACCCGTAGGAACACCATGTGTATGTGATACCTGAGCTGCTGTTGTTATATATTTTGGAAACCTTAAACTAACACCAGCATTAGTTAAAGTAAGCTTTATATCAGTACCTAATGTTGTATTAGTAGTAGTACCAAATCCTATATAGTTTGTATGTGAGTGATTTGATAATGCTGCCGTAACTAAAAAATCTGGTATACTTAATGACCAGCCCTGATATGTACCTGTTGCAGATGCAGTGGTATAACTACCTATTGTACCACTAATATTACCAGTTACAAAAGCTGTACCACCATGATTATGATCGGACAATGCGGCAGTAGTTAAATAAGCACCTGCTGGCTGTAAACCAGTTACAGAAATAGTTGTAGCAACCCCTGCTGTAGATAACAATACATTATCTCCTGCTACTATATAGTTTGCAGCAGCAGCGGGATCTGCTATAGACAAATTTAAATACTGATGAGCACCTAATGCAGAAGTACTAATAGTTAAATTAGTACCAGCTAATATTACAGTACCACTACTAAAAACTCTTGTGTCTGCGGTATTGCCTATAGCAACCCCAGCTCCACGTCCGGATAACCTATACTGGTCCTTATATGGAACTATTATATTATCTACATTACCAACACCAGTTGGATTACCAAGTATAATTGGAGCCATTTGTAACTAATCTTTCTATTACTGCTAATTGTTCTAATATTGCTTCGTCATTACCTACATAAGCAGATGACTCCATTGAGTCAATCATAGCCATTGTAAAAATGGCGTCCATAATTTCTTTATTATTACAAGACCCGCAAGAATAGTATTCTGGTATAGTCCTTAATAATTCGTAAGTAGCATTAACAACTCTACCATCTAACAACACATCGTATTCTTTTGTAGATATCAATGTATTAACAGTATATGTAAAATAGTATATACCATCTGGAAATTCATCGTCTGCACTACCTAATGCAGTAGATCCCACTATAAAATGACTTGGATCTAATTCAAATACAAGATCTGTCTGAATAAGAAATGGACCAAATAAAGTAAATAGATCTATAGTATCATAAACAGTTGATACATTATTAGATTTAATTATTTCAACATCTAATGTTAAATCTGTTATATTGCTAACATCAATGTTACCACCTATATTATAATCAACAGTTGTATCTACGATTGTTATTTTTTTATTATCATTCCTTACAGTGAAGGACAAAGTTGTAGTTAATGCCATATATTTTATAAATAAAAAAGGGGCCAGGGTAAGCTGACCCCTAATTACTAATTAAACAACATATTCAATATAAACATCTAATTTACCTGCTACAAGGTTAGTATCGTTACTTAAAGTAACAGTAACGTTTACTGCTGTTGCATTTAAAATATATGTTGCAGCCACGAGAACTGCTAATTCGGCAGGCGTATCCTGAGCAGCATCTGCTCCAGTACCCATACCAGGAAGTAAAGTGAATGTTTTCGGATTAAGAGCATTATAAGCTGACCCAGCTAAAGCGGCTTTAAAACCAGCAGCTGCGCCAGTATAACCTATTGAAATAGTAGTAGATTCATCTGCACCATCATCAAAATTTGTGCGAACAACACCATAACCACCAGTTACTAAAGATTCAGCCGGAAGTTTACCAATTGTATAAGTAGTATCATCAGTACCACCATTAACTGTAACATCATAAGTACACTTTAATACTCTTTTATTTAAAAATTCATTTGAGTTTGCCATAATTCTATATATTTAAAGAGTTAATTAAAGAGCTGCCACGTTTGGAAAACCTGCAGGAGTAGAAGCCATCCAAGGATTAAGCTGCGAAAGAACAAATGCCTGTTGGGCATCGCCATTCGTACCATTATGAAAAGCTAATATAGTTTTAACTTGAGTTGTTTCAAGATAAAGATTGTTTGGAGTCTTATACGGAACTTCATGTTCTATAACAATTAAGTTATAAGTAAGAGAAGTACTTGTATGAAAATCAGGAAGTACAACAGGGAATTCACGCCTATTATATACACCTTCATAACCCCAAGCGGCTTTTTCAAGATCCCTCATTTGTTCCCATGTACCAGTACCATAATTGATATTGGTAGTAAGAGAAAAGTCAACATATTCAGCAAGAGTACCAGTACTTGTGACATAATTAAAATACGGTTCAAACATAACCATATCAAAATCATCTAGATCAGTAAGACCAGTTGTACAACCTGCTATAGGTTTACCTGTTAAATGAAGATAATCTGAACCAGCTGTAACACTAGCTACAACTCTTGCATTTGGATCTGCATTGATAACTGCAGCAACTGCAGCAGCAAAAACATCTACATCAGCAACATCAGCTGCAGTAGCAATATAACGCCATTCTTGAACAAATGGGCCAGGATGTTCATACATGTCTTTGTAAACAACCCTTACTACATACTCTCTTGCAAGAGTAGGTGTAACAGTCGTTGCAGTCCAAGCCTGTTCTGCTTTTGCAGCATAAGCTTTACCTAAGAACGTCCTTACATAACTTGCTTTAATAGGTTCAGATAATTTAATCTTACGAGCCGTGATAGCAGAACCACTTTCAGGAGTGAGGGTGAATGTTTTAGTTGTACCCATAGCCACATAAATTGTGTCTGAGTCAGCTACTGTTAAACCAGGAGTAAGAACATTAAAATTCTTATCAAGTATAACAATTTCACCATCTCCTAAAGTATCAGCACCACCTGTATTCATAAGAGCACTCAGTGTTTCAGCACCTGTAATACTGGTGTTCTGAGCATCATCTTTACCTATGAAAACTTTAAAAGGTTTATTAATCATTTTTATTATTTATTAAAAGTTAATATTACTCCATTTCAGACACCTTAGTAGGGAAAGTCTGAACCCTTGGAGATTCTATATTCTCGATTGCAATATTAACAGCTAGCTTTACAAGTTCTGAATGAACATGAACTGGAAAATTAGGAGAATCTGTTGTTTCTAATTCAACAAACGATATAGGTTCTTTTATATATCTTAATATATAATTTATAACACTATATGTACCATCTGTTATTAGCTCAACATAATCCGACTTAATTAATCTAAGTGGACTTGCTGTATTATAATGTAATCTATGTGGAGATAAAGGATCATGTACTTTTGCAGTATATGTATTAGCAGTACACTCTGTTATAGGTTGAATTAAATTAACAGTAGAAGAAGTTAACCTATCATAATAACTTATAGTACATTCTTCGCCTATAAGAAACATATATGGATCATCTTCATCAACATCTGTTAAATCAGCAATATAACAATTTGCCTTTTCGGATACTTTTGGTCCAGTATAAGGTGGTGACACTATATCATCATCAAATACTGTTAACAATGTATCTTCAACAACTAAATACCTAAGATCATCTAATCTCTTTTGGTTTTGTTCAAAAGAAGTACCAGCTGGATTATTACCACTATATCTGCTTTTTACAAACTGTTCTTGAGCTCTATCAAAAAAATAGTCAATCTCAGTTGATAAAAAGGCTGGATACTGTAACGATTCAACTTTGTCAAGTTCAATCTTAAATGCAATATGCATTTCTGATTTAGTCATTTATTACTTCTTTTTTACTTTTTGTTTTTGGTTTAGGTTCCTCATCTGCTATAGATTTATCTACATCCTCTTGTGAAGCTTCGCCTGTTACATAAAAATCTTTACTTTCACAAGCATTCATTATAGCTAGCCTTATATCTTGATTGTTAGGAGATATTAAAAAGTTAATAGTATCTTCTAAACTAGTGCCTATAATTTCCGAACCATATTTATAAATATTCTTATTCCTACGAATAATATTTTTAGATATAGCTGTTTCAATTAAAGTTTCTATTTCACGAGATTTGTTATTAACCCACCTATCCATAAATTTACCAGGATTAGCTTCTACGAAAGTATATAACTTATTTTCAGCTACTTCAGATGACATATTCTCAGCATTGTAACCAAACAAACGTAAAGCCTTCCTAATTTCTGTAGGAGTTAACTTATCAAACTCTTTAATAGCACTTCGCCTAGCTCTATTAAACGTATTTTCTACCTTAGCTTCTTCATCCCTATTTATAAGAACAAAATCGGCAGTAGCTTTATTCTCTAATAGAGATGCTTTCACTCGTTTATGTCCCTTACAAAATAGATATTTTAGCTCGTCTAATGGATCTTCGGTATTTAATATAATATCATTAACAGAAGTCCTAATCCTAAAATTAACCCAAAATGGGTTTGGTACAGTAGGTGTACCACGAGTTAAGTCAACACCAAGTGAAGTACCTAATCTCTTTTCATCATCAAATGACAGACCGGTGTATGTAACACCAGATCTTGTCAGATACGGTCCTAAGTCATCAAAGCAATTTTTGTACTTTGCTATACCTGACCATTTATTCCAGCCTATAGGGCGCAATATAACTTGCATAGTTATAGATCATTTTTAAGTTAAACATAAGAATGTAAGGGGGTGATTATTCACCACCCCTTACTATTCAATATTATTCAGCGTCGCAATAAAGTTCGCCTGAAGTTGTAGGATCAGCAAGCATTACGCCAAACTCTGAGAGGAAGTGTACTGAGTACCCGTCCTTTGCGTTTGAACGAAGAGTGCTGATTGATTTGGCGTGTCCTGAACCAGGAGCCACCGCACCAGCTGTATGCCATACAACGAGTTCACGATCTTTACGAACGATCTTACGTAAGTTGGATTCACCATCACGCCTACTAGTATCAACTATAAGTATGCGATATGATTCAAGTGGTTTACCACTTACTGGGTGAAGTTTACGGTTGTGAATTACGTCATCAAGGATTGGAAGATGTTTCAATGTAATGGAAACTCCATTGAGTCCCTTATATGTAACAAACTGTCCACCGAGAGTAAGTTGCTGACCTGAGCCAGTAACAAAGTACGAATGATCCATCAAGGTATAACCCGATGCTTTATCACGAAGTACACGGTCAAATTCACGAAGACCCATTTCACCAGATAGACCGACGAAATTACGATCACCAAAACCTTTAATATTATAAGAAAGATCTGATAAGAAACTATCAAGAATTTCTAAAGTAAGAGTCGTATAAGGACGCTTGTTTGCCGGAGCTATTTGCTCAAGGAAACCAGCACCAATACGAATTGGACGGCCATTGGTACCTTTCATAGAAATTGTACCATCAGCAGCAGCGTTATATTTTGAGTAGACCATAAGTCTATCAAGACGCTCATACCACTGACGCCAAGCTGTCCATTCCTGATATACAGACCAGTATTTTGTTTCTTTGCCTGTCTGAGGATCTTTCATTGCGATCACCATAACAGTTGAAAAAGCTGTACCGCTTATATCGTACGAAGCACGAGTTATAGTAAGCTGGTTACGAAGTTTGAACGGAGTCTGAGCATTAAATATGTCAGCCTCATCACTCCACTCTTCATAAGCAGATGCTAAACGGCTAACCCTGGAACCAGGAAGTAAAAGTGAAGGTAGAATAAAAGATTCTTCTTTCCCGTCTGAACAAGTTAATGTATAGACGTAGTCGTTACCATCCATATAAGGTTCGCCAATTACACGTGCCTGGAATTTGTTATCATCAAATTCTACAAGAGCACCAGGACCGAACCACTTTTCAGCGACCCAAATCTGGAATGTAGAATTTTGAAGACCAGGATATACACCAAGAGTGCTAGAAGTAACTTCTGCACCATTGTATACAGCACGTTTAATGACAATTGCCTTGTCGTGCTCAATCATAACATCCCATTCATAAGTAGAATTTTCAATTACAGTTGTACGGCCCATGCCGGATGTGATGTAATCAAGAACACTACCCTGATCGAAACGGCCAAATATCGTTGATATGATACCAGGCATTTTATGAGGAGCGGTAAGTAACAACCTTGAAAGCTCTGCTTCATCATTTAAATCTGAGGTCCACTTGGTTTTGTAGATCTGCAAACTATTAAGAACATTGTCAATCATGTTGTGTCAAAATTTAAATTAGTATTTATTAATTAAGTAAAGAGCTTATCTTAAGAAGAGGTTCTGAAGTTCCACTAAAACTCGTATTGCCCCCAGCACTACGTTTTTCTTTTCCTGCTTTAAACTTTTTTCGAATATCTTCGTAAGCTTGTTTTTCTCCTTGCTTTTTATTTTCTGAAATTAATCTATCAGCGTACTTCATAAAGTAAGCTGTTTCGATCAGATTAGAGATCCTTTTTTTCGGATCTTGATAATCTTTTTGCATTGCAGTCAGTCCTGCTTTGTCGGTTTTGAACATATAGTCTAAGAGTTCTTTGCGTTCTTGCTCAGCTAAAGTCATACCGCGAACAGTTTTTAACTGCCCTACAGTATTATATACTGTATCAACAAACTCTTGTTTCGCATTTTGCTCATCAGAAGCAAACTTTTCTTGTTCTGCTAATAGCTTTTGTGCTTTTTTCTCTCTGTATTCTTTTACCAATTCTAGAGCTTCTTCGGCCTCATCTTGTAGAACACCAGCTTCTTCATATCTTGTTAAAGCGCGATTTATCTTTTCTTCCTTGTATCCTTGATTAACAAGATGTTCCCTTAAAACAGCCTTTTGATCTCTATCTACAGATATATCAATATGTTCAAGATCTAAGGTATTACTATATACATCATTGAAGAACGATTTTATATCCCCACCTTCACTAACAAATTTATTTAAACCTTCAATCTCTTCGCTTGCAAATACAGGTTTAGAGTTTTCTTTAACAACTTTAACAAGTAGATCAACTACATCGTCAAGCTTATTTAGTTCCATATCTTCAGGTAAAGTTATACCTAACTTCTCTGCTAAGTCAGACGCAAAGTAATTACTAACTTCTCCCTCGTATTGACTTAGGTCGTCTTTAGTTTCTTCTTCCTCTTCTTCAATAGGTTCCTCTTTTGTAGTCTTTTTAGGTTCTTCAACTTCTTCTTCCTCTTCTTCGACGGGTTCATCGTCTACTACATCTTCTTTCTGTTTTGCCTTATCTTCAACATCGCTACCATCGTCAACATATAAAAGAGACGAGAGCGCATCAAATCCTTGAAATAAGTCTTTCTTATCTTCAGCCATAATTATTATTTTTTACTAGTTGTTGGTTTTTTACGAGCTTGTATACGCCTTATACTTAACTCGGTTTCTTTTTGTTTTTCTTGTACTTTATTCTTACGCTCAGTTTCTCTTTGAGCACGTTCCTTGAGTTCAGCATCTCTACGAACTTTTGTTTGTTCCAAATTTAACTTTTGTTTTTCAAGAGACTCTGCAAAAGAGTTATCTTCTGGTGCAGTTTCACCATTATTTTCAGCACCTATCATAGCAACTTGTAGAGTAACCTCTGCTTTGCGAATAGAATCTTCCTCCTTAATCCTAAGATCTTCTGACTTTAATTCATATTCAGCATCATTCTTCTGCTGCTCAATCATCATTTCTTGTTCAGCCATCATAGCTTCTTGCTGTTGCTGTTGCTGTACCATTTGCATTCTACGTTCTTCAATGTCTTTTAATTTACCTTTAATCACACTCATATTATCTGCTGTAATAATTTCTGCAGCATCTAATATAGTAGCTCCATTTTGCATAGCTGGTTGTAAAAGAGATTTAAGAGACTCTATATTCATAGCATCTTTTGTAGAATCACTTACAAATATATCAATGTCGGCATATATGAAATCGTCTGATATATCTAAAAACTTCCTAGCACCATCTGATAATATAAACTGCAACTTACGTTTATCTGTATTACTATATTGATGTTGAGCAACATTCATTAGTAGATTGTATACTCTACGCTTACATTGATTATGTAACCAAAATAGAGGTTCTGTAATATGAGAAGACTGCTGCACAGAACGCTCAACATTACCTACTAATTCCCTGGTTGCTATAGAACCTTCACGTTGTTTTGTTATACCAACTACTTCACCAATCATTGTTTCGATCTTCTCAAGTAATTGTATATAACTATCTATTGTTTGAATTGTAGAAAGATTCTGTGCTGATATTTGATTAAAAGGTGCCATCTTTCCACCTTCACGGCCAGGAACATCCCAACCTTCTTCATATGGATTTATAAAGTTAATGCCAAGTGCATTAAGGTAATGTAACCATTTATCTATATCAATACCATATTTTTTAGGTATCTGTGTAATATCCATATTAAGTATAGAACCTTTGTCTTTAGCAATAGCTAATTCAATCCTATACCATATAACCATATACATATATTGTAGAGGTTTCATAACCTCTATTAATGATTTACCATAGGCGTTTGTAGCATTATATACTACACCTGTATAAGGTAACCTATTATCATTTATAGTTTCTAATGACCTATGCTGATATGGAATAGGCCTTGCTTTGTATAAATCTTCGCCAATTTTGTAACCTTCCCATCCTTCGATCACCCATTCCCATTCAATAATGTCATCTGGCATAGGTACATATGTTTCGTCTACAACCACAGTATCTAGAGTACCATCTTCTTTAGGAACACTTAAAAAGCCAATTCTTGTATAGGAACGCCATACCACATGATGACAATATAAATCTTCTGATGCAGCAGGTTTATTACCACTGCCCATAAATCTATTAGCCAAATTCTCATCCCAACGAATACCACCATCTGCTTTACTATATCCCATTTTACTTTGAGCAGAAGTAGTGCCCCCTTGACTAATCATACTTAACATATTATCTAAGTCTTTCTCATCAAGCAAATCACGTAATCTATCATATATAGCATAAGGTGACATATAGAACGAACGTCTAAACCAGTTCTTTTGATCTATAAAATCTGTAGTAGCATCTATATCAAAATCACAATCTCTAGGATCCATTCGTTCTACTACAGGTTCTCCGTTAATAGCTCCTACATAATATATTTCCATACGAGCAGCTTGAGCATCAAACCACCCTTTTAGAAATTCATTCTTAGTATTTAACCGTTCTTTTAAATGTTTTAATAAATTATAACCAACTTCTTCGGCTATAGTTTTATAATCATATTTCATGTATTTTTGTATATCTTGCATAGTAACAGGATATTCCTCTCCTCTTAATTCAGCATTAATTGCCTGCATAAGAGTAGATTTATATTCCTCTTGAACTGTAGATACAACATCATAGTTTGTTTGTATAACTCTAAAATCATCAGGACGTTTGGATTCTTCACCAACTAGTAAATCTACCTTAGGTCTAATAATATTATAGTTTTGTATATTTGCTGGAAATGTATCACCTACATCATATGGATCAGTTACATACTTAAAATCATTTCTGTCAAATTCAGAATCGTATAAACCATAAGCAATATTCATTCGCTCATATTTATTACGAGTACTGTCTTGACCACCAACACCAGTTCTACTTATGTAATAGTCTATGCATTCTTGTTGCCAAGATTCATTCTTTTTACTATATGGTATTTTTTGGTTTGGTAAACCTTGTGCATTACCTTGCGACATAATAATTTGGAATTTTATTTAAAAATAGAGGCTTTTTAAAAAGATACATATTTATCTTTTCTTCCTCTGATACTTTTTTTATTTTTACATGTTGTAGCTCTACATTATATATAAGGGCTAACCCAAATGAAATAATGCGGTCAAAGTTACCATGAGCTGGGTCATAGCCAATCATTTCTTCTAATAATGCCTCTGACAATATCTTTGTTAAATTTTTTTTACCAGGTTCATATTCTTCTAATAACCAATCTCTAATCAATGTTTCTAACCACTGTTTAATTGGTTTATTCATATGAGTACCCTTACCCCTAGTAACAGTAAGGTCCTTTATAATATCCTTTAATTTTGAAGGTTGATCTGCTAATAAATAATCACAATGTTTATTTACAAAATATGTAAAGAGACCTTTCTTCTCATTCTCATATAACATTGTAGCACCATAATACATTAACAGCATCCTTACATTCTCATAAAAGGTATCTGCTTTATCTGGCCTCCCTGTATATTCTGCAACTGGTACATCATACCATGATTCAAACGCCTGCATCCTTTTATATATAAATACAGAACCTAAAGAATCTGTAACAGATGTATCATGATCATAAGGGTCACAACCTGCTATATACAACCCCCATGGAGGATTCTCCACAGGATGCTCCCATATAACAACAGCTCCTTCTTTACTTTCACCAGCTTGTATTTTATATTTTGTTAGATCTTTCAATTTGGGATTCTGTTCAAACTTAACAATACCTGTTGCATCAAAATATAATGAACCAACTTGTTTAAGTCCTTTGAGAGATTCGGAATTTCTTATTGTAGCTAAGTGCCTAATAAGATCCTTCTTAGGAAACATATTAGTACTTATATTAAGAGTAGCTTCTGCAGGAGTTAACGGTTGTTCACATATGTGCCTGTCTATAGCCGTACGGTCTGAAGCATTTGATATAACCTTCTCGCGTTCTGTTAATATAAACTGTGTTGATTGATCAAAGTCTGTATTACCATCCTCGTCCATAAATTTTTCTATGTTTGCAGACTGCGGTATAAAAAACCCACATGCAGAATCGCGTTCCCCATCGTCCCAAACATTTCTTATAGGTAAGCAGTTATATGCCTCAGGTTCATAGAACAAGTCCTTTAACCCTGTATAATCTGCTTCTTGCGTACCACCAGTACCATAAGCAATCATAAGACCAAAAGCTTCACCATCATGTTCAACAGATGGTCTAGCTACCTGCCATGCTGTCTTTAAGTGTGGAAACTTACCAGCTTCCTCAAATAGTATTAACTTACCTCGTTTACCCCTGGCTTTCTGAGGATCATTCTTTAATGATATACCTATTATCTCTGATTTATAACCTTGTTCAATTGGTACACCATTTATGTTTTCTATAAAAGAAGCACGCCTATGTATGGAACTATTCTTAACTTGCCTATGTTTGTACCAACCAGTATTGTTGTCTACAAAGTCCATCATATCCCAGGCCTTTGATAGTACACCATCTTTTGTTAAGAATTCTGTTTCACCTGCTACTGCATAAGATACAGACTCCCTAAACATATAATAGTTCCTTACTAACATTGAAGCGCCTTTAAAAGAGTATCCCTTACCCCTAGCTTTAATAACAGCTAGGTGTCGCCCATTTGTTTCTGCCAATTCAACAGCATCATAATATGCTCTGTCATAGTCCCAAAACCAAGGAAAGGATTCTACACGTTCGCGTTTCTTTTTTTTAGTACCAGTAACTAATTCTATAGTAACTTCTTTAACAACAATAATCCTTGTGTAGTTAAGATAAAAATAGAAATAACCCGATATCCAATCGCCATCTTCTGCTGTAAAACCATATTGACAACGCTCCATCTCCCCAGTCCAATAATTTATATATTCACTTGTACCTGGTGGTGCAAACGTATAACAATCATGCTTCTCAAAGAATATAGCAGGTTGCCTAAATTTATCAGAGTTAACTGTCTTTTTTAATGGTAATTCAAACATATATTATCTTTCAAACATTCCAATACCAGAGCCACCCCTGATAGAACCACGCTCCATATGTTCCCTCTCAACCTTATCTTTTAGGGATTCCAATGAAGACACTATATCACCAATATCTTTCATAACACTAGACACTTCTTTTAATGTATATATAGGTTTGCCATTATGATCAACCTTTTTAAAATCTATACCATTAAAATAATCTGTCATCTTATCACAAGTATCCATTGCTGATTGTAGTAACCTAGATATAGGAGAAGTCTGCAACTCCTTATATTTAACTATAGCAGCTTTAATTGCATCGTCTGGCTGCCAATCAGCAGATTTAAAATAGTCTTTTTTTATACGAGTCTCACGCTCGTTTGTAGGATAAGCTAAGTAGGGAGACCTAAAATCATGTAGGAAAACTACGTAAGAAATCTCATTAACCGCTTGCTCCTTATGTTTACTTTTATCACGATCCCACAGAGTCCTAAACTCTGGAACCCATAGTATAGTTGGATTCATCACAACTTTACCAGCTTGTATGTCGAACAGTTTCATGCTACATATACAACAAAAAAATAGGGGAAGTTACATTCCCCTACATACATTGTTTTAAAACCAAGCCTTTCTCGTAGATTTCATCTACAAATCTTATCTTCTTTTTAGTAAAGTGTTGTTTTAGTATATCATGATACTTCTCAACATCACTTACATCGTACCCATATGCTGCTATGATATCTTTGAACATTTCATAGTTTTTATAGATATAGGAGAATTTCCTTGTGCGCTCTTTAGACCTTTTAGACTTTAGTACAAATACACCAAAATACCTAATACGTATTGGTCGTTCATCATCGTCGTCTACCATCTTAGCTTTTGCAAATTCTAAAGGGTGATAAACAATTTTGTTAACCACCCTATCTTCTTTCATAGTAAGCAATCCTATTGTATGAATTAACTCATCCTGCCATTTCTGTTTAACTAATAACATCTCTTTTTATATCCAACATGTTATAATTTTCTTCTTCTGTAAAGAAATATATAAATTTATTTAATAACTTATATTTTAATTTTATATACTTAATTCTTAATCTTTCAATAAAAGCCTTTTCGTAATAATTATAATATTTTACAAAAACTCTACCATCTTTAGTAACTTTAGTAACTATAACAGTATGAGATTCTGTATATGCATATTCTTCCTTATTTGATATTTGTTTAGTTTCATCTCCTAAAATAATAGTTGTTTCTGTAATAGTATGATCATGTTTTTTATTAAAAGTTATTTTATCGCCTTTCTTTAATAAATGTATAGGAGTATTGATTTCAAATATCTTTTTTAAATAACCTTTTCTAATAAAAGGATTTCTATGTAATCTTAATATAGAAAACACAGTTTCATCTATATCATTAAAATAAGTATATTCCATTATTCAATCCCTAATTGTTTTAGTAACACCTTTAGTTCTGACTTATTTTTAAGTTTACCATAAAATAAAAACATACCATTTTTTTCTATCAACACTCCTTCGTTTGCTCCAGTATATACTTTTAATATATATCCAGGATTTATATGAAAATAAAATTCTGGTGCTGTATCATGACCATCCCATTTAAACCCTAATGATTCTATATCTTCTTTATCTAGGTATTTAACTCTGATCATATCAGAATGTTCCATAAGTAAAAAAACTATATGATCTAACTCCATATGTTCTTCCCCAAAAATATTAATTTTCCATCTATTTGGTGTTTCGTATAATTCATACGTTTCATATTCAAACCCAACATGAAATTCTTCAATTGTAGGTGTATAGTATTTATTTCCCATTTTTATATTCCTTTATCATAGATAGTACTTCTACTGTTACATACTGTAACACATATGCATATACTTCCCATGTAGCTTCAACAAGAGGGGTACTTACCCTATCTAATAACATATGCGTAACATGCCATAATTCATGCTCTAATAAAGCTACATCAGATGGATCATTAACGTCAGGAACAAAAGGTAAATATAATAATAATTGACCATCGGAAAACTGTAAAGTCCTACCATGATGCCTACTATTTATATCTTTAAATTCTTCATGTGCATTAAACTCTGGTATACTTTTTTGTATATAATTGTTTATTTCATCATATGATATACCTAATGCTACATATAAATCAAATGGAAATGGCGATAGTTCTAATGTAGCCCCAAATCCTTTTTGTTTATTTTTTTTCATCAGTAGGTTTATTAAGGTCTAGTACAAAATGAATGTTAATCTTATTTTCTTTATCTATAATAGGTTTCATTAGTTCTGGTATTAGATAACGACCATCCGATTGTATCTCTATTATGCCAACAGATATGAACTTCTTAACAGCACGTGTTAAGTTAGCCTTACTAATGTTAGCATTCTTCATTATAAGACGCCTATTATCTGTAGACATAAGATTCTTTAGATCACCATCCATCTTGGGTTGCCAAACCAAATCGATCTTCATTAACGCACTAAAAACGTCTATCTCCCGTGGAGTCAGTTGTAGCAACCCATTCAGGACAGTGATATAAACTCTAGTAAAATTATCCTTCGTTACGAATTTCCTCAGGTACATCTTCTTCTTTTTTAGGTAATTTAAAAGCAGTGTATGCTCCATATTCATCTTCTCCCTGGCCTATATATTCTGCCCCTTCGTCTATGAATTTCTGGCCAACTGCCTCTATTAATGTACGTCTCTCTGTTAATTCTAAACTAATCTTAGTACCACAATTCTTACAGTCTAAAACAAGTTTGCTATGTTCTTCTGTTGCATCAGAAGACCCTATGTGGATCTGAAGACCGTTCTCTTCCATTTCGGTAAGAACTTCTTCAAACCCACACGAACACTTTAATCTTAATTGATATTTATTCATCTTTATTTTTCCTATCTTCTTCTGATTCTTCAACAATCTTTATAACAGGATCCACTACATATTCAAATAATTCACCTATATAGGATTCAACTGTATCTTTATCTATTGTAGCACTAACTGATTTATAAGTATAGTAACTGCCAATATCTGACTGGTGATCCTCCTTGCTGTATGAAAATTCATATACTTCACTCTTGGGACTATAGTATAACCAAGATCCCTTATTGAGGCCCATTACACCAGCCACTAATGTTTTTATAATATATTTATTCTTTTCCATATTAACAACCTTTACCTTTACTACCTTTACCTTTTTTCTTTGCCATATCAGTATATTTTAATATTAACCTTGCATTGTTGTTTCTGCACATTTACAATCATTCATTGTTGATTCTTGAAGTTCTTTTTTCTTACGGTTAGCTATTTCGTCTTCTATCTTAACACCAAGAGTAGAATCATTAATAACAAAAGCACCATCATAATTTACTAATATTACATCCCCTGCTTTTACTGGTTTTATTACATTTTTTTCATCTGAAAGAACACCATCTTCTTTAATTACAATAAAAGAACCATACATTCTTTGTCCATATTGACCATTATATAAATTAATAGTCTCAAATGTTTCTGTATTTATTTTTAGTAATTCGTCACCACGAAATACTTTATATATAATATTTGCCATTACTTACTTTCTTTAGGAGTGTTTACTAAACCATTAAAATATAACTCAGCTAATATAGCAAATGCTTTATCCTTAATAATTACTGGTACACCCATATCAAGGAACATAACTACGTCACCTGCTTTTACTTTAAGTTTCTGACCTTCGTCTGTAACCTTATCTTCATATAGCAATACACCGTCTTCCTTTATAATATATAAAGGCCTGTAAGCTACTTGATTAGATTCCTTCGTATGAAGGTTAATCATTTTGTTTGTCTTCTCGTCTACTTTTATGAGCTCTTGCCCATTGTTAATATAATATAACATATTATGCTTTAATTATTTTATTAATATAATCTGTGTATGTTGTAGGCATATCTGAGCCTACTATTTTTTCTGTGAGTTCCCTATACATTATAAGACTCACAATTGCATGGTCTATATGTTTGAGACCTGATTCAGGATCTACTTTAATACCTTTCATTATCTCCATTATGTGCCTCATTGCAGCAGCATAATACCTTGTTGGTTGTAGAGATTTATACCAATTGAATTCGTCGTATTTTTTTGAACCGTAGGTAAATATTTCTGCTATACCCTCAAGTGCTGTAATAGGTATTAAATCATACCTTAGCTTTCCTTGATCTGCTTTGAGATCATTGTCGTTAATAACTCGTCCCATTTGTCCATTAATTCATCAAGACTTTCTACAATATTAACAGTAGTTTTGTCATCAAAATATTTAACTAACCTATCAGGATTATCAAACACTGGTATACCATTAGCCAATGCTGTCTCCATTTCTTTTTGTGTGCCTTTAGAGTTCTCCCACCCTTTGCAAACATATACAGCATCAGCTGCTAAGAGCCAAGGTTGACTGTTGTCAAAATAATCATGATAGTCAGTATAGTTAAACTTTAACCCCATTAAAAGGTCTATACAGGGTACATACACTGAGAAACCTAGCCTACGTAAGTGTTCGGCTTCAGTCATCATATTACTACAATTACTTAAATAGTCTACGGCCATTGCGTTAAGAGGACCTGCTACATATATTCTTTTTTTATTCATCACCAAAGTTAAAGTTTAATTCATTTTCACTATTTGGGTCAAACTCAGCACACCCTACTATAGGGGTGAATACACCCAGTTCTTCACATGACTCAATCACGTGGTTACGTAATTCACAATTATTCCGCCTTGCACAATAACCATGTGTGCAGATTGATATAGCATCCTCTATAGACTTACTAACATTGCTGTCGTCAAGCATAGCTATATGGCGACCAAACCGCCTTGTATATACAATATTACTCATTAATATAAGATTTAACTATTATAGGATTAGTAATTGCTTTAGCTGATTTAATACCAAAGAAGCGTTTAAACCTAAGCCACAGTAAATACCTATTCCACTGTTTAACTAACTTGCGTTCTATAAATCGCTTCATTTCATAGCTGTATGCCGATAAGCCAATTTCATTTGAAGCAAGCATATGTTGCTCAAGCACTTTGATAGCTTTAGCATGTTTATTTATTGCTTTATATAAATCTATTTGTTTTGCCATTTTTATATTCATTTAACATGTATTATACGTTATAACTGTATGAAAGTTACACAATTATACAAAAAAAATAACGTTACCTTTTGAGTAACGTTTAAACATAACTATGGGCAAAAAGCCCATACTACATCTGTAATGAGCAATATGTAACTATAAATATTAATAGTACTGTAAGAACTATTATAGCAACTTTATCTAAGTCTATACGTTTTAAAAACTTTAACATATTTACCTTAACTTAAACAAATAACTAACCCCTAGCGATGGGGCATTATCACTGCATTTTACTTTAATAAACAACTTCACATTACCTGTACGTCTGCCCTAATTGACTTTAGAACTTTACACCCCCCTAGTTATTCTGTTACAACCCAAACTAGCACAATGTTTATATGTTTACTTTTTACTGTCTATCGAGACAACCTCATTACTATTTGTAACTACTAACTCGACTTCTGAACCACTACTTGCTCTTACACCCTCGCGGCTGATACACAACTGTAACCTTGTGTGACATATTGTATACGATGACTACGTATAAAAGTTACATAAAATTAAGGGGAACCTAAAACTTTTTGATTCCCCCTAATAGCTTTTATGAATTTACAACACCTACAATATCCATCGTCCATACCCAGTAAAGGTCTTTATACAGGTCAAACTTCTTAGCCGCCCTATAGTCTAACAGTACTTTATCACCCACTTTATAACCATTCTTATCATCAGATGGAAGGGCTACTATCTCCATTATTTGGTACCCATACTTAACTTCAAGGTCCTTCATAGTAGTAACCATTTCATCATTCATTGGGTCTTTGCCAGCATTGGCTTCATCATCCAACACTCTCTGCATCTGTTTATACGTATAGAACTTATTTGCCTTCAGTATAACTCTGTTTGTGCTAGGGGTAAAATTTGCCTCCCTAAATTTATAATTATCTTTCATAATCAATTTTCAGAAAATATATTATTATTAATTTCTCGTATTTCATCCTTTAATAGTTGGAGTCGATCTTCCAACTTTTGTCTTATATAGGACCTTAACAAATAGCCATCCTGCTCATCTGTATGTAGTGCATTTGTTATGTCATCTATTTCGTTAATCTTCCTATTTACAGTATCCATTTTATCCCTTTCGTGCATCCTTAATATAAGTTAATATTTCCCTATATACGACACAATGGGCCTATAGTTTCAATATATTGAACATTAGGGGTACATATAGTAGTCAAATAAAACACCCCCGCCTTACTATATATAATGTAAACTCCCCCCCCCCATAAAAATTTTATGTTTATATCAGAGAGGCTAGATTATTTTTTGTTAATATATCAGAGAGGTGAGACCACCTAAGGAGAGTGCCCCGGTGCTTGAATGAGCGGGAAATATCCCCCCG
>Ga0209467_1000215_pt1 | contig 102187 bp, 89 predicted proteins | sample Higcelwee11metaG_FD_187175 | JGI IMG/M metagenome (GOLD analysis project Ga0209467, IMG submission 187175) | Freshwater pond sediment microbial communities from the University of Edinburgh, under environmental carbon perturbations - High... | ecosystem: Environmental > Aquatic > Freshwater >...
AACGAGTTTAAGCCCGCCCCGGCCATGAGCTTTAGCCTCAGAGGCAGCCCAAAGCCTTCGACCTTTCTCGTCAAGATGGGGCCATATAGATTGATGTCGAATGCGCATTCGGTCGATTTTTTCCATGTCCAGCATCATGCCAGAAATGGAATGAAAAGTCTATATTATTTTTGAACAGTCCCTAATGATGAAACTCATTACGTTAGAAAATGGGCAGACAAAGATATTAATGACTTAAAAACCCTCATTAATTTATCTTGTGTGTGGATAAAGAGTAACATCCTGACAGAAAAATATCTTCAGGAGATGAGATAAGAATAATATATATTTGTTACTATCTCGGTTTCCGATATTTGAAATACTGGCTGAGCCGTTCCCAGTTACAATGCTAAGATGCTATTTTTAACAGCAAATCCGGGGACATCCATGATAAGTATTGTCAAGAAAAAAATATAAAAATCCCTTAACCTCCAAAACATGCCTTACGGGGACATTTTAGGGACGGTCATGCCTAAATGCATAAGTCTCATTTTTCGAACTGTAACCAGAATCTTTTCTCTTTTCCGGGATCTGTCTGTTGATTTTTCACCTGCGGGAATCCCGCAGGTGAAATTTAGGGAATAAGCAATTGGTGGATTACGCTTCGCTAATCCACCAAATTCTTGCTCCAAGCGGAGTAAACATTGGGTTAAAGAAGCGGACTTAAAAATGATTTTTTAAGCCTTCATTCGTAATTCCCAATCCGTAATTCGTAATTATTTCTTTCACATCACCAGTTCCATGGTAATATCCGTCGCATCCCGGTCCTTCCTGTCGAGCAATGCGTTCAGTATTTTCTCAAGGAGCATAATGCCGCCCCGGTAGCCCACGGTGGGCAGGTAACTGTGCCCGATCCGGTCGAAAATGGGGAACCCGTGGCGGATGAACGGGATGTCCTCGTCTTTGGCGATATATTTCACATAGGTGTTGCCGATGAGAAGATCCACGGGATCATTTTTCACCAATTGATGAAACAGAAACATGTCGCCGCCCAATTGGATATTCACGTCGCAGGGTACGTCTTTGACAGCTTCCCGCAGTTCCGCCCCGAACTTTTTCCCGGCAGGCGTCCCGGTCACGATATGAATGGGCCGCATGTCCAGGGACACCAGGAATTTGGTGAGGGCCAGGAGCTGGTCCGGATCCCCCACCAGCCCGACTTTTTTGCCGTAAAAATACTGGTGCATGTCGGAGATGATGTCCACCATCTGGCCCCGCTCAAATGTCAGGGAATCCGGCACATTGACCCCCGCGATCTGGCGCAGGGTGTCGATGAACATATCCGTGCCGTGCAGACCGATGGGCAAATCCAGCAGCTTGTAAGGAACCTTGCATTTGGTGTCCAGGGCGAAAGCCGCGGCGCTGGATGCGATATTTCCCAGGGCCACGGTTCCCCTGCTCCGGCCGGTTTTTTTCAGGGCTTCAACCGTCACGCCCCCTTCGGGATACATGTGAAACCGGCCGGTCAGGGGCCCGTTCAGCACCTTGGACGTATCCGGAAACAGGATGATTTCAATTCCCATGGTGCTGCATATCCGTTTGACCTCCTCCATGTCGGAGGGCTCCACGTAACCGGGAACGATATTGATGGTTCCGTTTTTTTTCCCGCCGGGTTCTGCAAAATAATCCACCATGGCCTTGGTCATGGTGGAGAACCCGGTCACATGAGATCCCACATAGCTGGGGGTATTGGCGTGAATCACATATTTTCCCGCCGGCACTTTTCCGTCCGCCACCGCCTTACTGACGATCTGGGGGATATCGTCCCCGATGGTTTCCGACAGACAGGTGGTGTGCACGGCAATCAAATCCGGTTTATACACCGTGAACATGTTGTCGATGGCCTGGAGCAGATTGGCCTGGCCCCCGAACACCGACGCCCCTTCCGTGAAGGCGGAGGTTGCGGCCATGACCGGCTCCTTGTAATGCCGGGTCAGGGAACTGCGGTGATAGGCGTAGCAGCCCTGGGAGCCGTGACTGTGGGGAAGGCACCCGTGAATCCCCAGAGCCGCATACATGGCGCCGATGGGCTGGCAGGTTTTGGCCGGATTGACCGTCAAGGCGGTTCTTTCCTTTATTTCTTTTGTGGTGTGTTTGAGTAACATGTGATGTCTCCTTTGACGGTTCACTCATCAAAAACATAATTGGCGGACAATTCCGGGTTCTTTTCCCAGGGCGCTTTCAGAAATCCCCAGATTTTGCTGTTCACCATCCGCTCGATATCCCGGTAAAAATTGATGGCTCCCTTAAACCCCGCGTACGGCCCGCCGTAATCATAGGAATGAAGCTGTTTCATGGGGATGCCGTGCTTCTGCACCGCGTATTTTTCCTTGATGCCCGCGCAGAAAATATCCGGTTTGAAGGTTTCAATGAGTTTATCGGCCTCATGCTGGGTCAGGTCGTCAATGACCATGCTTCCCGCCTGCATTTCCGACATCATGCCTTCATACTCGGCAAACGTCAGCCCCTTTGCGGCAAGCTGCTTCAGCTCTTCCGCGCTTTTCCGGGGTTTGAACCGATCCGGGTCCGGTCCCACTTCCAGCTCTTCAATATTCCGGCTGTCCGCGTCCACATGGATATCCGGCAGCACCCGGCGGCCTTCATAATCATCCCGGTGCCCAAATTCATATCCCGCGGAAAGGGTTTCCATGCCCAGCTCCTTAAACAACTCCTGATAATGATGGGCCCGGGAGCCCCCCACGAACATCATGGCCCGTTTGCCAACCGTTCTCGGACGGATGAGCGTCAGTTCCTTTTCAATTTCCGGCAGTTCTTCATTGATCACGGCCTCCACTTTTTCCGCAAGTTCCGGGCTCTCAAAATAGCCTGCGATTTTCCGCAACGATTTGGCGGTGGCCTGAGCCCCGATAAAATTGACCTTGATCCAGGGAACCCCGAATTTCTTTTCCATCATTTCCGCCACGTAATTGATGGACCGGTGGCACATGATGAGGTTCAGGTCCGCGGTATGGGCGTTGGCGAACTGGTCAATGCTGGAATTGCCGCTGAAGGTGGAGATCAGGGTGATGCCGCATTTTTCAAAAATCCGCTCGATTTCAAACGCGTCCCCGCCGATATTGTATTCCCCCAGCAGGTTGATTTTGAATTCCCCTTCCCGCACCGTGTCGTCATTTCCGATCACATGGGTGAAAATCCCGTTGTTGGCGATATGGTGCCCGGCTGACTGGCTCACGCCCTTATAGCCCTCGCAACTGAAACCGAACACGTTGATGCCCAGTTTTTCCTTCATTTCCCGGCTCACGGCGTGGACATCATCACCGATGAGCCCCACCGGACAGGTGGAAAACACCGCAATGGCCTTGGGATGGAAGTTGTCGTATGCCTCCTGGATGGCCTGTTTGAGTTTTTTCTCCCCCCCGAAAACAATTTCCTTTTCGTGCATGTCGGTGGAAAAACAGTAGGGCATAAAATTATGCCCGTCCGGGCTGGCGCCGGCGTCCGTCTGGTTCCGGCGGGTCAGCCAACTGTAGAACCCGCATCCGATGGGGCCGTGGGTGATGTTGATGATGTCCCGGGTCGGCCCCAGAACAACACCCTTGCATCCCGCGTAACAGCACCCCCGCTGCCCGATCAGGCCGGGGATGGTGCGGACATTGGATGCGATTTCCGGCACCGTTCCGTCCGGGCCGATTTTGTTGATGACAATCTGTTTGGCGCGCTTTCGTGCGATTTTGGGCGGGTAATCCCGGAGCATTTCCTGTTTGATTTTCTCCGGATCTTTCCCGTCCAGCAGGCGCTTGTCTGCTATTTCGGTATTGGCTGTTCTTGCCATGATGTAAGTCTCCTGATTGTTTAAATTATGCGTCATCCAATACCACATCCCCGCTCTCACCGGTCCGCACGCGGATTGCGTCCAGACAGGGCATGACGAAGATCATGCCGTCCCCGGACTTGCCGGTCTGGTTTTCGCGGATAATGGTTTTCACGGTTTTATCCACCAGCCGGTCGGGCACCACGATCACCATGGCCCGTTTGGGAATCAGCCGTCCGCTTTGGCCGAGCTGGGAGATGGCTTCCTCATACCCTTTTTCGGCCCCTTTCAGGAGTTCCACATCCACCAGTCCCTTGCCGCGCCCCAGGGCGTCCCTGGCGGTGATGGAAGGAATTCCGGCGTCGGAAAGGGCCCTCTTGGTCTGGTTCATTTTATTGATGCGGATGATGGCCATGATTTCCTTCATATAACCACCTCCTCCATGCCCCCGTCGGCGGTCTGTTTGACCCCGGAACTGATGGTATAGACCTCTTCCACCGGCACGATGAAAATCTTGCCATCGCCGTAAGCCCCTTTGTCGCCGGTCCGGGCCGCCTTGATGATGGTTTTCACCACAAAGTCCTTGTCCTTGTTGCTCACCATGGTGAGGAGCATTTCTTTTGGAATCTCGTCATAAGTGACTTCACCGATTTTGATGCCCCGCTGTTTGCCCCGGCCCACCACCGACATCTTGGTGACGCCGGGGAATCCGGCCTCCATCAGGGCGCACAGCACGTTGTCCACTTTTTCCGGCCTGACGATGGAACGTATCATGATCATGTTTTTTCCCTCCCTATGCGGCGATGCCGTAGTCAATTAAGAGTTTTTCCAGTTCTTCGATGGCAAGGGGCGTTGGAATCACCCGCATTTCATTTCCGGCGATTTTCTTTGCCAGGGTCCGGTATTCATCCGCCTGGGGATGGGCCGGATCAAACTCGATGACGGTTTTCCGGTTGATTTCCGCCCGCTGCACCATATTGTCCCTGGGCACGAAATGGATCATCTGGGTGCCGAGTTTTTCAGCCAGGGCCTCGATCATTTCCCGTTCGTTGTCCACCTGCCGGCTGTTGCAGATGAGGCCGCCCAGGCGGACGACGCCGGCTTCGGCGAATTTCACAATCCCCTTGCAGATATTGTTGGCCGCATACATGGCCATCATCTCGCCGGACACAACGATGTAGATTTCCTCGGCCTTGCCTTCCCGGATGGGCATGGCGAACCCGCCGCACACCACGTCCCCCAGAACATCATAGAACGCGTAATCCAATTTCTTGCTTTCGGTATAGGCCCCAAGCTGTTCCAGCAGATTGATGGAAGTGATGATCCCCCGGCCCGCGCACCCGACCCCCGGCTCCGGCCCGCCGGATTCCGTGCACATGACGTTCAGAAAACCCGGCTTTAAAACATCATCGAGTTCCACGTCTTCACCCTCTTCCCGCAGGGTGTCCAGCACGGTTTTCTGGGCCAGGCCGCCGAGCAGCAGACGGGTGGAGTCCGCCTTGGGGTCGCACCCCACCACCATAATATTGTGTCCCATTTCCGCCAGTCCCGCCACGGTGTTCTGCGTGGTGGTAGATTTGCCGATGCCGCCTTTTCCGTAAATCGCTATCTTTCTCATGTTTGCCTCCCGGTTGTTGAAAAGAAGAATTTCCGTTCAAACGTTTAAAACCCTTTATTACAAGGGGCGTGCCAGAGTTTTGCGGCGATTTCATTTAAGACTTTAACCATCCGAATTTATGTTATTTATTTTTTATTCGGATGATCGGAAGGGTCGAAATGGCACCAATCGGGAGACTCGGAAGACGTTTCAAAAGTGTAAACATCTACAATAAAGGAGGACAATGTTGTGTCATACCAAACAGTTTCATTAAAGCTTGCCAATATCGACATCCCCGATGTAATGGAAACAAAGCGGATGGCTGATAGTCAAAAAAAATTATCGCGGAAGCGCTTTTTCCCTTGTGCTTCCACCTGTCATAAGGACTTAAAATGAAATGAAAAAGGAACCTTTAACGCATCTGTTCGCCTATGGTACGCTGATGTGTGAGGATATCATGAAAGAAGTGTCGGGGCTCCGTCTGGAACATGCTCCCGGAATCCTTTGCGGTTACAGCCGCCGGGCCGTAAAGGGAGAATATTATCCGGCCATCATGCCGGACAAGGAAGAGAGCGTTGACGGCGTCCTTTACCGGAATGTGCCGGCTTCCGCGTGGGAGCGTCTGGACCGTTTTGAGGGGGAAATGTATGAACGCCGGAGTGTTCGGATACTGCTTGCGGATGGATCAACCGCGCTCGCGGCTGTCTATGTGACGAAACCTGAATTCCGGGGGCATCTTGAAGCGGCCAAGTGGGATTTCGACGGCTTTCTGAAGCGCGGAAAAATCCTTTTTCAGGAGCGGTATAAAGGTTATCAATCCCTGTAGCACCCGCGCAATACAGGGGATAGGCCAAGGAACAGGCATCAGAGCCGTTTGAAATTGATATCGTATTTTTTCAACCGATATCCGAACTGGCGCAAGGTCATGCCCAGGGAACGTGAAGCACGGTTCTGGATAAAATTATTGTCCTTTAAGGCACGGATAATCTGTTCTTTTTCAATGATTTCAATCTCTTTTTTCAAATCCGTTGTTTCCGTCATGCTGCCAGGGCAAATCTCCAACTTCTCCTTGAGTTCTGGATTTACATTAAACGGCAGGTCGTCGGCTGTCACGACGTCGGACTCCAGCATGATCACCAGACGTTCAATGGTATTGGCAAACTCACGGACATTGCCCGGCCAGGTGTATCCTTCCAGCAGCTCAAAAGCCATGGCGGATATTTTTACTCTCCTGTGATACAACTGGTTGAACTTATGGAGATAATAGTCGGCCAGCAGCGGAATGTCGCCGGTTCTTTTTCTTAAAGGCGGCAGCACGATGGGCACCACATTGAGACGCCAGTAAAGGTCTTCCCTGAAATTGCCCTTTCGGACCTCCTCAAACAGATTCCGGTTGGTGGCCGCCACCACCCGGACATCCACCTGCACGGAGGTTGTGGAGCCGATTTTTTCAAAACTGCGTTCCTGAAGCACCCGCAGAAGCTTGACCTGAAGATTGTGGGGCAGCTCCCCGATTTCGTCCAGAAACAGGGTTCCGTTATGGGCCATCTCGAACCGGCCGATCCGTTTTTCCGTGGCCCCGGTATAGGCGCCCCTTTCCACGCCGAACAGTTCCGCCTCAATGAGATTTTCCGGCAACGCCGCAAGGTTGACCGCAACAAACCGCTCCCTTGCCCGCAAGCTCTGGTAATGAAGGGTTTGGGCCACCAGTTCTTTGCCGGTGCCGCTTTCTCCCAAGAGCAATACTGTTGTGTCCGTGGCCGCCACCTTGATGACGGTTTTCAGCACCCGCTGCAATTCCACCGATTCGCCGATAATATTGGGCAGACTGTATTTTTCCTTTAACTGGGAACGCAGCTTGCCAATCTCGCGCTCCGTATTCTTGAAATTCCGCCATAAAATAACAAACTGGGCGATGAATGAAGCGATGATGCTTAAGACACGCAGGTCATCATCCACGGTTCCGTCTTCTTCGGCAAATATCCGGTCCACCGTGATCACGCCGATGGTCTTGCCTTCAATGGAAATGGGGCTGCACAAAAAGGAGATGCCTTTTTTGGAGGGCCGGGAGCCGGTTTTGTTTAAAAACATGGGATCTTTTCCGATATTGGGAACAAACATGGGCTTGCCGGTCTCAATCACCCGGCCGACAATGCCCTCCCCAACCTGGTATATTCCCCGGCTGATTTCTTGTTGCGTCAGCCCATGCGCCGCAATGATCCTTAGTTTATAAGTATCCGGGTCCAGTAGAAAAACGCATCCCCGCTGCATTTCGAGAAGCGTCCCCAGTATTTGCATGGCGGAAAGCATGTTTTCTTCCAGATTGAATGAAGTGGTCAGTTCCTGGCTGACTTTCAAAATGGCGGAGAGCTCTCTGTTTTTTCTCAGCAAGGTATCCATGGCGGCAATCGTTGATTAGTCTCTAAGAGTTAAAAAAGAATGCAGCCCTGCCGCCGAAAGGGCAACCGGGCTGCATCTTGTATGAATAAAACGAAAGATTCCTGATTTTATTTAAAACGTAACAGCCATTCCGACACCACCGTAAAAATTCGTGTCCTGTTCCACCAGCACATCGTCATCAATGGAATCCGTGTATGCCACGCGACCCGATAGCGACACATTGTCCATGGCAGCGTAAGTCAGTCCCGCGCTTAAGGTATAATCAAAAAAACCGGAATCCACGCCGCCATAAGCAGCGGCAAAATCCTCGCCCGCATATCCGGCCCCGGCCCGCAGGCTCATGGAAAGCTTCGGCATCAGCTCCATGCCATAACCAATATAGGGGTTCAGGTAAAAATCATCCACCTCGTCAAAATCATAATAGCTGGTCAGGCCCACGGAAAACCCGTCCGCCGGAGCGCCGCTGATATCCAGATACAATTCACGGGTGCCTTCCACGCCGCCCGCCGCCGTTGTGGGAAACAGGTATTCGATATATCCGGCGGTGAGCGCCACCGGCCCTGCCTGATGGGTATAGCTCATGGTGAGGTCCACCTCGGAGAATTCCCCGCTGTCTAAAGCATCGTCATAATCATCCACATCCAGATTGCCCCAGAAATTGAGGTTAAACCCGTTGCCGGCGGCCACGTTAACACTGGGCTGCACCACCAAGCCATCGTTAAAGGTGATTCCCCGCCAAACATAGGCGGAATTGACATCCACCGCCGTGGTGACATCCGCGGCAAAAGACGTTCCCGCCACCATCAGCACACTTGCCAATACCACCCACACTTTCTCTGTAAACCGTTTCATGACTCTCTCCTTTTTGTTGCGTTGAATCAAATATTAATGTAACTTCATAAAAATATTAACTATTTTATAAAAAACCAGATAAATCAGCGATAAACAGACGATGAAATCGAAAATTCAGGATAGGCGAGAACAGCCACTTCAGCCATATCAAGCCCTTCGCGCTCGACTTCTTCCGACACCCGCAACGGCACGATTTTATCCAGCACCTTAAAAAACACATACATAACCGTAAAAACAAAGACGATATTGGTGATGACACCTGTCAACTGCGCCCCAAACTGTGAAAAATCTCCATAAAACAAACCTCTGACGCCATCGCTGACCCCGTTCCAGCCGGCACCGTAAGTGCCGTCCGCGAACAGTCCCAGCGCAAGCACCCCCCATGCCCCATTCACCCCGTGAACAGAGATGGCGCCTACCGGATCATCTATTTTCAACTTGCGCTCCACAAAAAAGACGCTCATGCACAGGAGAATACCGGCGATCAGGCCGATGATAACGGCGGATACGCTGTTCACAAAGGCGCAAGGCGCGGTGATGGCCACCAGACCGGCCAGAAAGCCATTGGCGATCATGGAAATATCCGGTTTTTCATAAAACACCCACATGTAGATCATTGCGGACACCGCGCCTGCGGCAGAGGCAAGCATGGTATTCACGGCGACAACCCCGATTCTCAGATCCCCGCCGGCCAGCGTCGACCCTGCATTAAAACCGAACCACCCAAAGGCGAGAATAAACACGCCCGTAATCGCCATGGGGATATGATGTCCGGGCATGGCATTCGGCGTACCGTCTTTTTTGAACTTTCCCAGTCTCGGCCCGAGAACCATTGCGCCGGCAAGAGCCGCAACACCGCCTGTTAAGTGAACCACCGATGATCCCGCAAAATCGACCATGCCATGCCCGAGTCCGAAATTTTTCCCGAGCTGCGCCAGCCAACCGCCTCCCCATACCCAGTTGGCGTGCAGGGGATAGACAAACATGGAAATAAAGAAAGCGTATACCAGAAAAGACTTGAACGTCCACCGTTCGGCCATCGACCCGGTGGGGATCGTCGCCGTGGTGTCCATGAACACCATCTGGAACAGGAACACCGAAAAAATCACCGCATCGTAAGTGGAACCGCTGAGGAAAAAGCCTTTTGTTCCGAACAGCCCGAAATCCTTGCCGAAAATATTTATAATAAATTCACCGTTCAGGCCGGTGGCCCCGCCAAGGGTGGCCACTCCGCCGACGCCCCCCATCTGAATCGCAAAACCGCATATCCAGTACCCCAGCATGCCGATGGCATAGACCATGAAATTCATCCCCATCGTATGCCCGGCATTTTTTGCCCTGGTAAATCCCGTTTCAGCCAGGGCGAACCCTGCCTGCATGAACATGACCAGAAAGCCGCAGATAAGTGTCCATACCATGTTTATTGCAATCCTGTTGTGGCCGATCACATCCGCCAGCTTGACGGCAAGGGGCTCGGTGGCCGCCATGTTTTGCAAATCATCGGCGCTCGGCGCATTGGCCGTTACCCCCACGACATCGGCGGCCCCGCCCGTGCCGCCCCCGGATGGATCCGGTTCTGACCCGGCGAAGCTGACCGCCGAGATACTGATCAACATGCATATACCAATAAATAGCAGTAATCCTTTTTTCATAATAAAACCTCCGATTAAACAATATAAATCCCAATAAGTTCTTATTCAGCCCAAGCCAGCTAAACAGCTTCTTTTCCGGATTCGCCGGTGCGTATGCGTATGGCTTTTTCCACGGATGAGACAAAAATCTTGCCATCTCCGATCTTTCCGGTGGATGCATGTTCAAGTATCGTGCTGATCACCGGATCCGCCATATCACACGAAACCACCATATCAATTTTTATTTTTGGAACAAAATCAACCATATACTCTGCACCACGATAAATTTCCTTGTGCCCTTTCTGGCGTCCGAATCCCTTGACCTCGCTCACCGACATTCCGGTAACGCCTATTTTATTCAAGGCGTCTTTAACCTCGTCCAGCTTGAACGGTTTGATAATAACTTCGATTTTTTTCATATTCCCTCCTGAATGGATCAACATGTACATGGTCATGCAGCCCCCAGGCCTGTATCATGAAAGGATGCATGGGTTCTTGTCTGGTGAATGGATATTTCAAGTATCGTGCCAAAACTCGAAAAAATATTTATCTATCTGAAATGATTAATAAATTATTTATTTTATTAAAATAGACATATTTTTTATTAATTACATTTTTGTAATATTTGACATGCTCAGAACGGTGATACAGGAAGGACAAACCAGGGGGAAAGCAGGCGAGCTGGCAACGCGGCCGCCTGAATGACGGCTGCGAAAACTTTGGCGAATTTAAAAAATGTACGTGAATCAGGGGACGAAGTGAAACCGGAGGGGAAAACAACTCAAACATACAAGGCTGGACAAGTCCCTCTTCACAACAATGGGCACTCCGCGTGACCGAGAAATATCAATTTTGTCCGGCAATATCCAGGAGCCAACATTTTTGTAAGTCATGACTTGCTATATGTGTGATCGAAGACGCCGTTTTTCAAAAAATACACCGCCTGATCCATGACTTTGCCATTGCCCATGATAAAGGAATGGCTGCTGAAGATCACAATAAAATCCTTCATTTCAGCAAACCTTGTATTCCTCACCGACACCTTGCCGTCGTCATCGCCGGGAATCAAAAAGGAAAACAACGGATTTAAGGTGGCATTCCCGGCGATCACGCCGATCTCGCCCTTCACCGACTTCAGGGTGTTGGGCAGGCTGTCCGGCCCGGTACCAATTTCCTGGCCAGCGGGACCGTTGCGCCATTTGTAAAGGCGGAAGGAACGCAATTTATCCGCGAGTTCAGAGCCCTTGTTCGGCGGGGCGATCATGACGATGCGGCTGCCATCCGGGAGAGAATGGGTCTGGAGATACTGGCGGACCACGATCCCGCCCAGGGAATGGGTGACGATATGGATTTTTTTTGCACCTTTTTTACGGCACTGATCCACCATGGCCCCAAGATATTTTTCTGCGATGGCTTCCACCGTCTCCCTGGTGGACGGGTATCCAGTATTGATCACGGTGAAGCCGCTTTGGGTGAGATGTTTCTCAAGGGGCCGCATGGAACGCTCTGTGCGCGCCATACCGTGAAGCAGAATCACAAACTCCGCCCCGATTTCAGGCGACGATTTTTCTTCCGCGGAAATAGCAAGACCTGAACAAAAGATAAACGCCAATGACATGCAAAGGATTTTCATTCTATTACCTTGGAAATAAGAATAAACCACAGAGGGCACAGAGTTCACGGAAAAAAAACAAACAGGTTCAAGGTTCAGCGAACAGATCCCGCACGGCATCAGGAATTTTTTCTTTTGGAACCAGGGCGTTGTCCTTCCCCACCGCGTAAATCCCGAACCATTCCTCGGGATCCTGGTTTTCATGCCGGGTGGCATCCGTGGGGTCTTCCCCGCTTTTCCACCATTCATCCTGAAATTCGAAAAACACCAAGCCCGCGAACTTTTCCTTGCCGCTTGCGCTCCGCACATCCTGCCACACGGAGCGGAAGGTTTTGGGCACATCTTCCTCCTTGTGCCCGCCGAATCCCGGCACATTGGGCTTGGGCGCAATGGGGGACGTGGAAAGCCCCACCTGGGTAATGATGACCGGTTTTTCCACCATCTTTGCAAGGGCCTCCAGGTATCCCTGATAGGTGGTGCCGGTGACGGAGCCGGGCGGGGACGTGCGCACGCCATTGGCGTAGGTATAGATATTCAAGCAGATAAGATCGCCGATATCCGGCAGAATAAGGTTTTCCTTGGGAACTTCGAGATCAGGCCGGTCCGCCACCGGGCCGATATGGGTCCAGCTCGTGTGGCAATACAGATGCCGGCGGCCGTAGCGGGCCAGTTCATAGGTCATGGCCCCATCAATGAGCCGGGCCAGGGCCACTTCCGTGGGGGTGCGGTTGGTCACCGTGATGTGGTTGCCCTTGAAATCCCGCACTTCCGGGTGACGCTCGTCCGTTCGCTTCACGGAGGCGGCCTGAAGCTCGTCACCGATGGAAAACAACACCAGCCGGTCCGGACGACCTACCGCATAGGTGCGGTCAATGACTTCCCGGATATGGGCCAGGGTATTTTTCAGGAAGGTCTCATTCAGGAAATCCTCTTCATAGGCCCATACCCAGACATCCTGGCCGTAAACCAGATCGGTTTTGTCCAGGGCTTCGAAAAAACCGGCGGGCATGTTGTGGGGAAACACATGGATATAATTGGCCCCAAGGCCGGTGATGAGCGGGATGTGAGACTTATACCGGCCGTCGTCTCCAGGGGGCGCTCCGTAAATGGGGGTTTCACCCGGCAGATAGGGCGAATACCCGACGCCTTTGAAAAAAACCGGTTTTCCGCCTTTTGACAAATCCAGAATCTCATGGCCCCGGACCACAAACCGGGTGGGGGCCGGGGTTTTGGCATTGATCTCGGCGGTTTTGCCTTTTGGCGCGGGCGTTTTGTCCCCGGCGTAAACGGCTGCGGTCAAACACATTAATGCGATCAAAAACAGCGGTGTTCTTGCCTTCATATCATCTTCATTCCTTCCGGTTTCCGGACCAAACCCCAAAGAGGGGCATCGGCTTTTCATTCATTTTTGGATTCCAACCACGAAGGACACGAAGTTCACGAAAACAATCAATGCGCAGCGCCTTTGTAAATCTCTTTTTTCTTCGTGTTCTTCGTGCGCTTCGTGGTATATTCGGTTATTTTTCAAAAAAGCATATTTCAACCGCACTATATGGCTTCTTCCCGCAAAGACACAAAGGCGGGATACCATCGATTCGGCCATTGTAGGGGAGGGCTTTACGCCCTCCCTTTCCGGGCGGGGATAAACCCCGCTCCCTACGGACGCATTGGCCGAAACAATGGATCATAGCTATCGATTCTTAAGCTAATATCGAGCCAATAGCTTGTTTTCTCAGCTCTTTTTTATTAATTTTCTGTACTTCGGTCAAAGGAATGTCATCCACAATATAGACTTTTTTGGGCACTGCGTATTTAGGCACCTTTTCTTTCAGGTAATTAATGATCGCCGCTTCCGTAAGCGTGCCCTTAAATTCTGGTTTCGCCTGGACATACACCACCACCCGCTCGCTCCCTTCCCTGGCCGCATCGGGAATGCCCACCGTGGCGGCCATGTCCACCGCCGGGTGTTTATAAAGGATATCGTCCACTTCCCGGGAATACACCTTGTAACCGGACACGATGATCATGTCCTTGGTGCGGTCCACGATATAGAAATACCCGTTTTCATCAACCCGCACCACATCCGAGGTGTGAATATAGCCGTCCGCATCCACGCCGTCGCCGGGATTGGGCCAGTAACCCAGCATCCGTTGGGGACCGCGAAGGAGCATCTCTCCCACCTTGCCCGCGGCCAGGTCTTCAGGGGTCAGTTCTTCGCCAGTTTCCACGTCAACGAACTTGACTTCCGTGTCCGGAAAAGGAATGCCGATGGCCCCGCGTTTTTCCACGGGCGCTTTTTTCCCGGAGGCCTTGGGAGAGGTGACATAGGTCAGGACGAGAAAAACGCGGGTCAAGACATATCCCACGGTTTTCGAGCCAGCCAACCGCAGCAGCCAGTTCAGGGCGGGCTTGAGCCCCGGCGTGCGCAGTACGGAATTGTTGATCCGCACGGGAATCCGGCCCCCGAACAGCCGCAGCAGAAAGGATGTGTTAAGGTGGGTGGTGGGCGACATTTCCGAAAGCCCGTACCCTTCCATGATGCCGCCGCCCGCTTTTTTCTCAAAGGTTTCCTGGGCGCTGGAAGGCAGGGGCGCGGAACCGGAAAGGCAGAGCATGCCAAACCCCTTGAGCTCGGATTCGCACAGTTTCATGAACTGGGTGGGCACCCCGATCTGCATCAGGGGGCGGTATTCCCGGATCATGGCCACCATGGCCGCCGTGTCCCTGGGATCGTTGATGAGAATCTGGTTGAAACCGAACAGGGTCATGGAATGCAGGATCAGATGTCCGTAGGAATGGAACAGGGGCAGGCCCAGGAGTACGGAAATGGCGCCCCGAATCAGCGCGCCGGCCTGGCCCATGCCCTGAAGATTCTGGATGGCGTTGGCGTAGATATTGCGGTGGGTCAGCATGCAGCCCTTGGGCAGGCCCGTGGTGCCGCCCGTGAACAGCAGGGTTTCCAGATCGTTTTCCACATCAAAGGCGATGTCGGGCGGATCCGGCGGCGTCTGCTCGATAAGGGTCGTCATCCAGCGTGCGCCCGGAATGCCGGGATCGTCATGGGCATCGGGCTTATGGTTGGAATAATCGTCCAAACAGGTCACCATCACATGGGGGATATCCACCTTTTGCAGAATGGCCCTGGCCACGGGAAGGTATTCATCCAGACAAATCAATGCCTTGGGAGTGCTTTCCCTGAATTTATGCTCCAGATTGTCAGGCGGCTCCAGGGAAGAGCTGGGGATCTGAACCAGCCCGGCCCGGGAGATGGCGTAATCCGCCACAAAAAACTGGATGGAAGTGGGCAAGATCGTCGCCACCCGGTCGCCTTTTTTCAGACCAAATCCGGCGAGCGCCGTGGCCAGCCGGTCCACATGGTCTTTCAGCTCCGGATAGGTCATCTTGAAATTGTTCTGGATCACGCCGTTTTTTTTGAATTTTTGCGCGGCGATGGCCAGGATGTCATACACCGGCGCGTCCGGATAGGGCTTCAAGGTTCGGGGGATGCCGAAAACGCGATATTCTTTTTCCCAGGGGAGATTCTGCTCAATCATAAAAGGCTCCTCAAAAATTCCATTTTCATGGGTCTTATGGAACGAATTATTTTATATACCGGAAGGATACACTCTTTTAAGGCTTCCTGTAATATTTTTTGTATAGCGCCACCGTGTCCGGCGCCGACCACAAACGGCGAATAAGGTATCCGCACACATGAAAAATCACCCACACCGCATTATGAAATCCGGCATCCTCCCATCGCCGGGTGGAAACCAGCGCGCCGCCGAACAGAAATGTCTGCTTTCCCAGGCGGTTCAGCCGAATGGACAATTCCACGTCCTCCATCAGCGGAATGGCGGGAAACAGGCCGCTATCCACCACCGGCTGTCTTCGGAAAAACTGCACCTGGTCCCCGAAACTGATTTTTAAAAATGCGGCACGGAAATCATTGGCCAGCTCGAGAAGCCGAAACCTGAATTTCATTGAGTCAAACCGGCACCCCGCAGACCCGCCAATCATTTCCGGATAACGGTTCAAGACCTCCGCCATGCGGTCAAATAACCCTTTCCGGGCAATGGCGTCCGCGTGGAAAATCGCCGCCACATCCCCCCGGGCATTCATGAGCCCGGCATGGATCTGCCCGCCGCGTCCGCCGCCGCCATCAAGAGGGTTATCATGCACGATCACCCGTGCACCGGCCTCCTGGGCCAGCCGCCGGGTCTGATCAGTAGAGCCCGCGTCCACCACGATGATCTCGTCCACATAACGGCTTTTGGAAACCGAACGAATGCACCGGAATATATTTCGCTCCTCATTCAGGGTGGGAATAATCACGGATACAGACCGGCATTTTGAAGGCGGGCCCGCCATCCGGCGGCTGCGCCCGGGCTGGCAGGACTCCGCGGCAAACAGGAACAAAAACGGAAGCCTGGCCGTCATTTGCATCCACAGGGGGAGGCCCTGTCCAATGGTTCTTAGCGGGTAAATAACGCTTTTTTTCAATTGCATCGCTCCATCAAATGATGTTTGATTATTTCAATAGTACAGAACAAACAAAAATGGAAAGGAAATAAAGCGGCAGGTGGAAATCGGCAAACAGCTTTACGGGCTGATGGGCATTGCTCGGCAGGACAAGGCGGGACGCGCCGCCTGGGCGAAGGAAGGCTTCCGCTATTTCGAGGCCCCCGCTGCCATCATTAAAAGTCGGCGGGAGCCCATTGATAATGTGATTACCTGGTGCGGCCTTTAGGAATAAGCAAGGTAAGTATTCAGGTATTCAGGTATTCAGAAGACAGAATGAAGGAATTTTCATTTTTTATTCTATCTCCATCAAGTTACCAGGTAATTACATGCGAGCCACTCTGTATTCCGACCCCTGAATTCTGTATACCTGAATAGTTGTCGCTGACCGATAGGCTACAACCTAACTACTTAATTTAACTTTAAAAAATTGGGACGGTCCGGAAAGCGCCGCCCATCCGCATTCCCGGAACAGGCGTTTGCAGCTTTCAACGCTTTCCCCCCGGCCTTCTTCTGTTTTCTCCTGGGTGTCCCTGGGATTGGCCCCCACTTCGGCCCAGAACAGGTTGGCCCCGGCCAAACCCCCCAGGGTGCAGGGTTCATGGGTGCAATTGCCGGTTACCGAACGGGGCATTCCCAGCCGCGTGACCGCCACGATCTGGGCCATGCGCAGCTCGGTGATCATGCCGAACTTCGCCATTTCCGTGCCGGGGATGGATATCCGCCGGGCCGCGCCGCTGAAAGCCGGATTAAAAGACGCCGTGAACAGAATCATGTCCGCCAGCTCTTCGTTGGTATGCTCCGGGCCCACGGGTTCCACGCAGGTGCCCACAATAAGACCCGCTTCCTGAAAATTTTTAATGCTTTTGATGCGCCCCTCGGGTGCAAGGCCGGTGTCCCGCCCTTCCCGAAGCCGCAAAGCGTGATACACCCCGGCATAACCGGCATCCCTTATGATTTGGGCATTCTCTATTCCCTGATCCCCGACATTGGCGATCATGACGGTTCCCGGATTCAAATGCCGCCTGATTTCTCTGGAAAATTCAAGAAAATCGGAAAACGGATAAAATGCGGTGGTCATGACATAAATGGCATTTGCGCCGTCTATTTCAAACTGCCGGGCATAGGCGACGGCATCCTCAATGGTGATGCGGGTTTCTGTCGTAAACACCCCATTGACTTTGGCAAATGAGCAAAATGCGCAATTGCAGGCGCAAGGCGCCAGGTTTAAGGCAAACTGGGCGTGAATTTCCGCCTGATTTCCGGAAAGCTCTCTTGAAATGCGGCCCGCCTCAGCCATGATGCGAAAGGATGCTTCGGATTCCGGGGGAAAGGAAAGCAAATAAACCAGCTCGTCCCGTGAAAAATTCCCGCCGTCTTTTGATTTTTTCAGTAAATCGTTAATATTCATTTTCCCTCTTTCATTAAAATACGTTCCAAGTGTTGGACAACACTCCTATCACAACTAATTTTAAAAACAACAGGCCGCTCACATGGAGCGGCCTGTTGTTTTTTTGGCAGATCAATCGACGCCATCAGCGCCGGTTATTCCGCTTTTGGCAGATCCGGATTCTGGTCCACAATGGGATTTAAGACCGGACTGTCGCCATTATAAGCGGACCCCTCGCCCATGCTCCACCGGAACCATCCGTCGTCAAAATTGCTGATCTCCGGATAACCCATCATATAGGCAAAAAACCAGGTCAGACTGGCTCGCCAGCCAGTGCCGCAATAAAAGCTTAAATGCCTGTCCGCGGTCATGCCATGTGAATTCCAGTAAGGATAAACTTCGGCTGGTGATTTCAGAGTGCCGTCATCGTTGACATAGTCCTCCATGGTCCAGGGCCCGGAGCCTGCTTTTCCCCAGACCGCACCGGGAATCCGTCCGCTAGTGGGAATATAGGTGTATGGGGCGGTGGCGCCAATAAATTCATCCCAGGACCGGATATCCACCATCAGGGCATCGGTTTCAATGCCGTTCACCACATTCCTCACAAAAGGGATATCTGTCCGCCATTCCGGATGCATGGCGGTGGTCCGGCCGGGATTTTCCGGGTCGAATTCGGTCACTGGCGTCCGGACAGCCGCGACGGTTTCCAGTTCATAACCGGCCCTGGTCCAGGCGGTCTTGCCGCCATCCAGAAACCGGACATCTTCCACGCCAGCGTACATCAGGGTCCAAAGCACACGGGCGGCGGCTGACGGATCATCGCCGTAAACCACCACGGTGGTGTTCTTGTCGATGCCCATATAAGCGATACCGGGAAGCAAATACTGATCGGGATAAATGCTCCACCAGCCTCTCGGCAGAGCGTCATCCGGGCCAAGACCCTTGGCCGCATCCTCTTCCTCGGTGGTTGAGCGGTCCCAGCAGGCCGGCTCACCCGCGTCCACGGGCCAGTCATTGCGGGGGTTGAAGCAGTCGTATTCGATCTCATCCGTGTTCACCCAGATGGCTTCGGGGACATGACCGCCGTTGTATGAATCGCTGGCCGGACCCCATCCGGTTTCGACAATCACGTAGGGCTTGCCGTCATTATTCTTGTCCATCATGTCTTTCAGCCATTTGGCGTCCACCAGTTTATCGGAATGACCGGTTTCCCTCGGGTTATCATAATAAGACCATTGAAACCAGCCACCGTCATAATTGGCGGCAGGCCAGCCCATCACATAAGCATAAAATGTATACAGCCCCGACCGCCAGCCAGTGCCGCAATAAAAATACATGGTTTTGTCTTTTGAAAATCCCGATGCCAGCCAGTCTTGCTCAACGTCCGTATAAATCTTAAGAGACTGGTTATCGCCGTTGACCAGTTCCACCCAGTCTCCAATCCACTGAGCGGTGGGAATGCGGCCGTATTCATGAAAATAATGGTAATAGGAGTTGGAGGAGCCGACATATTCGGCCCATTCACGGTCATCAACAATGACGGCTCCCTTGTTCGCGCCACTGATCACGTCATTTAAGTCATCCATTTCCGCAAGGTATTGGGGATTGCCCTCACCACCGCCAAAATTCACGGAAACCGGGGTGTGAGGCGTTGTCTCAATTCCGCCGCCATAGGCCACCCAGGCCTTATAGCTTCCATTGAGGATGCGCACATCATCCACCCCGGCCAGCATGAGCGCCCAGGCGGTGCGCCCGGCAGTCATCATGGAGATATCATCATCCGCATATACAATAACGGTCTTGTCTTTAGATATGCCCAAATCGCCGAAAAAGTCCTGAAGCTCGGGAACCGGTTTGACATTGCCTTCTTCGGGGTATTGATAGCCGTCGCCGTATTCCGAATTGGGGCCGTTTTCAATACTGTATGTATCCATAAAAACAGCGCCGGGAATATGGCCGGTTTCATAATTGCTTCCGACATAATCCGTCCGGTTTTCACTATAGCGCGGCTCATAGGAGCTATAGAGAATAACGTACCCATTGCCGGGGTATGTATCCGGATTCTTGCCCTTGATCAGGGCGTCCACCCAGGCCGGATGCACCAGTGCCTGATAAGTTGCCAGTTTTTCCATGGGATAGGTTGCGGCGTCGGCTGCGGCCCAGTCCCAGATGGAAGCGTCATAATTGGCGACTTTCTCATACCCCATGAGGCGACAGATGAAATAGGCATAGGCGCTCCGGATACCGGCGGTGCAATAGGCCGCCACTTCCTTTTCCGCCGTGACGCCTTTGGCATCAAACTGGGCCTTCATGGCGGCATAATCCAGGATGGTTTTGTCGGTGGAAAAATAGCCTTCATAGGGAAGATGTTTCGCGCCGGTGATATGGCCGCCCCGTTTTTCATTATAAAGCTGCCAGCCGATGAATTCCGCGTCGGTCCGGGTGTCGATCAGGGCAAAATCCGCATCATTCAGGCGGGATTTGATGTGCTCCTTGTTTGTGACAATACCGCCGTTCACCATCGCCGCAAATTTCGCCGCTTTGCGGGTTTGAATGGCGGTTTCCGGCGTGTTGCCGTCAGCCGCCCATTTGTCCCAGCCGCCGTCAAGTATTCGCACATTCGGGCAGCCCAGGTATTCAAACATCCAGAACAGCCGCCCGGCCGCTCCCCAGGATGCGGTGGTGTCGTCATAAATAATCATCCAGGTATCGCGTTTGATGCCGGCGGCCCCCAACAATGTTTCCAGCTCGCCCACTGGCTTTAAATTCATGCCGGCATCGGAAAATCCCTGCCACGGCATGGAAAGCGCGCCGGGAATATGGCCAGCGGTATAAGCTTCCGCGCTCCGGGCATCCAGAATCACCACGCCTTTCTCCGATAAATTGGAAGCATCCGCCAGCAGTCCGCCGTTGGGATAACCTTTGAATTCAGGATTAACATGGTGTTTGACGGTGGTATCGGAATCGCTGCACCCGGAGACGGCCAGGGCGGCAAAACACATGCAAACAACCAATAATCGCAATTTTTGAAACATTTTTTTCTCCCTTATAAATGGAATAAGTCATGGGTAAAAATAAATTTATAAATTGCCATGAAGCGGCAGTTATGTCCAATTCATAATATCTATATTTTCTTTGATTATGATCGAAATTTTCTATTATGAAACAGTGGAACATCCCGAATGAATAGAAATTTTCTATCCATTCGGGATGTTCCATTAAAAAATCCGATTTGACTTATGGGGGTAAACAATACATAAAATTGGTTCAGAAAATGATCGCTTGAAATGACAACCGGCCAGCATATATTTTTGAAAGAAGCATGGGAAAATCGACGAATGGAAGCGCAGGCATATCATCAGAACCTGTCGGATATTTTTCGGGATAAGCCGGAACTGGTGACGCATTTTCCGGAATGGATGCTTTCGCCGGAATTTCTGGACGCGGTTTCCCGCATGGAACGTCCGGCTATTGTGGAAATCGCCGGGCGGGACAGCGTGGCGGCAGCCGTTAAAAGCGCTTCGGAACACAATTTTACGGATCTGATTCCGGTCTACGCCTATACCGGAACCGAATACGGCGAGTGGGAGGCTGTTATCCGGGCTGTGGACCGACTGGCCGCACGCCTTACGGAAGTAAAGGTCCACCGGCTGCTGGTGATGGGGTCGCCCGGTTTCTGGCGGGCCTTGAACGCACGGTTTATCGAGGAATGGCACCCGCGGTTTCATTATTACTCCCCATGCCCCGGATGCCATCTGTATCTTCATGTCGTCCGGTTTCCCCTGGCAAAGATCCTGGGCGGAATTCCCATTATCTCCGGGGAGCGGGAACTGCACAGCGGCATCATAAAAATCAACCAGACCGGCCCGGCCCTGGATGTTTACCTGGAAATGGCACGGCGTTTTAACGTGCGCCTGCTGTTTCCCCTGCGGCATATCGCCCAGGGCAAGGATATTGAAACCATTCTACGGATGCCCTGGGAAAGAGATAAAGAACAGCTCAAATGCACCTTTTCCGGGAATTACCGCCGAATCGACGGGTCCGCAGGGCCATCCGTGGATGCTGTCAATGGTTTTTTTATGGAATTTGCGCTTCCGGCTGCCTGCGCGGTCATGGAAAATTATATGAATGGCGGCATTCCGGATTGCGAGTCCATTACCCGTCAGGTGCTGGCAGGCATCCCGAAACATCGTCATGAAAAAGCCCATCCAAAACCAGAATGATTTTTATAGAAATGAAAAAAAACTGAAGGTCATCCATGTATTCCGAATCCCAAATCGCCCAGATCCCCAAACTGGCCGCGCCAAACCTTTACACAGACCCTGACATCATGCGCGCCTTTGCCCTTGACCACGGATTTGACGGCATTGACTGGTCCCTTGATCTGGCGCATCTGCCGGAAACCCCCGCGGAAGAATCACGGTGGGCGGCCCGGCAGGAAGCCTTAAAACCCCTTGAAGTCCGTTATCACTGCCCGTTTCTGCAAGTGGATATCGGGCATGAGGATAAAACCAGCCAGGCCTATGCCATGAATATTTTTCGCCGGATGATCCGGCTGGTGGCCAAGGCCAGGGGAAACTACCTGTCCATCCATGTGGGACTCGGCCATGACACCACAAAAATTCTCTCATGGGATGCCACAGTCCGGAATTTGCGGGATCTGGTCCAGTTCGGCGCGGAATACGGGGTGACCGTGGCCCTTGAAAATCTCATCTGGGGATGGAGCAGCAAGCCGAATTTGTTTGAAAAACTGGTGCGCCGCAGCGGCGCTCACGTCACCGTTGACATCGGTCATGCTTATGCGTGCGAATCTGTACAAAGCCAGAATTATGGGGTCAAAGACTTTATCTCTCCTCATGTGGACAAGCTGGTCAACGCCCATGTTTATCATTATGAAGCCCCGGTGGTTGGGCATATCCCGCCAACGCGGATTGAAGATATCGCCGACCGCCTGGATATGCTGATGCAAACCCCCTGCCGCTGGTGGGTGCTTGAAATACGGGTTGCTGACGAACTTTTAAATACTAAAGCCATTGTGGAGCCATACTTGCGTTCCCTGGCCCAGAATATCGCGGGTGCGCGTCCATGAAAATTCTTCTGGTGCTGCTGGACGGCGTCGGTGACCGGTCCTATGCCGAGCTGGGATATCAGACCCCCCTCCAGGCGGCCAGCCTCCCAAACCTGGACCGGCTGGCGGCCCTGGGCGGCAATGGCATGTTTCAGGCCTCTTTTACGGGAGAATGCCTGCCCAGCGAAATGGCCCATTTTCTGATGTTCGGCTATGATCGCCATCATTTTCCAGGCCGGGGACTGCTGGAAGCCATCGGGGACAAGGTGGCGTTTGATGACAGGGACGTGCTGGCTCTGGCGCATTTTTCAAAAGTCCGGGCTGGAAAAAATGGATTTATTCTGGATCAAGGCCGGGACGCTATCCCTGGCACGAAAAGCCAGTTGGGGCGACTGTATGCGAAGGTGTCATCTTACGAAACCAGAGGTATCCATTTTGCGCTCCATCAGACCCGTCGAAACGACGGCATTATCGTTATCAGCGGCGAGGTGTCTCCCTGTATTTCGGATTCCGATCCCATTACTGTGGGAAAGCCCATCGCCCGCATCGTGCCCCTGCAAAACAATCCGGAACCGGACCGGGCCTGTCGCACTGCGGAGGCGCTCAACCAGTATCTGACATATTGCCACCGGCAGCTGTCCGCTGATGCCGTGCTTTCAAAGAAAGCCAATTTTCTGGTGACCCAGCGCTGCGGGCGGCGGCGTCCGCTCCTGCCCTTTGCCCGGCTCTGGGGGCTGCGGCCCATGATGATTGCGTCCGCATCGATTTATGAAGGCCTGGCCCATGAACTGGGGTTTGATTTTATCCGGGCCACGGATGGAAAAGATCCGGGCCGGGATTTAAAGCAGCGGATTAAGTTGGCCCTGGATGATCCGGACCATGATTTTTTCCACGTGCATACCAAAGTGCCGGATGACGTTTCCCACAAAGGGACGCCGATCTTAAAAAAGCAGGCCCTTGAAGCCCTGGACAAAGGCCTGGGAGGACTGGTGAAAGCCGTTGAAAAAAGAGAGGATGTGCTGGTGATCGTTACCGGCGACCATTCCACCCCCAGCGATTCCACCCTGATCCATTCCGGGGAAACTGTGCCTGTGATCATGGCAGGGCCCCGGATGCGCCGGGACCGGGTGACGGCTTTTGATGAAATCAGCGCGGCCGGCGGGTGCCTTGGCCTGCTGCGGGGAAAAGAACTGATGCACATGGCCTTAAATTTTTCCGAACGGACCGTGCTGGTCACCCATCAACTGGGGGATACCATAACCCCATTTATACCAGAGGATTATCCGCCGTTTACCCTGGATGACCATCAATGTTCGACAACGGCATCTTTACTGAACAAAAAAAATTTCCTTTGACCCTGTTTCAAAAGTCCGGATCAGGTCCGATAACAAGGCGGAAAGCGGCGAAAATGCGGAGCATAGTTGTTTATGTGAGCAGTTTTTGCCGCTTTTCAACGCCGTTAGCGGGCCTCAGACGGGCTTTTCAAACAGGCTCTTAAACCATCCAATTAAGGCGGCAACGCATGTACCATTTTTTCGGATATACCTGAGCGGATTTTAACTCACTGCCACGGGCTGGCAGGCGCGGGGATTATCGGGAAAATTGGCATTTTCTTATTTAAATTCAAAAGGTTAAATTTAAAAGCCTCCAGGCAAATCCGTTTTCCTTTCACTTTTTTCCCCGCAGCAATCGATCTTTCTATCGTGACCTGTTTTGTTCTCCGGCATTTATAGCGGAACAAGGCCAATGCTGTTGTATTTACACAGCAGGGTAACAATTTTATCAAACGCATAAAAATCAAAAAGAGGAAAAAAAATGAGCGCAAAACATCCTGTTGGTTCTGTTCTGGTTGTGGGCGGCGGTGTGGGCGGTATTAAAGCATCGCTGGATCTGGCCGAAGCCGGTTTTTTTGTTTACCTGCTGGAAAAAACACCGGCCATCGGCGGGGTCATGTCCCAGCTCGATAAAACATTTCCCACCAATGACTGTTCCATGTGCATTCTGTCGCCTTACCTGGTGGAAGTGGGCCGGCATCAGAATATCGAAATGATCACCTATGCGGACCTTCAGTCCGTTGAAGGCCAGCCGGGTAATTTCAAGGTAAAAATCAAGAAAAAGGCGCGAAGCATTCATATTGATCGGTGCACCGGTTGCCGTGCGTGTATTGAGGCCTGCCCCGTGGTTCAACAAGTAGAAATGATATAGCAACTGTTAAATTCCCCTTGGAGTAAGCGAAAAATGTCTCAAAATACAATTGGCGCGGTGATGGTGGTGGGCGGCGGCGTTGCCGGGATTCAGGCTGCCCTGGATGCGGCGGATTCCGGCTATTATGTTTATCTGGTGGAGGGATCATCGTCTATTGGCGGGATTATGTCGCAACTGGACAAAACGTTTCCCACCAATGATTGCGCCATGTGCATTCTTTCACCAAAACTGGTGGAAGTCGGCAGGCACATCAATATCGAGTTGCTGACCTTATCGGAAGTCAAAAACATATCCGGCGAACAGGGCAATTTTGAGGTGTCCCTGCGCCAGAATCCCCGTTATGTGGATGTGAACAAATGCATCGCCTGCGGGCTGTGCGCGGATAAATGCCCCAAAAAAGTGGTGAATGATTATGATGGCGGGCTAGCCGACCGTAAAGCGATTTATGTGAAGTATCCCCAGGCGGTTCCCCTGAAATACGCCATTGATCCCGCGCATTGTCTTTATCTCACCAAAGGGAAATGCAAGGCTTGTGAAAAATTCTGTCCGGCGGGAGCCATCAATTATGAGGACCAGCCCAAGGACATGACCCTCCATGTGGGCGCCATTGTCCTGGCATGCGGGTGCGAGCCCTATGACCCCAAGCCCCACGATGTTTACGGTTATGGCAGATCCCGCAATATCGTCACCAGCCTGGAATTTGTACGGATATTGTCGCCGTCCGGCCCGTATCGCGGACACCTGGTCCGGCCGTCGGATAAAAAAGAGCCAAAAAAAATCGCGTGGCTTCAATGTGTCGGCTCAAGAGATGTGCATATCGGGGCCAGGGGATACTGTTCATCCGTATGCTGCACCTATGCCATCAAGGAAGCCATGCTGGCCAAGGAACACAGCAAGGAACCGCTGGATACGGCTATCTTTTATATGGACATCCGCACCCACGGCAAAGATTTTGAACGGTATTACAACCGGGCAAGGCATGAATCCGGCATCCGTTTCGTCAAATCCAAAATCACCCATATCATGCCCACCGAAAGCGACAGCCTGCTGATCCGCTACCTGGATGAATCCGGCCAACGGGTGGAGGAAGAATTTGACATTGTGGTGCTTTCCGTTGGGCTGGGGGCCGGTAAGGACGTCATGAGACTGGCTGGGGACATTGATATCCGGCTGGACCATTACGGGTTTGTCAAAACCACCAGTTTTGAACCCATCGCCACATCCCGGCCGGGAATTTTTGTTTGCGGTTCCTTTGAGGCGCCCAAGGATATTCCCTCTTCGGTCATTGAAGCCAGCGCATCCGCCGGCAGCGCCGGAAGCTGCCTGACAGAGGCGCGATGGTCCCTGACCCGGAAGAAAGAAGCGCACAAAGAAGTGGATACCCGCGGCGAGTCCTCCCGGATCGGCGTTTTTGTCTGCCGCTGCGGCACCAATATCGCCGGCGTGGTCGATGTGCCGGCGGTGGTCGAATACGCAAAGACCTTAAAGGATGTGGTCCATACCGAAGAAAACATGTTCAGTTGTTCCCAGGGCACCCAGGACAATATGGCCATGGTCATCAAGGAAAAGCGATTGAACCGGGTAGTGGTGGCCGCCTGCACCCCCAAAACCCATGAACCGCTTTTTCAGGAGACCCTCACCAACGCGGGCCTCAACAAATACGTCTTTGATCTGACAAACATCCGGAACCAGTGTTCCTGGGTACATAAAAACAGTCCTGAGATGGCCACCGAAAAAGCGAAAATCCTGGTGCGGATGTCGGTTGAAAAGGTTGGACTCATGGAGCCGCTTAAAGAAGCGGAACTGCAAATCAATCCGTCCGCGCTTGTCATTGGCGGCGGAATTGCCGGCATCACCGCCGCTAAAACCCTGTCCGCCCAGGGATATCATACCTATTTGATTGAAAAAAACGACCGGCTGGGGGGACAGGCCCTGCAACTTCATGAAACCTGGCAGGGGGAAAATGTCGGGCGGAATTTAAACCGGATGATCGCGGAAATTACGTTGGACAAGAATATTGATATATTCACAAACGCTGAAATCATTGCCACCGAAGGCTTTGTGGGAAATTTTAAAACCACTCTAAAGCTGCCGGATAAAACCGAGGAACTCGAATACGGTGTTGCGATTATTGCAAGCGGCGCACAGGAGTTAAAGCCGGACCAGTACCTTTATGGCCAGGATGAACGGGTGATGACCGGCCTTGAGCTGGACCGCCACCTGATGGAACATGATCCGGCCATTTCAAAGAAAAAAACAGCCCTTTTTATTCAGTGCGTGGGCTCCCGGATTTCCGAGCGGCCTTATTGCTCCAAGGTCTGCTGCACCCATTCCATTAAAAATGCCCTGACCCTTCGAAAACTGAACCCGGAGATGGACATTTATATTCTTTACCGGGATATGCGGACCTATGGGTTGCGGGAAGACCTCTACCGGGAAGCCAGAGAAAAGGGCATCATTTTTATTCGTTATCAGATGGAACAGGGGCTGGACGTTTTCCGTGACGATCAGGAGCGAAAGGTCCGTTTTTCAGACACGGTCCTGCGCCGCAACCTTACGATCACGCCGGATTTGCTGGTGCTGGCCACAGCCATCACGCCGCCCAAAGAGAATCCCCTGGCCCAGCAATACAAGGTCACGTTAAACAACGACGGGTTTTTTATGGAGGCCCATGCCAAGCTCCGGCCCGTGGATTGCGCAACGGACGGGGTATTTATCTGCGGTCTGGCCCATGCGCCCAAGCCCATTGATGAGTCGGTTTCCCAGGCAACTGCCGCCGCCACCCGGGCGGTGACCCTGCTGGCCCGCAAAACCATTCAAACCAGCGGGAACATCGCGGAAGTGAACCCGGCGGCGTGCAGCAGTTGCGGGGTTTGCGTCTCCGTCTGCCCATATTCGGCCCCGTCTTTTATCGACAAGTCCGCACGGTTCTTCCCTGGGAGAGCCACCATCAACCCGGTGCTTTGCAAGGGATGCGGACTGTGCGTGGCCTCCTGCCGTTCCGGGGCCATCCGTCTCAAGGGGTTTGACAATGATCAGGTATTTGCGCAGATATCCGCGATCACCGCGGTCGGCTGATAGAACGACAAACAGCATCAACCGTTAGGGGCCATCCGTCTATCATCCCCCTCCCGGCAGGTAAACCCGATTTCATCTAAATATTCAAACACCAGGGCCGCTTTGCTGCGGCCATAACCTAAAATATCCATGCTGTCGCCCATGCGGATGCTTCCCTTTTCATCAATGGCGGTTTTTACCCTGACCATGATTTCTTCCAGCATATCCGCATGTAAATAATTGTTATCGTTAAGGTGGATAAGCTTTCCCTGTTCATGGAGAAAATCCAGAACCTTTTGAACCTCATTTTTTCTGACATTATGATGGGTTTTGATGCAGAAATATCCGGGAGAAAATGGGGACAAGCCCGCATTGGCGGCGAAATCCATCACAATATCCGCCAGTTTCTGCTGGGCATGGTTAAAACCTGGGGAAAAACCGGAAAGAGCGTAACCCCCTTTCACCTTGACGATGCGGTTTTGGCTGCAAAGGTCATTCAGCACCGATTTCAGCACATCCTCGTCAGTGGCTGGGCCGACGATTTGCCGGATTTCCTCACGGCTTGCGGCCTTTTTAAGCGGATCATCCAGAAAAACGGACGTCATCGCCTGATATATCTTTTCCACGAGTTCCGCATGGGTTTTTGCCAGCAAAACGGTTTCATCTCCGCAGGAAATGAGTTCACCGGCAGCGATAAGGGAGTCGATCACCCGGCGGACATCTTTGTCTGGAATACCGGTATATCCGGAAATTTCCGATAAGGAGACCAGTCGATGGGAACGGTTTGCGATATTGCAAAAAATGGCTTCTTCCCGGTTCCCCCGGCGCATGGCTGCCAAATAAGGGATCAAACGCCCTCTTTTGACGGCTCGGAATTTCTCATGGGCAGCCTCAAGAATCAAACCGCCGCCAATGACGGTTTGCGTGTTCATCCCACATATCACAAACGAATCTTGCGGCCGCACAAATATCGCTTTTTTCAGTCGAAACTGAACCAGCCCGGTTTGGCCAGGTTCCAGGCGGGATTGATCCATCAGGACCACCTGCGCATTGGAAACGGATGTGCCTATATAGAGTTTAACTCGCTGTAAATTATTTATAATCGCATTTGCAGAAATTTCGGCGTTCAGAAAAATAAAAATATTTTCTGGTTTTTGTTTCACCAGAACCATGCCGCGCTGAACTTCTTTTAAGGATATTTTCGGCAGGTTGATTCCCACCCGCTGACCGGCAAAAGCGGTTGCCGCCTTCCGGTGGTGGACTTCCAGGGCGCGGGCTTTGGTTTCCCGGCCCAGGGGCAGCAGACATAACGGATCATCCTGGGACACAATTCCGGAAAGAATGGTGCCGCACGCAACCGTGCCGAAACCGGGAGCGCCGATGGCCTCATCAATCCACATTCTGAAGGCCGCATCGGTATTTTTACCCGGAATTTTTTCAATGGCTTTTTTAATGCAGGACAACAGACTATCTTTGCCGCTGCTGTCTGTTGCTGAAAAACGAATAACCGGTTTACCCGAAAACACGGTATGCTGGACGACGTCGTGAATCTCAAGCTCGGCGAGTTCCATCAGCTCCGGGTCCACCAGGTCCGCCTTGCTGATAACAACCATCCCCTCCGGAATATTCAAATGGTTAATTATTTTAATATGTTCTATTGTTTGCGGCATTATGCCGTCATCGGCGGCGACAACGAGGATGCAGAAATCGACCGCTGATAGTCCCCGGATGGCGTTTTTTAAGAGTCGCGGGTGTCCGGGAACATCAATCAGGGCCGCATGAATCTCCGGCGTTACATAAAATTCCGAAATTTCCGCCTGGTTGGAAAAATTTTGATTTTTTTCCAGGATGTTTCCGCCTTTTTCCAAAGCGTTGAGACATCGGGCCAAAGTGGTTTTACCATGGCCCCGATGTCCTGCGATACCTATGGTGATATGCTTATTCATCAGGATTTGATGGACTCTCATAGACTTTCAGATATCTGAAAGTCTATTGGAGAGGGCAAGGGGAATCGAACCTCCTCTTCGTTCTTCACGCGAAGCCAGCGGATTTGAAGTCCGTGGGGCGCCCAGCACCATTGCCCTCTTGTTTAACCAATTATATTTAATGCGAACAACAGGAGCTGCTGGATCCGCACCCGCCGCAACCTCCGCCCAACTCCATGCTGGATGAGACCCGGAAGCCGGAACCCATAAAATCCACAGCGATGGGCTGAGCCTTTTTCAAAAATTCCTTATCCACCACATATTCAAAACCGGCCACCTTAAACATCATGTCCGTGTCCTTTTTTTCGTCAATCACCATGCCGATCTGGGCGCCGCCGCACCCCTGGTGTAAAAATACCCTTACCGGCTTGATTTCATTGCTTTTAAAATATTCCGCGATCTGTTTTTGCGCTTCTTCCGATACCGTAAACATGCTTATCTCCTTCACTCATTAAACATTCGCGCCTGATGGAATGGCATCAGGGCGCGCCGATTTCCCTGGGATTGCTTTCATCCGTGGACCAGAGGTACCATCCGCCTTCATAGTTGGCCGCGGGCCATCCCATCATATACGCATAAAACGCATACATGCCCGACCGTGCGCCACCGCCGCAGTAAAAATACATCTTTTGATCCGGCGTAAACCCTTTCTGAATCCACTGGCTCTCCGCGTCTTCAAAGGCGATAAAGGACTGGTGATCCTCGGTGGCGATATCCACCCAGTCCCCTATCCAACGGGCCGTGGGGATGCGGCCGAATTCCTCAAACCACCAGTAATAGGAATTGGAAAGTCCGATGAATTCGTCCCATTCCCGATCGTCAACGACGATGGAACCCTTGTCCTTGCCATTAACGACTTTTCGAACATCCTCGGTGGTGGCAAGATATTCCGGACGGCCCGGGGATTCGCCAAAACTTTGGGCCGGGGTCCATGCGGTTGCGCCCGTCTCCACCGGATATCCGGCTTCCTGCCACGCATCAAAGCTTCCATTAAGGATACGGACGTCCTCTACCCCCGCATACAGCAAGGCCCAGGCGATACGTCCCGCCGTCATCATGGAAATATCGTCATCCGCGTACACAACAACGGTTTTGTCCCTGGTGATGCCCATGCTGGCGAAAAACGCCTGCAAAACCGGAAGTTTTTTGATGTATGAATGGCTCGGGCTCTCATACCCATCCCCATATTCCGAACTCGGGCCGGTTTCCACCGAATAGGTGTCCAGGAAGATAGCGCCGGGTATGTGGCCTTCCGTGGCAAAGGGCAGGCCATTTCCGGTGGTGGAAATCTCGTTTGTTTCCCACCGGGGATACCATGACGTAAAGACAATGACGTATCCCTTGCCGGGATAGGTTTCGGGATTCTTCCCGTCGATCAGATCCTTGACCCATTCCGCGGACACCAGGGCCTCGGGATGCGGGGCTGATGGATCGTCATTGGAATCGCTGCTGTCGGAGTCATTACACCCGGCCAGAAACAAAATGCCCATGATTAGAAAAATCAAAAAAGATACTTTCATATTTTTTTTCATCTTACTCACCCTCCAATAGTTTGTTATTATTTATTAATTAAGTAGCGACGAGATTCATGTTAAAAATTCAGGTTCGGAAAAGCTCATCCGATTCTTCCCGTCACCGGAATCGTGATTTCAGGATTGTCGGGACTGTCGGTTTTCAAAAAAATGCGTCCAAAATACTGCCCAGCGGTATGCAGGCTGTTTTTGATCTGAAGCACATAACCGTTTTCAAGGGTGATCATTTTGTATTCGATTTTGCCCTCAAGGGATTTCTCCATATAGGATTCGACGATCTTAAAAGGATATTTTTTATCCGGCTGGACTGTCACGGTAACTTCAATGGATTCATCCGTCTTGCCTTTCAGCACCGCAGTGGATGGCGCAACTTCGGCAAATTCATCCACCTTGCCTTTCATGAGAAGGCTTAATGTCTGATTTTTGGGATCATTCGTAAAAACCGTGATATGGCGTTCAAATACATTGCCGCCATATCCCCTAGTATTTCCCTTGATGGTAATATTGCCCTTTCCCCCCGGCGGGATGGTTTTGGTGAAATCCGCTGTGGTGCAGCCGCAGCCGGTTTTGATATTTTCTATTTGCAGAGGCGCGGTCCCGGTATTTTCAACGATAAATTCATGAACCACCATCGTGCCTTCAAGTACCGGTCCAAATTCATAGTTGCCGTCCTGGATAACTGCGGCGGGCGTGCCCGTTACACCCTGAGCCGCCGCGCATAACGGAATTGCTAAAAAAACCAGCGAGATAACGGCGATAACAATATTTTTTTTCATGAAAACCCCCTTAAGGAATTTGGAATATTGATTTTTGAGTCGTGGAATATTGCCTTTACAGGGCTATGCCGGTTGATAAAAATGTATTGAGCGGATCCTTTTTGATCATTCGTTTCGCCGGTCCCAGGGCCTTGACCGCATCCACCACCTCATTGACCACGGTGACGAATTTGGTGGATTCAGCGGATGATATCCACGAAAAATGCAGCCGCCCCGGTTCAATGCTCGCATGTTCCAGCAGGTTTTTAAATAAGGCGAACTTTCGGCGGGCGTAATAATTGCCCTCAATATAATGGCAGTCTCCCGGATGGCAGCCCGACATCCAGACCCCGTCCGCGCCCCTGCTGAAGGCGGACAGAATAAATTTGGGGCTCATCCGGCCGCTGCACGGAATCCGGATGACCCGGATATTGGTCGGGTATTCCATCCGGCTGACGCCGGCCAGATCTGCGGCCCCGTAGGTGCACCAGTTACAGAAAAATGCGATAATTTTGGGTTCCCAGTCAGACATGATTTTTTCTCCTTATGAAGTTACGATCTTCAACCGCCGCCGACTCTTCCGCCACTGTTTGAAGGCCTGGATCTGCTCCCGCAGATCCAGGCAAAGGTGCCGGAAATAACGCACATTTCCGTAGTGATAGGGATTGATCTGTTCAAAAAAATAATTATAAAAAACCGTTCCCTGCCCCATTTGCTCCAGAAACTCGCTGAGCCGCACCGCCATATCCCAGTATTCGTCGACATCCACCACCTGGTCGCAAGCCCTTTGGAGCATGGCCATAATTTCCTTATAAACCGGGGATTTCACCCGCATCACGGCTTCGGATGCTTCATAATATTCCCGCCATTTGGCTTGCAGATGGCAATTGAGACAATTGCAGTCGTCTTTTGTTTCCATTGCGGCTCCTTTTGTTATCAGGGATCACCGGGAAAGAATCCCGGTCTACAAAACCGAATGCATGGCAACGGCGCGAAAAGTCTTTTTACTTACGCGGCATTACAATCATCCGGCAGGTTCACTTCCTTGAGATCATCTCCCAGGTATTCACGCTCATTTTCAGCCAGAATACCTAAAGACAGAGCGATAATGGTCCAGAGATGCACGGCGTGATAACCGCCGTCCGCATAATGCTCGCCCAGTTCGTGAATCTGGGCGTGGCAATTGTGACAAGGGGTGATCACATAAGTCGCGCCGGTGGCTGCAATCTGCTGATGTTTCAAAAGGCCGTATTGAAACCGTTCCTCCTTGTACCCGGACTGAAGGTTTCCGCCACCGCCGCCGCAGCAGTAATTATTGGATTTATTCGGCGTTGTATCGATAAAATTCTCCTCGCCCACGCAGGCCTTGATCACAAAGCGCAAATCATCGGCCAGCTCGTCCTTGAAGCTTTTCCGGACCAGGTTGCAGGGATCCTGGGTGGTAAATTTGACTTTTAGATCCTTGTTCCAATCCGAATTGACTTTCAGTTTGCCTTCTCGGATCCATTGGGCGTAATATTTTACCAAAGGCTCGATGGGGAAATCCTTGTCAATGCCGAACTTCTGGTTGCCTTTCCACACGGAAAACGTGGAGTGCCCGCATTCGGTATTCAAATACACCTTGCAGCCCAAGTCTTTGGCGGATTGGATGGTCATATTGGCCACCCGCTTCCAGTTTTCATCATCCGCCAGAAACATGCAGTAATTTTCTCCGCCCCAACCCGTGCAACTGTATGTCCAGTCAGCGCCCACCAGGTGCAGGATTTTCCACAGGGGAATCATTTCATCCGGCTCGGTTACCGGTTCTCGGGAATTCTGGCTCAGGAAAAAATAGGCGCCGGGCTTATCAATGGGGGCCTGCAAATCTTTCCAGCCTGGCTGGGATTCCCGGACTTCTTCCAGAATATCCTCCACCACGAACCGGAAATCATCAGGCGATGCGCCCATGGCGCTGCAACTGTCATTTTTGATGGCCATATCGCAGGAACCCAGGATACCCTTGGGCCGTTCTTCCCTGGGCCACAATTTTCTGGCTTCAAACACCAGGCCAGCGATATTGATATTCATGGGGCAAACATAGGTGCAGCGTTCGCACATGGTGCACATCCAGACCCAGGGGTGCTTGGTAATCTCCTCATCCAGGCCCAGAGTCACGAGACGCAAAAATTTTCTCGGATCCATATTGGAAAGGCCCGTGGCCGGGCAGCCTGACGAACAGGCCCCGCAGGTCAGGCACAGACTTAAATTGCCTGTATTGGGTAAAATTTCTTTCACCTTGTTCATGAATTCCGATTTTCTGGTTTTATCAAGCCGGATCATTTCAGTCATGTTATCTCCTTACATATTGAAATTATATATAATTGCTAAAGCGTGCCAACAATATCAGGGCAATATAATCAGGATGCAGCGGGTAGGCGGCGAAGCAGGCAGAGGAAAATTCCAGGCAACTGGATCCGAAACATCAGATCCAAGGCTTCAGGAATGTGACAGGGGTTATTAAATCAGGGGAAATGACGTGAAATGAAAGAAAAACAATAAATTCGATTTAATAGCCGACCTGCGCGCCTACCGGTCCCGGGTAGTTGCTTTTCAAAACTCAGGTAAAGCCAAAAAATCGGTACTTCATCATTTTACCATAAAATAAAAGGATATGGAGAGACAGGTGCTGATAAAGGAAAACCTATAAATGAAAAGCCCATGGATGTCAATTTGATAATATCTATATATTAACTGAAAGGCATAGATAATATCTATGCCTTTCACACGGGCATTATTGCTTTATCATTGTTTGCTTGATGATGTTCCATTCCTCGGTGCCCCCTTCGAAATTCACGGCCTCGGAAAGTCCGCTGAGAGAATGAACCATCCATGCAAATCCGGACCGGATGCCGCCGGTGCAGTAATAAACAACGGGTTTTTGCAAGTCCACACCATGCTTTTTCAGCAGGGCCTTGAGCGCTTCCGGTGAAAGCGCCTGCCGATGCCGGCCCTGATAGAATTTTTCCCAGGGAATGTGAACGGCTCCGGGCAGGTGGCCGGGAAGGTATTCCGTCAAATAATTCCGGGTATCGATGAGGGTGATATTCTTCTGACGATTCTTGATTTCCTGGGCCGTGATATTCACCTGGGGCTGAACCTGAAAACGATAAGTGACCGGCGGCCGGGATGCTTCGGCTGATTTGCTCACCTTTTGATTGCCCTCCCGCCAACCCATGATGCCGCCGTCCAGATAAACCACCGGCCCCTGATGGCCCAGCCATGCAAGCGCCCAGACGGCCCATCCTTCGCCGCCCCAACTGGAATCCGCGTCTCCATAGACCACTACCGGATCGGTATGGCGAACGCCCAGTTTCCCTAAAGCCGCAGCCAGTTCCTCGGGCGGCCAGGTCCGGTATTTGACACCCGCCGCATCGGTTTTGGTATAGGTTTCCCAGGAAAAAGACAGGGCGCCGGGGATATGGTTTTCCTGATATTTTTTCAGGGGCCTGGCGTCCAGAAAAATCATCTGGTCAATTTTGCCGGCCGCCGCTTCCGTGTCCATCAGGGAGAGATCAAATCCCCAGGCCGGACACGAAAAAATGAGTATCAATAGTGTCATCACAAATAAAACCGAAGGCGGGCATGGGCCGGCATCATGCCTGCGGCTGAAACAGTTCAATGGATAAGGCATGGGGGGTGTCCCTTATTTTCCCGGCTGAAATGATATGGCCAACGTCCAGGTTTCGCCCTTGGCGGTGTTTTCGCCCCACAGGGCCGGGGTGTATTCCAGTTCCAGGCCCAGGGTTTTGGTCATCCGGTAGCCAACCGTCACGTCCAGTTTGGCCAAATCATATTCCAGGGTATTGGTGGGATTGCCGCTTTTGTCCATGCCGGCGTCGGCATTGTCCATGCTGACGATGGCGTCCAGTTTGGCCCGGGCGTAAAATAATTTTCCCAGGTCCGAGCCAATTTCCACCAGATAGCGGAATTCATCCGACGGCTCTTCCACCCGCCAGCGATAACCTGCCTCCAGGTTCATGTATCCGGGAATAAACGGCCACAGGGACCGGCCATAGAGGAATTTCAGCTCATAATCGTTCTGGCCGTTGCCCAGGGGCAGGGCGTCGTCATCATCATAAAACTGGGGGGTTTTTGTCAGGCCCTGAAGCGAAAAAACACCCGCGTCCCCGGAATAGAGACGATACCGCAGCCCCAGGTCCACGTCGCCCATGCCCTGGGTCTCCGTTTTCATATAATCATCCTCCCGCTCGATGTCCTTATAATAGAAGGAGCCCAGAAACGTCAGTTGATCGAAGAGACCGTATTCCATATAATAATTCAGGTTAAAATCCGTAAATTCGCCATTAAGGGCCATGCCCCGGCTGTCCCCATCATTGTCGAACTCCTCGTCCGCATCATAATAATTGGCCGCGAACCGGTGGTAACTGGCGCCTTTTTCCTGGGTCCAGGCCCCGGCAAAAACCGTGCCCGCAGTGAATAATGTCAGGCCGACAAGCACGGATAAACTCTTGATAATATACTTTTTCATCAGATCGCTCCTTTATGGTTGTAACATATCAATAATTTTATTTCTCATTTACAGCAGCGTCAAAGACCTGTTGCGCGATACTCAGGGAGATTTCTCCCATTTCCGCGAGGCTCCAGTCGTGCCACACCACTTTATTGGCCGGATCCGCCGTGTTCCAGCTTTCCCTCAGTCGCGCCAAAGCGGCCGGAGAGAGGTCATGATAATTCCGCAATACCTTAAATACCGGATTCTGCATCGTCACCGTCACCATCCCATTGCTTTCGCTTAAAAAAACATTGGCAGGCACACCGGCGAAATGGGAAACCCCGCTGCTAATCAGCATGGGCTCGATATAACCGTGGTAGACCTGGAGCTGATAAATGGTTTTACCATTAATATTATATGTTTGACGCCGGTCCGGGGCATCAAGGACATGAATAAAAATATGCTGCACAATATATTCCATGGTGTCCGATAAATTGGGAACCTGAGAGGTTTCCCCTTTAAGATCAAAAAACGTGGGCTTAAAAGGAATGAACCCGCGCATGGAAATAAAAGGCCGGTTGGCCGGGTCTTCATAAAGAATAAAAATATCATCCGCGTCATCTGCCCCATTCTTATCGCCATAAACATCCAGTCCGGATTTAAAGGCGATGTCGTTATAATAAAAAGTCCCGGTTTCCAGAGCCTTGGAAACTTCGTCCATGGTGCCGGGAACCTGACCCAGGGTAATCATGGGCGCGATGCCGGATCCTCGGGGGCGGTCCGGGGGTCATAACAGGCGTCCGGAAAAGCGGAATGAATGATGGATTCATAATGGTTCACCGCTTCCTGCAATTTATCGCGCACTTCTCTGGAAACCGGTTTAAACTGTTTTAGGTAGCTCACGGGGTTCACCATGCAGACATGAAGCATCGTTTCACCATCCGGAACCACCATAAAACGGAATGGCAGGGCGTAAACCGCCTCCTCATCCAGGACGAAAAGCTCGGATTCATATGCCGCGTCCATCCGGGCCATCAGGGTGCGAATGCCGGTTTCCCCCGCCACTTTGGTAAGCCAGTTGTCGGAATAAAGCTGTTTGGTCCCTTCAGCGGCTGTTGCCCGCAGCAGGATCCTTGTGCGGCTGTCGGCGGCCAGGACCGCGCCCAGGGTTTCTCCCGCCTTTCCGGCGGCGTCGGCCAGCTTGAAATCCTCGGGATTTCCAGCCGCCGCCTTTGCGTCAAAGCGGCTGACATCAATCAGGTCCGGGGCCTGTTGGGAATAGTGCAGGGGCGGAATGGAACGGGTGTTCACATCCACGTCACTGTCGCTGCATCCAGCGGCCAGTAACGCGAAGGCTATGGTCAATGTTAAAAATACGTATTTCATACACTCTCCTTTTTCGATTTTATTTTCCGGACCAGGGCCGGAAGCATGGACACCAAAATGATCAGCGCGATACCGATAATGAATTCCGTGGACACCTTTCCCTTGAACAGGTCCAGCAGGGAACTGGAAAATACGATAAAGGCGATGCAGGCCGGAAGCATGCAGATAAAAGACGTGATTGCGTATGGCAAAAACCCAATGGGCGTGAGCCCGAAGGCGTAGTTTAAAAGATTAAAGGGAAACAGCGGCACCAGACGGGTGAAGGCCACGATTTTCCATCCGTTTTTTTCCACGCTCCGGTCCAGTTCTTTCCACCGGGGTCCGGTCAGTTTTGCCGCCACCCAGTCCCTGGCCACATACCGGGAAATCAGAAACGCGATGCAAGCCCCGGCGGTGGCACCGGTGATGCTGTAAACCACGCCCCATACCGGACCGAAAAGAACGCCCCCGGCAATGGTGAGGGGCAGCCCCGGCAGGAACAGCGACGGCGCGATGGCGTAAAAAGCCATAAAAATCACCGGGGCCATCATTCCCCAGGACGCCACCATTTCCCGCAGGGTTTCCGCATTAAAACGGCCGAGGATGCCTGAAAAATGAATCCCCGCGATGGCGGCAATAATGGCCGCCAGAATCAGAATTTTGCTTAAATTCCCGCTCGCTGCGGATCCCGTGTCTTTTGTGGACAGAAAATCCCGTTCCCGGGTGGCGGCGCCTGGATGATTTTCCTGCATATAGCGCTTTAACTTGACCCGGTTAAAATAGGTGAAAGGCGCTTTGGCTGCTTTGCGAGAGCCCGTGGCCACGGCTTCGGGATAAAAAATCGCATCCAGAACATGGTCCGTGGGGACTTTCTTGTTTAAAAAATTGGCGCACCCGGCGCAATAGGTCAACAACCGCCGGCCGTCGGCTTCTTTTTGACGGATTTCGCCCCATCTCCGGGAAAATTCCGGGGCCACAAACCCAACTGAGCCGCCTTCCCCGCAGCAGACGGTCTTTTCCCTGCTGTGGTCCATTTCCGTTATGGCAAAGCCCTTTGCGGCAGCCAGTTCCCGGACAGCGGCCTGGATAGGGGCTTCTTTTCGCAGCACGCAGGGATCATGAATGGAGATATTTGAGGTTTGACCGGCATTCCCGGTCGTTTCCGGCAGGCTGGTTTTGGCAAGAACCTCATAGGCGGAAACCACCGCCAGCGTATTCCCATACGTCTTGAAGACTTTATAACAATTGGGGCAAACCGCGATAATGGATTTGACCCCGTGTTTGGTGAGCCAATCCCGCATTTCGGAAAACATATCGTTAAAATAAGCGGCCCGGCCCAGATCATGGGAAGGCTTACAGCAGCAGTCCAGCACCATGCCGATATCAGGGATTTGTTGTTTTAAATGTTCATACAGGCGGATGGTGGTGTCCATGCGGGTGCCCGCAAAGGTGCAGCCGGGGAAAAACACGGTTTCGCAGCCCTCGGGCAGGCTGTACCAGGAATATTTCCGGGACACGCCTTTTTTTTCATAGCCCAATATCCCTTTGTGGGCCGGGAGCGGCGCAGCGCCTCTGGCAACAGCTTCCCTGCGCATTTCCAGAAACATGTCTACCGGGGACAGGTTGACCGGACAGACAGCCGCGCATAATCCGCATAAATGGCATTGAAACGGCAGGGTCAGCCAGGAGATATCAACAGGATCATAATTGTTGGCAATGGTTCCGGGGGTTCCGGTTTCTTTTAAAAAAGCGCACTGGGCCGTGCATTTGGGGCAGTTGATGCATTTATCACGAACGGTTGCAAGAATTGCCGCCAGACCGGAACCCAAGGCAGGCATGGCATTACTAAGGGAAACATTGCCGCGATCCTCAGGCATCGATGGTTTTTCGTGATGTTTCATTATTTTACTTTCAAGGAATAACGGTAAAAGAATGGTAAAATTAAAATAATATTATTCAATATGTCAAATTGATAATTTCTATCAAAAATTTCTTTTCCATCGAAAAAAACTATATATTCAAGCAATTATTGAAATTGAAAAACCAGTATGCTATCCATCCCGCCATGTTGGCACACACCCTGATCATACCGGTTATCCTATTTTTTTCTTATCTTCTGCTTTGCCTTGGGCAGCATCTTGGGACAGCGGTTCCTGAGATGATCGGCATCAGCGGCGTTGTGGTCATTTTGCTGGCTGGGGGCCTGATGGCGCAAGATCAAAACGGGGAGGGGAAAGGCGACATCTGGTCCGCCCCGGTTATTCTGGGTTTTGCAATCGTATTCCGGCTGATGTTTTTATGGCGGATGCCGGAATTATCGGATGATATCTACCGCTATATTTTTGACGGCATGATGAGCTTAAGCGGACATAATCCATACGGGAATGCACCGGCGCGTATCGTCGCGGCGACGCCTGAAATGGCCAGCCTGATTCCCATGATCAATCACAACCACCTGCCCACCATCTACCCCCCTGCCGCTCAAGGGGTGTTTGCGTTTGGGGCGCTGGCAGGCGGGGTATTCGGCATGAAGACCGTCATGATTGCGATGGATCTCGCAACCTGTATCATTTTGATGAATCTGCTGAAAAAACTTCATTTTCCCATAAGCCGGGCGGTGCTTTACGCCTGGCACCCCTTGCCGGTTCTTGAAATCGGGGCGTCCGGCCATATTGACGGGGCCGCGATTTTTTTCCTGCTGGCGGCGTTCCGGTTGGTTCTGGGTGCAAATAAAAACCCGCTGCCCGAAGAGAGGTCAGGACAAGCAAGTGCTATCAGGCTGTTGTTTGCCGGCGTCATGGCCGGGTTCTCTGTTTTGGCCAAGTGGATGCCTCTGGTGTTTATTCCCGGATTGCTGGTGATGGTCCCGTCATTTAAAAAGCAATGGGTTTGCCTTGCAGGAATGATAGTTGCGGGTATTTTGCTGATATGGCCGTTTTTGCCGGAATTTCAAAACAGCATGGGCGTTCTTGGCGTGTATCTCCAAAACTGGGAGTTTGCCGGGTTCATGTTCCGATCCCTGCGCCTTGTGACCGGCTCCGGGGAAACCGCCCGGATTATTGCTGCCGTGACATTGGTTCTGGTTTGCAGCGTTATTTTTATCAAAATGGCAAAGACAAAATCGCCAAAGCACATCATTCAGGGCTGCGGCTGGATTGCCATGGCCTGGCTGGTGTGTACCCCCACCTTGCATCCATGGTACGCGCTCTATCTGGCGGCGTTTTTGCCTTTCACCATGAGCCCTGTGGCTGTTGTTTTTTCGTGGTCGGTGTTTCTGGCCTATCGCGTCCTTCTGCCCTGGCATATCGCCGGTCAGTGGACCGAGGACGATTTCACCCCGTTTTTGATCGTTTCAGGCCCTGCGATGGCTTTTCTGGCCGAAAGGGTTTACAAAAGATGCAACCATTCCTTTTCAGGTAAATGATGCGGACAATTTTACTGAACCTTCTATCCATTATTCATTTTTTTTCCATTGCCGGTCTGGCGGCTTACGGGCTTCACCGGATATGGATGATTCGCTGCTGGCTGAAGCTTCCCCGTGCGCCCCTGACTTCCGGTTCACCATTACCCCTGCGGAACCCCGTTCCCATGGTCACCATCCAGGTGCCGCTGTTTAACGAATCCTTGGTGGCGGCCCGGATTATTGACGCGGTGGCGGCGTTTGACTGGCCGGCGAATCGCCTGGAAATTCAGATTCTGGATGATTCCACGGACGAAACCCGGCCCATTGTGGATGCACGGGTGGCATACTGGACCGGAAAAGGCATGCCGATTAGCGCGATTTGCCGGAGCAGCCGGACCGGCTACAAGGCCGGAGCCCTGGCCCATGGGCTGCAACAGGCAAAAGGGGAATATATTGCCATCTTTGATGCGGATTTTGTGCCTAACCCGGATTTTTTAAAACAAACCATCCCCTGTTTTGTCAGCCCGGATATCGGCATGGTCCAGGCCCGGTGGGAATTCCTCAATGCCGGGGCTTCCTGGCTGACCCGGTTGCAGGCTCTGCTCCTGTCCGCCCATTTCGGCATCGAGCATGCGGTCCGGTGCGGGCGGGGCCTGTTTTTCAATTTTAATGGAACCGCGGGCGTCTGGCGGAAATCCGCGATTCTCTCGGCTGGCGGGTGGCAGTCCGATACGGTCACGGAGGACCTGGACCTTTCCTACCGGGCACAGCTTGCGGGCTGGCGCTTTGTGTATACCCATGACGTGGTGGTTCCGTCGGAACTGCCGGTGACACTTGCGGATTTTCGCACTCAGCAGGAACGCTGGAGCAAAGGCGCCATTCAAACCGCCAGAAAACTGCTACCAAAAATCTTCGCCGCAAAAATTCCGGCCCCCGTGAAATGTGAGGCAGCGACCCATTTGCTGGCCAACTGCTGCTGGGTGTTCGGGTTTATCGCCACCCTCACCCTGTATCCGGTGCTGATCAACCGGATCGGCATCGGCGTATATCAGATCCTCTGGCTGGACCTGCCGTTATTTTTGCTCACCGGGATTGCGGTGCTGGCTTATTACGCCATTTATGGGCGCAGCGCCAATCTTCCGCAGTCCCTTCTGATTCTGCCGGTCCTGCCCGCGGCCAGCATCGGCCTTGCGCCATTTTTTTCCCTTGCCGTCATCAAAGGCCTTTTTCAAAAAGGCGGCGCTTTTGTCCGCACGCCCAAATTCGGGTTTCAGGACAACGCCCCGGTCCGCCGGATGTCTTTCAATGCCGGTAACCAGGTGTCGATCAACCTGTTCATCAACATCCTCCTCTTTCTCTACACACTGATTCCGGTATGGTTCGCCTGGGGCCGCGAAACATGGCCCGCCATTCCTTTTTTATGCCTGTTTCCGACGGGTTTTGCGATAGTGATCGTTCATGATCTGCATGAAACCATCATCAATTATAGATTTTTTCAATCTCTTCGGCGTTTTCTATCCAAAATTCCAATTTGACATATAGGGCTAAACCATACATAAAAAATGTAATTACAGTTCTTAATAATTGGGGATCGCGGTGATCTCCGCATATCATCACCCGGCAAAGAGAAAAGCACATGGCAAACGATGAAAAAATCCGCCTGAGCCGCACCGTCAAAGGGGCCGGCTGAGCGTCCAAACTGCCGCCAGGGGACCTGGACAAAGCGCTGTGCGGACTTCTTATCCCAACCAATTCCAATGTCATCGTCGGGCTGGAGCGGGCGGATGATGCCGGAGTCTATAGAGTTTCCGATGATCTGGCGCTGATCCAGACCGTGGATTTTTTCACGCCCATTGTGGACGACCCCTACTGGTTCGGCCAGATTGCCGCCGCCAATGCCTTAAGCGACGTCTATGCCATGGGCGGGGAGCCGAAAACCGCCATGAACCTGGTGGCGTTTCCCTTAAAGGAGATGGATCTTTCCATCCTGCGGCAAATCCTTGAGGGCGGCATCGAGAAGATGAAAGAGGCTGGCGTCGTTCTGGTGGGTGGCCACAGCATCGAAGACAGTGAGCTTAAATACGGGCTTTCGGTGACGGGTTTTGTGCATCCGGACCGGGTGCTGGTCAAAGGCGGATTAAAATCCGGCGACCGGCTGATTTTGACCAAGCCCCTGGGCACGGGGGTGATCAACACAGCCATCAAGGCAGACATGGCGGGGCCGGAATTGATCGACCGGATAACCCGGCTCATGGCCGAATTGAACCGCGATGCCGCGCATGTCATGGCGGGCTTTCTGGTCCACGCCTGCACGGACATCACCGGATTCGGGCTGCTGGGCCATCTGGCGGAAATGATTCTAAACACAGGACATGGAATACTGCTGCGGGCCGGGGATGTGCCCATCATGCCCGAAGCCATTGAGTTTGCAGGCATGGGCCTGCTGCCGGCCGGGGCATATAAGAACAAGGAGTTCCGCCTGTCCATGGTGGAGAGTTCCCCCGGCCTGGATTCCCTGATGGTGGATCTGTTTTTTGACCCCCAGACCTCCGGGGGGCTGCTGATCGCCATTTCCGAAGAACACGCGGCGCGGCTCCTTGAGAGCCTGATCGACAAAGGGGTGACCCAATCGCGCATCATCGGAGAGGTGATTTCCGGGTCGGAAGAAAAAATTTTTATTATATAACGACTAAAACCACTCCCCTTATTCAGTCTGATATCTTCCGGGTCAAAAAAATCTTTCCATGCGCCTCTTCAGAATCATAGGCATGTAAGCAGGATTTCCTTGATCCCGCCCCTGTCCAGTTTCACGGGATTATTCTTGTTTCTGGTATGTTGAATGATCCTGTTCACGTCATGAAAACCAACGCCGAATGCGCCCAGACGCGGGATGCGAAAGGCTTCTGTCCATTCATCCATCTGCCGGACCAAGAAATCCAGATAATCGTCCTGCTCTTCCGGAACATATTCCTGACGCGCCAGCAGCGAACCGGCTCGGGCGTATTTTTCAAGAAAGGGATTGCCCCCGCCCGTATCCTTCAAATACCGGATATTGATCCGGGTGGCGGGTCCGATCATGACCCCGCAAATCACGCCGTGGGGGATATTGGAAAAACCGCCCAGAACGGACGCAAATCCATGCACCACCCCAAGACCCGCATGGGACAGCGTGATGCCGGACATGAGCGCCGCATAGGCCATGCCGGTTCTGGCAATGATGTTGTTGCCGTCCTGATACGCTGCCGCGAGATTTTCCCGGATCTGCGCCAGACCGCTTAGCGCAAGGGCATCGGTGAGTTCATTGGCGGCGGTGGACACGAATGATTCCAGAAGCTGCACAAACGCATCCATGCCGCAGGCTGCTGTCACTGCGGGCGGGCAGGAAACCATCAGCTCCGGATCGACAATACTGATGTCTGGAACAAAATTATCATGGCGGATGGACCGCTTAAACCCGTCCGGCCCCACTTGGCTGAGCACCGCATTCTTCGCCGCCTCGCTGCCAGTCCCGGCGGTGGTGGGCACCGCGATAAACGGCACCTTGACGCCGTCATGGACGCTCGCCCCCGGAAACCCTTCGAGATAATGTTTCACGGTTTCATTTTTGAGCAGCATGGCGGAAACTGCCTTGCCGGTGTCGATCACACTGCCGCCGCCGATGGCAACCACCAGGCCCGGTTTTTTGTCCCGGTATTGGCTGGCAATATCATCCACCACGTCCGGGGAGGGTTCGCCGCTTACCGAAACATGAAAATGGATAATGGATCGAGCATTTAAATCATTCGTCAGGTTTTTCCATTTTTCAGAACCGTAAAACGAAGACGCGCCGGTGATGATCAGGACACTTCGGGTGCTCTCATTGATCAGCCGGGGCAATTCCGCCAGATTGCCGGGGCCAAACTCGATCCGGGGCAGTTTTCCCAATGTAAACGGCATCATATTACCATTTGCCCCGGTCCATCGGCGCGATCACACTGTGCCGGACCCCTTCCCTGGGTTTGGCCATCCAGGGTTCCACCGTCTGCCGCCATTTCAGATAATGGGCCGTGTTCTTGTGGGCTGCGACCGCTTCCTCGGTTTCATAAGCCTCATACAGCAAAAACCGGCAGGGATCGTCCATACACTGCAACACGTCAAACCTCATATTGCCGGGTTCTTTCACGGAATTCTGGTGATTTTCCAAGCACGCCGCTTTAAATGCGTCGATATGCGCTTTCTGTACATACACCGTCACGCTGGTCACGATCATGATTGTTCTCCCGAGATGTTTATTAAAATGATATTTTTGATTTGTTATTCAGCGGGAACCGGGTTTGCTAAAAAACCTATGCTTTTTCTTTATTTGACAGGTAGATACAAACTGAAGCACATATGCCTACAGTTAATTCAGCCTCATCATATGAGGGATCTTGACCCTCCTGAATATGACGCGCATTTTCTGAAGCAAACCCCCATGCTTTGATAATTGCCTGATCCAAAGGGGATGGTATTAATTCTTTATATCGACTTAAAATGGCTCCAAGCGTAGCTTTCGGGTCTCCGCAAGCTTCCCTTGCGACACATTCTAATGCAGCCATAGCATGTTGGATAGCACCAGTAATATCAGGTTTAGGACGGCGAGAAATATCAGCAACGGCCTCATGCAACTCATTTCTTGCTGTATTTCTTCCCAATTCGGCAAAAACATTATCTGTCGCTCGAATAATTGCCTCATATCCTTCGTGGCCCCTTGCTTCTATTGATCCATTTTTAAGTTGCCAGCCAATACCGGACTCTATGAAATATTCATTTAATTCATTCTCAAACTTTTCAGCTTCAAAAGAAAAGGGGAATTCATTCATAGTTTTACATATGATTTCAATAAGATCGTAGACTTTGTACCATTCACAGTTGTCAATCAAATAATGATTTTCATCATCTATGTTCGGATATTCTGACCAATTATTTCTGTCTGGACGTTTTTTAAATGCTTTGCATATTACTTCGCGAAGTTTAGAAGGCTGAAATCCACAATCATAGGACAAATCAATTAAAACCCCTCTAAAATCATGTGGTGCATCTTGGCGTACAGTAATTTCAGCTTCAGATAGCATGCTATAGCCGTATCGTTTTGAAAAAAGTTCTATGGTCATAATCTTTTATAAGATATAAAATGTTTAACTCATACCATCCACCAAAGAAATAACCTTCTTGTTTCATTGCATGGAATTGATATAAATAACAATAGGAATTCGATCATCTCGGGTGACGCCGAAAGCGGCCTTAAAACAACAATTTATATAATATAGAGGATAAATTGACTGGCGAAGGGTCAAATCTTTAAACTTGACAAATCACGGATTGAGCTTTTAGCTTCGCCCTTATCATCGATAGCCCCTTGTTATTTTTACTTTTCTTTGGCGGGCAAAGAAAAGTAAAAAAAGAAACCCGCCCAGCGATTGCGGACAGCCCCCTGAACCGGACGGCTCCCGTGGCGCGGGCAAAAACTCGCTGAATTCGGTGGTGTGAAGGTATTGTTGTTTCGATATGGTTTTCCGCCGCCGTCAAGTACAGCGGTTTTGATCCGCTCAAACAGTTTGCCCGCGTGATCCACGGAACCCATCCGGTTCAGGGCCGCATCGCAATGGGCTCCCCAGCCCCGTCCAGAGGGGTTGCTTGTGGACCGGCTGCCTGATCGGCAAAGGAGTTACCCAATCACGCATCATCTACGAAGTGGTTTCCGCCGGGACAAAAAAAATTTTATTATATGGCCGAAACGATATTCAAGGCAGGGAGATAGCGCGCGCTTTTCTTGTGCTTTATCTCTTTTTCCGCAGCTTTGACCGGTAAACGATGGCCGCCAGGTTCATGCCCAGCACCAGAGCGATCAGCACCAGGGCGGTTCCGTATTGCAAATGGCGGGTCTGCTCAATATCCGTTCCGGCGGTGGCCAGCACATAAATGTGATACGGCAGGGCCATGACCTTGTCGAAAATGGAATCCGGCAGTTTTTTGGTGAAAAACACGGCCGCTGTAAACATGATGGCCGCTGTCTCCCCGGCTGCGCGGCTCAGGGCCAGAATTCCGCCGGTGAGCATGGACGGCAGGGCCGCCGGCAGCACCACCCGGTAAATTGTCTGCCATTTGGAAGCCCCCAGGGCCAGGGACGCCTCCCGGTAAGTGGCGGGCACCGCCCGCAGGGCCTCTTCCGCCGTGCCGATAATCACCGGCAGGGTCAAAAATCCCAGCGTCAGTGATCCGGCCAGAATGCTCACCCCCATTCCCATCCATGTCACAAACAGGGCCAGGCCGAACAGCCCGAACACCACCGAGGGCACACCGGCCAGATTGTTGATGCCGAACCGGATAACCCTTAACATCTTGCCCTGCCGGGCATATTCATTCAGATAAATGGCGGATGCCGTTCCCAGCGGAAAGGCGATGAGCATCGCGCCGATGCTCAAATATATCGTGCCGACAATACAGGGAAAAATCCCGCCCTGGGTCATGGAGTTCATGGGCGCCTGGGTCAAAAAGGTCCAATTGATGGCCTGCCAGCCATTTTTTATCAGAAAAAACAGGATGACAAACAGGGCCAGACCGTTGACCACCGAAGCAACCCGAAACAGGCCGAACATGGCGGACTGGGAAAGTCTCCTGCGCGAGGCGGTTTGTTGTGTCAGGGTAATCGTTGACGGGCTCATTTTTTCATCCCCTTCCAATTCTTCCGTATCTGTACTTTATAATTCATGCCTATGGTCATCGTTTCGGCCATTGTAAGGGAGGGCTTTAGGCCCTCCCATTCCGGACGGGGATAAATCCCGCTCCCTACGGACGCAGTGGCCGAAACCATGATCATAGCCCAATTCGTAATTCATTTTACAAGGTTGCCGCCCCTACCTGCCGATGTTTGTTGGACAAATAATCCGCGATAAAATTAAAGATGAGAGTGAAACCAAACAACACCATGCCCGTGGCGAACAGGGCGTAATAATGGTCTCCCCGGAACGGGGCCTCGGCCATTTCCGCCGCGATGCTCGCGGGCATTGGACGGACCGCCGAAAACAGGGATGAGGGCATCATGGCGGCCCCTCCCGCCACCATCAGCACCACCATGGTTTCCCCGATGGCCCTGGACATGCCCAGGATCACGGCAGTGGAAAGCCCGGACAGTGAAGCCGGAATCACCACCCGGACGATGCTCTCCCAGTGCGTGGCCCCCAGGGCCAGGGACGCTTCCTTGAGCTCCACCGGCACGCTGGTGATGGCGTCCTCGGAAATCGTGCAGATGGTGGGCACCGACATGAAGGCCAGCATCAGGGATGCGTTGAACAGATTCAGACCCGTGGGAATATCAAAGGTCTCCTGCAGAAACGGGGCCACCACCACCATGCCGAAAAACCCGATCACCACCGACGGCAATGACGCCAGCAGCTCCACCATGGGTTTGGCGATTTCCTTCACCCGGCGCGAGGCGATTTCCGACAAGTATATGGCGGTCATCACCCCCAGGGGAATGGCGACGGCAGCGGAACACAGGGTCACCAGAAGGGATGCCATAATCAGCGGAAAAATGCCGAAATCTGGCGGGTCCGCCGTGGGATACCAGTAGTCCCCAAACAGAAAATTCCGCACCGGCACATCCTTGAAAATCGGCACGCCTTCCCTGACCAGAAAAAACAGGATCATGCAGAGAATGGTGATGGAAATGCCGGCGAACCCGAAAAAAACATAGCGGATAACGGTTTCCTTGATTTGTCGCTTGTTCATCGACTCCAACCTGTTTGTAGATGTTTCGGCGTTGATCATTATTTCGGCCATTGTAGGGGATGGCTTTACGCCCTCCCGCCTCGGGCGGGGATAAACCCCGCACCCTACGGGCTTACTGACCGAAACGGTGATCCTGTCCAATATTTCATTTCGACAAAATGACGTCAGGCTGAAGGCGGCCGGTTCCGACCCGTCCTTCAGCCTTCAGCCCTTCAGCCTTCAGCCTGTTTTAATACAGCGGCACATAACCGGCTTCGGCCACAATCTTCTGGCCTTTGGTGGGGTGCATAACAAAATTGATGAACTGCAAGGTCATGCCCGTGGGCCATCCCTTGGTAAACATATACAGCACCCGGCTGACCGGATACGCGCCGGACAGGGCGTTTTCGGCGGACCCTTCCACGCCGTCCACCGTCAGGGCTTTCAAGTCCTTGTTGAGGTAGCTCAAGCCCACATACCCCAAGGCGTAAGTGTTTTTCGACACCGCCTGGGCCACGGCGCCGTTGGATGCCTGAAGCAGGGCCGCCGGAGACACCCGTTCCTTGTTCATGATTTTCTCTTCCCACACTTCATAGGTTCCGGATGACGTGTCTCTCGAAATAATCACGATTTCCTTGTCTTCCCCGCCCACTTCCTTCCAGTTTTTGACCTCTCCTTTATATATTGCCTTGAGCTGGGCAAGGGTCAAATTCTTGACCGGGTTTTTGGGATGCACCACCGGAACGATGCAGTCATAAGCCACGCCGAAAGGCACCGGGTAAACGCCTTTTTCCACCGCCAGGGCCACTTCCTTGTCTTTTATAAAACGGGAGGAATTGGCGATGTCCGTGGTGCCGTCGATGATGGCCTTGATGCCGTTGCCGGAACCTCCGCCGGAAACCGACACATTCACATCCGGATACACTTTCATGAACGCTTCCGCCGCCTTCTGGGCGATGGGTAGCACCGTGGTGGAGCCGTTGATTTCAAGATTTTCGGCCCAGGCCGACACCGTCAGACAGAGAACGCATGCACACATGGTTGCAATTTTTCTTAAATGCTTGAATTCCATTTTAAATTTTCTCCTTTTGATGTTATTGTCAAAACATTCCATTTCATTGGTCCATTTATTTGGATCCGTTGTTTCCGACGTCCCGGCTGTTTCACCCGCTGCCGGCCGATGGATGCACAGGGGTTGTTTCAGGCCGGGGACTTCCTTCCGGATTGCTGAGTTGAAGATAATCCCCGATTTTGACAATCGTGTTACGAAATGCCGAAAAACCCATGACGCGGTAAAAATTTTTGGGTTTGACCATCTTTTCGGCCATAGCCATCAGAATTTGGGATCATGATCATTTTTTCGGCCATCCCCGTTGTAGGGGGCGGGGTTTATCCCCGCCCGAAAAGGGAGGGCGTAAAGCCCTCCCCTACGATGGCCGGAAAGATGATCATGGCCGAATTTGGTAAAGCAAGTATTCAGGAGTCAGAATTCAGAATGCCGTCTGCCTCGCCTATTCTGATTTTTGCATCCATTAACCGAAGCTATAACCAAACCAAATTTTTTCGTCACCAAATCGTCACAAAGTTTTCACGGGGTTGTGATGATGAGCCGATACAAATGCTTACCATGTGCATTACCAATCAAAAGAAAAGGGTGAGGAAATGACCCGGACCATACTGATCGTCGAAGATGAAACCGATATTTTAAACCTCATTGAATGGCATTTGCGGGCAGAAAAATATACGGTATTGACCGCAAAAGACGGTGTCAAGGGTTTGGAGACGGCTATTAAGCAGTTGCCGGATCTGATTGTGCTCGACCTGATGCTCCCCGGCATGGATGGCCTGGACATCTGCAAGGCTTTGAAGCGCAACCCCAAGACCGAGCATATCCCGGTGATCATGCTCACCGCCAAGGGCGAGGAAGTGGACCGCATCGTCGGCCTGGAGCTGGGTGCGGATGATTATATGGTAAAGCCCTTTTCCCCAAGGGAGCTGACCTTGCGGGTGCGGGCGGTGCTCAAGCGGGCCGACGTGTCCCCGGCGGAGGAAAAAACCATTCAGTTTCAAAGCCTTCGCATGGACATGGACAGCCACCGGGTGTGGGTGGGAGACTCCGAGGCCATGCTGACGGTGACGGAATTCAAGCTACTGCTGGAGCTGATCCAGAACCGGGGACGGGTGCGGACCCGGGACCAGTTGCTGGACCGGGTCTGGGGTTATCAGTTCGACGGCTACGCCCGGACGGTGGACACCCACGTCCGGCGGCTGCGTCAGAAACTCGGGAATGAATATGCGGATACCATCGAAACCGTGCGGGGCATCGGCTACCGGTTCAAGGAAAATTAACATGATGAAAACCATGCGTTTCAAAACGCGCCTCCTGCTGTCCTTCTGGATTATTCTGATTCCGGGCCTGTGTCTGCCGGCCTGGCACCTGTTCCAGACCCTGAAAGCCGACATCATCCGCGAGGCATCGGCCAACGCCTTCACGGAACTCGATTTCGTGGACTGGCTCCTGGAGACGGCTCCGCCGTTTCCGGACAATGCGGCCCTGGACCAGTGGTGCAAGAAAATCGGGCCGCGTCTCAACTACCGCGTCACCATCATCGCCGCTGGCGGCAGGGTGATGGCGGACTCTGAATTGCCGAATACGCATATTCCCGAACTGGACAACCACGCGGACCGGGAAGAAGTGGTGGGGGCAAGGCGTTTCGGCCATGCCTCCAGCATCCGCTACAGTGAAACCCTGGAAAAAAGCCTGATCTATGCGGCCAAAAACATCAATTATCCATTTGCTCCTTCCGGCGTGCTCCGGGTGGCGGTCCCCCTGTCCATCGTGGAGGCCCGGCTAACGGAATTCAGCCGCCAGTTCTGGGGAATGCTGGCATTGCTTTTCGCAAGCGCCGCCGTCTTGACCATGGTTCTGGCCCAAAAACTGGAAGCGCCCATCCGGCGCATCATCCAGGCGGCCACGGCCATCGGTGAAGGCGATTACAGCCGCCGTCTGGATCCGGACACCAGCGCGGAGTTTACGCCCCTGGTCCGGTGCATCAACGACATGGCCGAGCGGATCGGCGCCAATATCGACCTGATCACCAATCAGAAACAGGAACTGGAAGCCGTGCTGGAGGGTATGCAGGAAGGCGTCATGCTGCTGGACGGGGACGGCAAAATCAAGAATGTCAACCCATCCCTAACCGGTATCGTCCAGTATCTCCCTTCCTGCGTGGGCCATCGGCCCATGGAGGTCTTTCTCTCCCCGGAAATTCAGGCGGCCTGCGACCAGGTTCTTTCGGGAAAGGAACACATACGCCTGAAAGCCGCCATGTCCAATGACCGGGTATATGAGGTCAACCTGGTCCGGATTCCGGAAGACGGGGCCGTGGTGGTGTTTCACGATATTTCCGAGCTGGTTCGGCTGGAAAAGGTGCGGCAGGATTTCGTGGCCAATGTGTCCCATGAGCTGCGCACCCCCCTCACCTCCATCAAGGGGTATGCGGAAACGCTTCAGAACCCGGCTTTCCGGGCCGGTGACCAGGCAGGCGATTTTGTCAATATCATTATCAAAAACGCGGATCAGATGTCCCGGGTAGTGAATGATCTGCTGGAACTGACCCGTTTGCAGCAAAAGCCAGGCCAACTGGAAGCACTGACGGACGTCAATGCCGCCGCCGCTTTCCGGTCTGCCGCCGAAACCTGTGCGCCCATGCTGGATGCAAAACAGATCCGAATCGACAATCAACTGCCCGGCGTGGTCAGGGTTCAAGGAGACGAACATTCGCTGGTCCAGGTGTTCCGGAACCTTCTGGATAACGCCGTCCGCCACAGCCCGGAGGAAAGCCGCATCACGGTGTCCGCCAAAGAAGCGGGCGATAAAGTGGTTTTTGCCGTCGAAGATGAGGGAACCGGCATCCCCGGCCAGCACCTGAAACGGATTTTCGAACGATTTTACCGGATAAACAAGGAACGGAGCCGGGCTTCCGGCGGCACGGGCCTGGGCCTTTCCATCTGCCGGAACGCGGTCCGGAAAATGGGGGGCGAAATCTGGGCCGAAAGCCCGCCGGAGAATGGTACCCGAGGATCGGTTTTTTATTTTTCTCTGAGGAAAACATAAGGATTTTTAAATGGAAAACGCACAAAAATTCAGCGCCGAAAACCTTGATTTTTTTTACGGCGGGTTCAAGGCGCTGGAAGACATCACCATCACAATCAACAAAAATCGAGTGACCGCCCTCATCGGCCCTTCGGGATGCGGCAAAAGCACGTTTCTGCGGTGCCTGAACCGTATGAACGATCTGATTCCCGGCATCCGGGTAGAGGGAACCATCCAACTGGACGGCGAGGACATTTACGCGCCGAACGTGGATGTGGTCAACCTTCGGCGACGCGTGGGCATGGTGTTTCAGAAGCCCAACCCGTTTCCCAAAACCATATTTGAAAACGTGGCCTACGGGCTGCGGGTCAATGGGGTTAAAGACAAAAAAATCCTGCAAGAGCAGGTGGAAAAAAGCCTGCATCAGGCCGCGTTGTGGGATGAGGTCAAGGACCGGATCAACAACTCGGCCCTGGGACTGTCCGGGGGCCAGCAGCAGCGGCTTTGCATCGCCCGGGCTCTGGCCGTGGAACCGGACGTGCTGCTTATGGACGAACCAGCCTCGGCCCTCGACCCCATCGCCACCCAGAAAATCGAGGATCTCATCCATGAATTGAAGAAAAACTTCACCATCATCATCGTCACTCACAGCATGCAGCAGGCGGCCAGGGTGTCGGACATCACCGCGTTTTTTTACATGGGCAAACTCATTGAGACCGGCGACACCGAGACCGTATTCACCCGCCCGGCCAAAAAGCAGACGGAAGATTATATCACCGGACGATTCGGTTGATACTCACAGGAGAAAAATAATGGAAGACAGAAAACATTTTATCCACTCGCTTGAAAACCTGAAAATGAAGCTTCTCAACATGGCGTCCCTCACCCGGCGCGCCCTTGAAAATGCCAATAAATCATTTCAGGAACGAGATAAAACCCTTGCCCAGGAAGTGATTGACGGCGATCAGATCATCAATGACATTGAGGTGCAAATTGACGATACCTCTCTGAAACTGCTGGCGCTGGAGCAGCCCATGGCCAGGGATCTCCGGTTTATCCTCGGTGTCACCCGCATCAGCAATGAGCTGGAGCGCATCGCGGACCAGGCGGTCAATATCGCTGAGCGGACCCTTTTCTTGTGTGAACACCCGCCCCTGGACCCGATTCCGGCGTTAGACCGTCTCATGGAAGTGACCGGGGACATGCTGGATAGGGCCATCCGGTCTTTTGTGAGCGAAGACCCCAAACTGGCCATGAGCATCCGGGAAATGGACGACGACGCCGACCAGTGGACCATGGTGGTGCTCCAGACGCTGATTGAAAACATGGTGCAGAACACACCGGCCGGTGAAAAGCGGATCGTCAACACCCGGCGCTCGGTCCAGACCATCATTATCTCCCGGTGCCTGGAGCGGGTGGGGGATCAGTCCACCAATATCGGCGAACATGTGGCGTTCATCGTCACGGGCAAGAATGTGAAACACCAGAAAATTGAGATGTAACGCCGATCCCCAGGTTTTTTGCCTGAGACATGCCGGCCATTGGTTTCCTCTGAGGAACAGAGACGGGGGCGGTTCAAACGATTTCCAGCACATTGTTGATGGTGCCGAAACAGTTGGCGCAAGCGTTCTCGTTATAGGGATCATACCTTATGGATGAATTCCACCCTTGTGCCGCGACCGGATAATCGCCTCCCGGCCCCCTCAAGCATGTCCATTGACAAACCCAGCCCCGTGAGACTGGCGTCCGGAAATTGTTTCGACAGGGCCGCCAGGTTTTTCCAGCGCCGCATCCGATTTCCAGAATCCGGCCGGGCTGGATATGCCGGGCCATCCAGTCCTGATGATCCAGCAGAATATAATAGGAATACAGGCCCGGATTCTCCTTCAAAAAATCCATCAGCGCAGGTATATGTCCGGATTTTATGACTTCGAATTCAAGAAACCCTTTCAGACGGCCCGCGGTACAAAAACCCCGCAATCATGGCGGTAAAAGGCGCCACGGTCACCAGGCCGAAACTTCCCACGAGAATATTCAGCACTTCGGCGGCCACAAAAGGGGCATTCAGGATATTTTCCGCAGGCAATCCCTTGGCCATGAACAGCAGAAACATGGTGATATGGCTGGCGGAATAGGCCAGGAGCAGGGTGGTGGTCATGGTCCCGGTGACAGCCCGGCCCACCCGGAGTCCCGACCGGATGTGTTCAAACCATCCGATGGACGGGTGTTTTCGTTTGATTTCATCCATGGTGGCGGCGATGTCCATGGCCAGGTCCATAACCGCGCCGGATGAAGCGATAAACACACTGGCGATAAAAATTTCAGTGAGTCGCAAATGAAACAGCCCGGAATACAACAGGGTTTCGGCAAAAGGCCGGATCGCGCCGTGAAGCGCAAACCACTTGGCGAACCAGACCGCCAGCAGGCAGGTCAGCAGAACGCCCATCATGGCACCGATAAAGGTAGCGACGCCGCGCCGGTTCAGCCCGCCCACCGAAAACGTGATGACCGCCGTCAGCATCGCCACAATCGCCAGGCCCGAGGGGATCGGCGAAAAGCCATTCAGCAGCAGGGGGAAATAGAGCTTCCACAACACCATGGCCGTAAAGATAAAAGAGAGCATGGCTTTTAATCCGGTAACCCCTGCAACCAATAATAATAACAGAGCAAAAAGGCCGATCAGAATCCATTGCAGTTGCAGCCGGTAATGCCCCCTGGCAATGCCGTGATCGGGTTTGCCGTTTACTTCATCGTATTCCACCAGCACAATATCACCTGGCTCATAAAATTCATCAAATTCCAGCTTGCCGGTCAGCATGTTGGTGACGGACATCTTCTGACCTTTATGGGCTCCGTTTAAAAGCCTGACCGTGAGGTTCTGGGCTTCTGTTTTGATAATCAGATTCTGGCGAACCTGACTGTTATCAACGGCCGTGATCCGGCCTCTGGAATGGATGCCCTTCGGGGATTGAGGAATATGGGACAGGTCCAGAAACGCAAGGCCGACGCAGATTGCGGCGATAATCAGGGAAAACAGCCATTCCCGCATATTGATTGACATTTACATCCTCTATAATGACAGGAAAAGAAACAGCGCTGCAAAAAAAAGGCAGCGCCGTTTCTTTGTTTCAGTTAAGTACAGTTCTTATTTGATAACCGGCAGTTCAGGGAGATCCATGATATCGGCCAGTTTTTTGGCAATGTCCGTATTATCGTAAAAGCCGGCGAACGGTTGGGCGATCTTGGCGCGGCCCTGGGCGAAGACGGGAACCGGCACGCCTGTGTGGGAATAGGATGTCCAGCCGATGCTGGCCTGTTCGTTCAGGATATGGGTAATGGTCACGATGATGGGGTTATAATATCCGTAAAGCAGCATATTTTCGGCATCCGTATTGTCGTTTGATTCGCAAAGCGCCTTATCATAAGCGTCTTCGAGCTTTTCCTTCTGATAGTCATTCAGGGAGGCATAATCCAGACCGAAAGCATTCTTCATCAGACCCAGCATCTCTTCATTATTCGCCAGATTGTCGTCGCTGCTCACGTTCGGGCAGTCGCTTTCCTCCCATTCCGTTTTATTGGAGGCCCATTCATTGTCCTCAAAATACTGAAAGCTGCTTTTCTGCGAGAGCAGGCGGTCATAATAGGCTTTGTAGCCCGTGGTGGCATGGCCGATGGTCATGCCGCCGGTTTCGTGATCCCCCGTGACGACGATGAGGGTCTGACTGGGGTATTTTTGATAAAATTCCAGGGCGACGCCCACGGCGTTATCAAAATCCAGCATGTCGCCGATGGTGGCCATGGCGTCGTTGGCATGGCAGGCCCAGTCGATCTTGCCCCCTTCCACCATAATGAAAAAACCTTTTCCTTTCCTGCTATAAAGGGTCTCGATGGCCACCTCGGTCATTTCCGCCAGAGACAGATTGTTGGTGTAATGATTGATCCGGTCGATGTCATAGGGCATGGCGGCGGAATCCTGCAAAAAGGGATTGATGCAGACCACCTTGTCCCTGGGGGCGTCCTTGAGGGCCATAATGGAATCATGGGTGTTGCGCACTTCATAGCCGTTGCCCGACAGCAGGGTCCAGATATTGTTGGCGGTGTCGCCTTCCCGGGCGGGGCCTTCGGGGGAAGCGAATCCGCCGCCGCCGAAAAATTCATACCCGGAATTGGCCAGTTGGGTGGCTATATCGTTCATATAGCCACGGTTGGAGACACTGGCGTAATAGGCGGCCGGTGTGGCATGATCCAGGGAGACGCTGGTGATGACGCCCACTTTTCTGCCTTTCTCATGGGCCAGTTGGGCCACGCTTTTATAACTGACGGTTTTTTCTTCATCCATGCCGATCACGCCGCTTAATGTCTTCAGGCCGGAGGAAAAAGCGGTGGCCGAAGACGCGGAATCCGTCATGAGCGCATGGGCGTCATAGGTGGTCTGCATGCCCGCAACCGGCATCTTGCTCATGTTCAGCCGATTTTCGGGTTTCTGCAAATCCGTGGCCAATGTCGCCGAACCGCCGTTCACGGTTGTCAGATAAGCCTCGGTCGCCTGAATCTGGGAGCTTGACATGCCGTCTCCCAGAAAAAAGAACACGAATTTCGGCGGACCCGCCATTGCCGATGTCGCCGTAAGCGAAAACAAGATGGACATTACCACAATTGTGAAGTGTTTTAACGGTTTCATTTCCATTTTTCCTTTCATTTTTTAAGTTAAAATAATAGGTTATCGTTTTAAGCGCTTTTCCGTCAACCCTGTTGAACAAACAATCGCTGATTGATTTCTGTCAGAACCCTGCATTTTTATTGTGACCGTAAGATGATTATAAGGTTCTTTTTTTGTGACGGTTTAATGACGCAAAGCTGAAAGCGGCTGGCGCAAGACCAGGGGATGACGGACAGGGCACTCAGACAGTAATCTGAAGGGATGATTGCTGGAAGTATCTTTCTAAAACAGCATAACGGCGCTGATGGTTTTTTCTCCTTTGACGCCGTCCACGGGTCCGGCGTCATCATTCAGCGAATTCAGATACCACTGGGACGGCCGCGTGGACGACTTGGAATGAACGTGCAGATCCACCCGCATGCCTGAACTTGTCATGCAAATCTCTCCTTATTATAGTAAATAATTCAATCTCAGCCGGCATAAAAAAACACATAAAAAAAACCGGTTGCGCGAAGGATAAGGAAAAATTTTTCGGGAAAATGGCAATTATGTGGGTAGAGCGAAAAGATTCGGTGACGGTATCGTTACAAACCCTGCCGGCAAAAAATTACTGGGACGCCGAATATTTCTGATGCGCCATCACCATCCTGATATCGCCATAGGAGAAGGCGTCCCCCAAAAGGTCTTTGACTTCTTTCAGGGCATTACCGGCTTTCCGGACCAGGGCCGCTTCAATGGTTTTCTGTTTTTCGGGCGAAATCAGCCGATCAATAGCCAATTCGCCATTTTCGATAAAAAAGCACAAATGCCCCTGGATGGTGGATTCCACCATCCCCCGTTCTTCCGCGATGCGGGAAATGGCGAGCCCTTTCTGAAACATTTCAAAACTGATGCGCCGGGTGTCTCTATCGGGCGCCGGTTTTTTATGTGATGGTTTCTCATCCGTCAATTCTTTGGGCTCCGGCAATATCACCTGGTCTATGCCGTATTTCTTCCGATAGGCCGCAACCAGGGAGACAATCTCTTCGCCGTATTTCTGAATGCTTTTTTTGCCGATGCCTTTGATTTTTTTCAGATCTGTTATGGTGTCGGGCAGCCCCACCGCTATTTGAATGAGTATGCGTTGATGAAGAATCTGAAAACGGGCGACATTGGTTTCATCTGCCTTATGGTCCCGCCATGCTTTTAGGATCGTGAACAATTCCGGGTGTTCAATATCTGATGCGCTGTAAACCGGGGCCTGGGAGGAAGGTTCTTTTTCAGGGGCAGTAAAATCAATCCCGGCGCTGGATATGGCGCGCAAATAATCCGGCGGTGAAAATCCATTTTCAAGGGAACGGATGCCGGCTCGCTTTACAGCGATTTCCTGCTTAAGTCCGTCCAGGACATTGTCAATCTGTCTGCCCAATTCCTTATTGTCCGTATCCACCCGCAATTTTTTCAAAAGATCATCAAAAACAACAGAAAACTGATCCTGAAACCATGTCGAGGCCTTGTTGATGCGCTCCAGAATCACGGCATCGGATTCCGGGAGCCGGTTATCCGAAAAAAGCGTGCGCAACTGGTGTTTGAACTTTTCGCTGACCGTAAAAATGGATTTCCCGGCCATGCCCTGCAACCGGTCCAAATCAGCCAGACCGGAAATCTGGATCACACGGGCATTTTTCTGCAAAAGCCGGATAAGATAATTGAAACGGTTGGCAACTTGCTGAAAATCAAAACATGAAAGTAACAATTGCTGCTGATGGGCCATCTTGGATGCCTGGAGCCGCTCTTCGGAAGGCGGGTTCCGGCAGGCCGTTTCGGCAAAGTCGATGATCGCCGCATCTGTTTCAATGCCATGGGCCGGGACGGGAGAGCTGAACACCATGCCCTCAAAGGTTTTACAACGGCTGAGCGCCACATATACCTGGCCATGGGTAAACGCGGACCTGGCGTCAATGACGGCCTTGTCAAACGTCAGCCCCTGGCTTTTATGGATGGTGATGGCCCAGGCCAGTTTCAGGGGAAACTGGCTGAATTTGCCGATGATTTCCTCCTGAATCTCCTTTGTTTCGTCATTCACCGTATAGCTGATGTTTTCCCATTCCACCGTCTCCACCTCAATTTCCTCAGACTCGCCGTGACAGACGACGTGGATTTTCTGATTGGAAATGGCCTTTATCTTGCCGATTTTGCCGTTGAAATACCGCTTGTCAGGAGAGGGGTCATTTCGAAGAAACATCACCTGGGCGTGTTGCTTGAGGGTCAGCGTGCCGGAGGTCGGGTAGAGATATTCGGGGAAATCCCCGGAAACCGAGGCGTCAAAACAGTATTCTTTTCCCGGAAGGGCCGCCAGGCGGTTTTTATTGATGGCGTCGGCGCGACTGTTATGGGTGGTCAGGGTAATATAGCCCTGGTCTTCCGGCGGTGAATAATTTTCAATATACCGCTGGTTCAATTCCCCGAGGGCGGCGGCGTCCAGCCGGTTGTCCCGGACCCGGTTCAAAAGTTCAATAAACCGGGGATCGGACTGGCGATAAATACGCTTTAATTCAATGGTCAGCCACTCGGTGCGCGCCAGGGCATGGCTTGCAAAAAAATACACGGACGAATAATATTCTTGCAAAAGCTGCCATTCATCCTGCTTTGCCACCGGGGAGAGCTGGTGCAAATCGCCGATCATGAGCAACTGGACCCCGCCGAAGGGGAGATCATTCCGGCGGTGCTGGCGCAGGACCGCATCCACGGCGTCAAGCAGATCAGCCCGCACCATGCTGATCTCGTCGATCACCAGCAAATCGAGATTCCGGATAATCTGCTTTTTAAGCTTGCTGAACCGGAACGACCCCTGCCGGTTCCTTTCATGGGCCTCGCTGCCGGGAATAAACGGGCCAAAGGGCAACTGGAAAAAAGAATGGAGGGTGACGCCGCCGGCATTAATGGCCGCCACCCCGGTGGGGGCGGTGACGATCATCCGTTTTGCGGTATTGTCTTTAAGATTGTGCAGAAAAGTGGTCTTGCCGGTCCCGGCCTTGCCCGTGAGAAAAATATGATGACCGGTGTATTCCACAAACTCCCGGGCGAGTTTCAGTTCGGGGTTGTCCGGTGGAGTAGATACCATGTCCTTATCTTAATTCAGCCTTGATAATTTTATATAACATTTTCTATTTTTCGTTCTTTCTATATTTAACGCAAAATGTTCTTCCTGGATAATGAGGTGAAAACCAATTCAAATCTGCTCTCAGATTATTTTTATTGCAATAGTCTACAATGTCCCTTAGATCCTCAAAAGAAAGCTCATAAGGTTCAGATGTATAAGATACAGCTTCATTTTCTCTCACCCAAAGGGATGAATGATCATTAGCTGGTGGATAACAGTCACTGTCCTTTAAATGAGAAGTTTTCTGACATTTATTTCCAGTAATAAGTTGAGTTATACAACTCATATTACGAGATTTTTTTGCATTTTCCTTTTTTGCAAATAGCTTTTCCCATTCATCGGTTGTTGCTTCTGCATAAGCTGTTAATACCATCTCGACTGATTCTTCCTTTGCAAGTTTTTTCAATACTTTTACAGCTTCTTCATATGATGGGGTGCGATTCTCAGGGTTGAATCTGCGTTTATTATGCTCACTCATAGATAAATTCCTATTATTAGAATTTGAAATTGGTGGTTGGAAAATGCATTTAATGCTGCTGCGGGGCGCCTGTTTTTTGCATGTCTCTACCAGCAGTTTTCCGGAATAGACAAAAACCGGTCACCAATCAGGGGATTCACGGGTGTGTAGGGGCTTGGGAAAGTAATTTTCTGGAGGGTTCCGTCAAGATACGGGGTTTCGGTGGCAATCCGGTAATCCGGCGGGGTTTCCGGCAGTTGAAAAAACGTCTCCGGATTGTCCACAAACCCGCAGTCAAAATTAAAATCCACCTCCCGGGAATACGCATCCCCGTCAATAGTCCGACTATGCTTAAATGGCTTTAACATTTTTGGCAGAATCAAAAACCCGTCATCCGCCACCCCGCCCAGGCGATCCATTAATTTATCCAACAGGTTATTCGTCAGGCTCCCCGCTGCCTCCGGCATTTCTCTTGATCTCAATGGGCCACCTTCACCCGTTGGGCGTTCCGGATACCGTTCAGCAGCAAAAACCCATGAACTTCCACGCAAATCAACGCGGCATCCGGATGCCGGACAAATTCCGCGATATCCGGATGCCGGTGGATAAACCGATCCACAATAGACGCCCGGTCGGACGCCTGTTTGTCCGCGTCCGCCACCGTAAAAGCAACACCCTCGATACTCAAGGCCTGAATATCGGAAATCGCAGCCTCCGTTCGGGTGTCGATCAGCAGGCTGACATGGAAATTTTTTACAATGTTCTGATATTTGGTGGTGTTTTTATGCGTAATCAGATAGATCTCCCTGCAATCGTCACCCGCCAGATACCGCATCAGGGAAGTATAGGGTCTGCCGTCATGGATGGTGGCCAGTACGCACAAATGACCGGTTTTGATCACTCCCGTGATGGCTTCCATCACGGGAGTATTTTTATTTTGGCCCTGCAATCCCATCACCCTTTATGCACCGGTTTTTTCGTAAACCGGCACAGCACCACCATCGCCACCAGAATTCCGGCGGAAATATAAAACGCCAGATCCAGGCTACCGGTAATATCTTTTATGGTGCCCGCAACACGGGCCATGAAAAACCCCAAACCCCAGCCCATAAACACCAGCCCGTAATTCACGCCCAGATTTTTTGCGCCGAAAAAATCGGCGGTGTAGGAGGGCAGCAGGGAAAGTCCGCCGCCATATTGCCAGTAGGCGATCCCCACCACAATGAACAGGAGTACAAGATTTTTTGAGGCAATCACCGCCGGCATGGAAGCCAAACAAAGAGCGGAAACCGCGCAGTTAATGGTATAGGCATTGTTCCGGCCAATCTTGTCCGAATACATGCCTGTTCCCACGCGGCCCGACGCATTCACCAGCCCGCCGTAAGAAACCAGAATCCAGGCGTTGACCGCAAAAAATGGAATCCCCTGGGCCGTGGTTGAAAGCATTCCGGCGGCGTTGGCGATAATCAAGAGCCCCGACTGGGTGGACCCGATAAACAGAACCACCAGGGCATAAAACTGCCAGGTCTTGAGCATTTCCGTCACCGTCCAGTCTTTTCCGGTGGTTGCCGCGACTTTTTTCGCTGTTGATCCAGCCGCTCCCGGCGCCACATATCCGGCAGGGGGCCAGGCCAAAAACGATCCCGCCACAAGGATTACCACGGAAAAAAGAACGCCCAGCCCCACAAAGCTGCCGGTGATGCCGTAATGGGTCATCAACCATTTGCCCAATGGACTGATATACATGGCCGCGCCGCCGTAACCGCCCACCACCAGGCCGGCGATGAGCCCGCGTTTATGGGGGCCGAACCATTTTAACGCCGCCGGTGTCGGGGCCGCATACCCGATGCCCATGCCGATGCCGCCAAAAATACCAAATCCGATAATCAGCCCGGTATAACTTTTCATGAGGCCCGCGATAATACATCCCGCCCCCAGAAAAAGACCGCCGGCTATGGCCCCGGCTTTGGGCCCGAACCGGTCATGAATCCGTCCGCCGGGGATCATAAACAATGCAAAAATCATCACGGATAGAGAAAAAGGCGTGGCTGCCTGGGCGTTGGTCAGATAATGCCACCCGGCATTGATCCCGGCCATTGGCTGACCCGCCATTTTCAAAACCTCTTCCTTGACAGGATAAACCAACGCCGCGCCCCATACACTCCAGGCATACAGAATGCCTAAACACAAATTCACCACGGTTCCCGCTGCTACCACCACCCATGCCCTACCCGGTACTTTCCCTGCTTGTGCCGTCATGTCGGACCTCCTTGATAGTGTTTATTAACTGCTGTGAATGTGAAATGGAGAAGTGAACGTGAAACTTATTGCCGTTATTGGGTCAATCGCCGGGCGAGAAACCCGGCCTGCCAATCTGAAATTATAAGGTTTTTCGTAGGTCGGGATTCTTTCCCGACAAAAAGCCATGGCGGATCAGGCCAGCAGTATCGAATACTTCCGAAGCTCCCGGTCAAATCGCCGGGCTCCCGGCAGCCGCCTTTCCATCTCTTCCCAAAACGTCCTGCTGTGATTGAGAATCTTCGTATGCACCAGCTCATGCAGGATGGCATAATCCATGAGATCTTCAGGAATGGCTGCCAGTTGAATATTCAGATTAATGTTTTTTTTAGCGGAACAGCTTCCCCACCGTGTTTTCTGGCGTTTAATAAACACCCGGTGATACGGTAAATCATGCTTTTGGGAAAGTTCTTCCAGCCGCGTGATCAAGCGGGTCTTTGCGGTCCGCCGGTCGACAGGAACGACCGGCTGGGCCTGCCGCCGCGCCTCCAGAGTCTGCTCCATGGCTTTTAAGCGGGGAAGATGCTGCAAAATCCAATCGGTTTTGGAACGGGCGAAGGCTTCCGCCAATTCCAGGGGAACGCCGCGCGGCACCCCCACCCGGATGCCCCGGAATGGCCGAATGGAAAGATTCATGTATTTGGCGCGGGGGCTGTGCTCCAAAAGGATTTCGCCGATGCCGGATATGAGGACTTTCTTTTTTTGCATCATGAAAACAGCATACTCGCTTTCATGAAAAAAACAATACCGGAAGTGAGGGCCGAATTCTCGTCAGGATGAGCGACCCGGTAAAAAACGGACAAAAAAGGGCGTCCCGAAAAAAATTCCCGAAACGCCCTGTTTTTTTTGATCTATCGGATCAGCGAGATTGACGAACTGTTGTCGCCCTCGTTCCTTGGATAATGGTTTTGCCTTTGGAAAGAAACCGGCCTGGAAATAAATACAGACCATTTAAAGATTGTTTCGAATATTACTTATACAAATTCAAAGTCAAATAATTAATGGGGATTTTTTATTCCTTATTGTATCAAAGAACGATATTCTGTTGATACCGGAACACGGCTGGGATAAAAGTATTTTATTTTTATCCGCCCAGGAATATTTCATGAGGGCTTTTAATACCTAAAACAGCATCAGCCGGGCAAGAACCCCGGCGGAAAGGACATATCATGGCAAACCCGCAGCCCAACAAAATCATCTGTTCGATGATTCGATTAAGCAAATTTTATGACAAAAAACCGGTCCTGGAAGACATTTCCCTGTCTTATTTTTACGGCGCCAAAATCGGCGTCCTGGGCCTCAACGGGTCCGGAAAAAGCTCGCTCTTACGCATCATGGCGGGCCGGGACACGGAATTCAACGGCCAGATGACCCGGTCCCCGGAATACACCGTGGGGCTCTTGGAGCAGGAACCGGCCCTGGATGAGGCCAAAACCGTCCGGCAATCGGTGGAGGAAGCGGTGCAGGATATCGTCGATCTCCTGAAAGAATATGAACAAATTAACGAGAAATTCGCCGAGCCCATGTCCGACGACGCCATGGACAAGCTTATTGAGCGGCAGGGAGAGGTCCAGGAAAAACTGGACCATGCCGACGCCTGGGATCTGGATGCCCGGCTTGAAATGGCCATGGACGCGCTGCGGTGCCCGGACGGCGACACGCCGGTCAAGATTCTGTCCGGCGGGGAAAAGCGGCGGGTGGCCCTGTGCCGCCTTCTGCTCCAGAAGCCCGATATTCTTCTATTGGACGAACCCACCAATCACCTGGACGCGGAAACCGTGGGATGGCTGGAAAAACACCTTCAAAAATACGAAGGCACGGTCATCGCCGTGACCCATGACCGTTATTTTCTGGACAATGTGGCCGGGTGGATCCTGGAGTTGGACCGGGGCCGGGGCATTCCCTGGAAAGGCAATTATTCCTCATGGCTGGAGCAAAAACAGGAGCGGCTCCGGGTGGAGGAGAAATCCGAAAGCCAGCGCCAGAAAACCCTGGAGCGGGAACTGGAATGGATCCGGATGTCGCCCAAGGCAAGGCAGTCCAAATCCAAGGCCCGCATCACCGCTTATGAAAAATTGCTCGACCGGGAAAATGAAAAACGCTCCGAGGACATGACCCTTTTTATCCCGCCCGGCCCGCGCCTGGGCAAGGTGGTGGTGGAAGCGGAAAACGTGTCCAAGGCCTTCGGGGATCGTTTGCTTATGGAAAACATGTCGTTTCTGCTCCCGCCCGGCGGCATTGTGGGGGTCATCGGACCCAACGGGGCCGGCAAGACCACCCTGTTCCGCATGATCACCGGTCAGGAAACGCCCGACAGCGGGAGTTTGCGCGTGGGCGAAACCGTGCGCCTGGCATACGTGGACCAGAGCAGGGACAGCCTGGATCCGGACAAATCCATCTGGGAGGCCATTTCCGAAGGTCAGGACGTCATCGAACTGGGCAAGACCTCGGTCAAGTCCCGGGCTTACGTGTCCCGGTTTAATTTTAACGGATCGGACCAGCAGAAAAAAGTCGGCATGATTTCCGGCGGGGAGCGCAACCGGGTGCACCTGGCCTGCATGCTCAAGCAGGGGGCCAACGTGATTCTGCTGGACGAACCCACCAATGATCTCGACGTCAACACCATGCGGGCACTGGAAGAGGCATTGGAGAATTTCGCGGGGTGCGCGGTGGTCATCAGCCATGACCGCTGGTTTTTAGACCGCATCGCCACCCATATTCTGGCATTTGAGGGCGACAGCCAGGTGGTCTGGTTTGAGGGGAATTATTCGGATTACGAGGCGGACCGCAAACGGCGGCTGGGGGCCGAGGCGGACAACCCGCACCGGATCAAATACCGGCAGTTGACGCGGGTGTGAGGGGGATTTAAAAAAAGTTTGAAGTGCCTGAAGTTAAGGAATACGCCTTCGGCGCAACCATTTTTAAAAAATGGAGCGAAGCGACGCCGGAATTTCAGGCACTTTAAAATAAAGGACACCCTCTACGCGTATTTCCCAGCGGGGCCAAAAAATCTTTCGGATTTTTTCCGGATCTTCTATTTAATTATATCAATGTGTTTTATCCCATCAGCCACCTGGGCCAAAAGGGGCGCACGGCTGGTTTCCACTGCCGGAAGGGCCTTTTGGCCCGGGTTTCCGGTGAAAATGACCTTGCCTTCGCTGTTGACAAGGGTATTGTCGTCCAGCAGCAATATGCCCATGCGGTTCATAATTTCCTTCTTGAATTCATGTGCGTATTCCATGCGCTTCCGGTGCAGCAGATAGTGCAGTAAAAGAAAAACGGCCCCCAGAAGAACCGCCCCGGTCACCAGAATGACGAGAATCACCGCAATGACTTGTCCGGTCTTTCCGCCCGCGTACCCGATCACCCGAAAAATATCATCCAGCTTGTAGAAAACAACGCCTCCCATGCCAAGGGCGAACAGCACGACCAGAAACTGGAACTGCCATTTGAGCCTGAAAAACCGGTTTTGGATACCCGGCAGCCCATAGCCATCGGCCGTGTTTTCCGCCGCAAGCGACTCGGATTCCTCGGAATCCTTGAAATAATAAGTGTTGAACGCGATGATGATCACGCCCAGAACAAAGGTGATGGCGATGGGAATGGTGAACGCGGCCACAAAATATTCTTTCCAGGGAAAAGGCATATTGAATGGTTCGAGCTGGGAGAGAAAGCAAACAAAAAAGATAAAAATTTCCAGACACCCGATCAGGGTAAGATACCGGATAAAATATTTTTTCAGTTCTTCCTTGCGGAACAGACCGGCGATTCCCTTGATGTCGATTTCCCGGGCGTCATGCGTGTTTTTTTCCATTACAAGTCCCTACTTCCTGCCTGCCTGAATCAATGGCAGCGACTGACGAGTTGCGCAGATGATGGAAGGCCCCTGTGTTCAAAGACAAACCCTCGCGGGTGGCCCCCATGGTAAAATTTTTGAGCTACTTGATTCTGATGGCGATGTCAATCCTGATTTCTTTTCCTGATTTTTCTTCCTGCAGGGGCGGAACAGTTTGCGGAGTTCCCTACCAAGATTTGAATTAAGCACAGCAATTCACATTGCAATTCAAAGAGGGGACGCCCTTTATATCTTTATATTTCATAAGCCCGGCAGGTCCAAAGCTTCGCTGGTTGCCATCCGTTCGTCTTTGTTCACCGCAACGCAAGCATCGTGATCCTGATCATCCCGGAATATTTTGTCACGCCGATCCCCCGTGCGGACAAGGGGACGCCCCTTACATCTTTATATTTAACAACCCCGGCAGATTCAAAGCTTCCTCGCTTGCAATCCGTTCACCTTTTCTCGCTGCAACGCTCACGGTTGGAACAGCAATGTTGAGCCGGTCCGCGACACCGGTCATGGACATCCCCAGTTCTCGCACCAGCCAGAAGCAAAGAAGAGACCGCCCTTTTACAAGCATCCTGTTTTTCCCCGGTCCGAAAAATTCATCGGGATCCACGGATAGCAGTTCGGATACCAGAGATATGATCTGGTCGAAGGTTATTCCCTTTGCAGCCAGCGCGTATCTCCTGTTTAGTGATTCACGCGCTTCCGACAGAACCGCCTGGACAAAATCGCCATCCCCCAGAATGCGCTCGTCGCTTTTTTGAACGACTCCGGCCTTTCGCAATGACCGGACTTCCGACCAGCCGCCGGCGCTGCGCACCAGGCCCCCGCCCACGAGTCCCGGCTGGCGGCCCATCTCTATTCCCTTGACAAGAAATTCTCTGTATGCGCTCAGAGCGGCGTCAAAATTACTTCCAAAAAGAGCGAAAACCTCATGGACCGACTGCCAGTTGTTTTTATTTTTGCCCATGATCGCAGCGTGCCCGGAAAAAGGGTATCCGTCCAGCGCGTCCACCGTATCAACCAGCCCGGCCCGCAGCGGGTTGAGGTGAATATAACGGACCAGCTCCTTTAAATAGGCATCCTCCTGGCACAGGATGGATTTGTACCTGTTTTGAAACAAATGCCCGCTTCGGTGATGGCGCAGGTTGTGACCAACGGCGTAGCTGGTCATCAGCCTGCGCATAAGGGTTGAAACCGGCACGTCGCCGGTTTTAAGCAGCAGATGAAAATGGTTGGGAATCAACGCCCAGGCAAAACATCGGGTCTTTGTCTCAACGACCAGCTCACCAAGCCTTTTTATAAAAGCATCGCGGTCCCGGTCATCACGGAATATCTCGCCACCCTCGATACCCCGTGCAATAATGTGGTGCACCGCGCCCGGCGCATCTATTCTGGATTGTCTCGGCATGAATTCCTTTTAACATGCAAGAACCGGAATTGTAAATATAAAAAATAAAGGGCGTCCCTCTATCCCAGGCATGGGGACGCCCTTTATATCTTTATATTTTATAAACCCGGTAAGTCCAAAGCTTCACCGGTTGCAACCCGTTCACCTTTTCTCATCGCAACGCAAGCATCGCGATCCTGATCATCACGGAATATTTTATCACGCCCGATCCCCCTTGCAATGATGTGGCGCACCCCGCCCGGCTCATCTATTCCGGCTTGTCTCGCCACTCTACACTCAGTTTTTATGGCTGCTTGACCTTCTCCTGGATTCGGCACCGGATTTGCCTGGGCCGTGCTGATCCAGGTCGAGCTCGGTTAGTCCGGGTTCTCTTCCCCAGTGGAACAGCCCAACTCTTCCGCCTTCTCGGACATATACGTTGAACTAATTTGCTCTTGGGCCTCTTCCCAAATCATCCGGTGTTCCTCCTCTAACGTCATTCTCCTTGCCGGAGTATTTTCTGAGGAGTGCTTCGTACTCACTGGCTGCACGATCCATCCAAGCGTATAAATCGGGTCGTCCTTTGGCAATCGTTTCATTTCTTTCTCCTTTCCCTTTCGGGTCGTTTTTCCAGTCGTGGACATAGGGAGCGCAAGGGCGCGCCCTTTATATCTTTATATTCCATAAACACGGTAAGTCCAAAGCTTTCCCGGTTGCCACGGGTCAAGCTCGGTTAATCCGTGGTTTTTTCTCCGATGGACGAGTCCGACGGTCCTGTTTCCTCTAACATATACTCCGAACTCATTTGCTATCGGGCTTCCTGCACCACGGCCAGGAGGCAGCGCTCTATCCTTTCTTTTTCTTCTTGTGTCAGTGGCTGCTTTTGATTTCTTTCCGCCGACCTTTACAGAATCGCTTCCCATGGCAGGTCCAGATCGTTCCGGCCAAAATGACCATAGGCTGCGGTCGGAAAATAAATGGGATGAAGCAGATCCAGGGCATCAATGATGCCATTGGGTCTCAGATCAAACTCCCCTGCCAATTCAGATGCCAGGTCAACTTGATGGTCCACGCCCGTGCCAAACGTATGCACCATAAAGCTCACAGGGTCGGCAACGCCAATTGCATACGCGAGTTGCACCAGTGCCTTCCTGGCCCAGCCACGGGCAACAACTTGCTTTGCGAGAAAGCGGGCCATGTATGCCGCTGATCGATCCACCTTGGATGGATCTTTTCCTGAGAAAGCGCCACCTCCGTGAGGTGCCGCGCCTCCGTAAGTGTCAACAATAATCTTGCGGCCGGTAAGCCCTGTGCCTCCTTTGGGATCTCCGGTTACAAATCGGCCTGTGGGGTTGATATGAGTTGTGAATTTTGCTGAACGAAGATTTTCTGGAATGACAGGGTCAATTATGTGTTTCATGACTTCTTTCTTCAGCGTTTCTTCCTCAATACCGGCGTCGTGCTGAGTGGACAAAACCACTGCCTCAATCTTTGTGGGCTGTCCGTCAAAATATCCGAAGGTTACCTGGGATTTGGCGTCGGGCTGGAGCCATGGAAGCTTGTGGCTTTTCCTGGCTTCAGCCTGCCTGTGGACCAGCCTGTGGGCATAAACAATAGATGCCGGCATAAGTTCAGGCGTTTCATCACAGGCGTAGCCGAACATAAGCCCCTGGTCTCCGGCCCCTTGAATCCCGTTGCCCCTGTCCACCCCCTGACTGATGTCCTGGGACTGTCTGTTGAAACGGATTTGGATTTCACATGTATCAGGATCAATACCTGTACCTGCGTTTCCGTACCCGGCGTCTCGAAGAACCCGACGAACCAAAAAATCTGCGGATTCCCGGATAATCTCATAATCCTCTTTTCTTCTGGTTTTGAATTCACCGGCAACAATTACGCACTGGTCAGAGAGCATGGTTTCACAGGCAACCCTGGAAAAGGGATCCCTTTCCAGAAAAGCGTCAAGGATGCGGTCGGAAATCCGGTCGGCGAGCTTGTCGGGGTGCCCTTCAGAAACCGATTCCGACGTGAACAGGAAGGTGCGGCCATCGCCACCGGCTGTGGGGTCGGTCTGGGGAAAAGAAAAATTGCAAGACATCATTCACCTCTAATGCTCTGGACAGGTTGGCGTTTGGGCCACCCCAGGGCATTCCGGTGGACCAGCGCTTTAGCGGTATTTATGAGTCGCCCCGCAAGTTGTTGATTAAATCGGCGACACCCGGTTACCGGGAAACAAAAAACCCGCTTCAGCTTATGCCAAAGCGGGTCAATGAATTTTTTTTGAACCCTCTTTTAGCCGGATTTATAAAGCGCCCGCAAGCTGAAACAAATCGGCGCTGGTGGAAATATCTTACAATCAAATATTGATGTCAAAAAGAATAAATAAAAAATTACGAATAGCGGATTTAAAAATCATTTTTATGCATTTATTCGTAATTTCTCATTCGTAATTCGTAATTTTAGGAACGAGGGGCTCCCCCTCTATGCCGGGAGGGCGTAAAGCCCTCCCCTACTTCCACCACCGACGCCTTGGTGATCACAATGGGCATCACCGGCACATCGTCATGCATTCCCTTTCGGCCCGTGGGCACGGCCTTCATTTTGTTGCAGAATCCCGGAAACGCCTTATCCAATGTATTGACTTTTCCCTGTTACTTTTCTTGATGAGCAAGAAAAGTAACAGGGCTCGGCCCTGTGCTGGGGTCATCCCGGCTCCATTCGGTTTCCGTGACGGGGTCAAAAAACTCGCTTAATGAATTGGAAGTTCCCTTCCCTCAATCAAACGCGGCGATACGAAACCCATTTTCCTCGAAATGGCTGTCAAAGGCAAAAGCCGTTTCAATCTGAAGGTCTTCCATGATTTCAAAGCTCAAGACATCCACGAGGCTGACACGTCGATTGTTCAGCGCGACAAGGCGCTGAACGGCCTTTGCGTACCATTTTTCATCGACCCAGACAATTTCCAGCAGGGGAAGAATTTTTGCGTTAAAATCATTAACCGGCGGCAACCCGATGCGGTTCTGCAAAAGCGCGGTCGTTTCCACAAGGACAAATGAACTCGTGACCAGTTTCACGTTATTTTCTGCAAAATAACTGAAATTTTTCCTGGCTCTGACGTGCATATAATCGTTTTTCACCAGCAGCGCGAAAAATCCGGATGTGTCGGCGAATATGTTCATGATCCAAACGCTTCATCGAGATACCGGTCATGATTCACTGCGATATCCGATTGTTCCGCTTCATATTTTCCAGCCAGGAACAGGGCCTGCCGGTATTGCGCGGCGCGATTGGGCTTTCCGGTCAGCAAAAACCGGTCAATGGCATTCCGGATCAGGGACGCAACGGATTCATTGCTGGAAAGAGAAATCTCTTTCAACTTTCCGGCCTGTTCCTCGGTTAATTGAATTTGGGTGCGCAGCATGACGCCCTCCATGTAATTATGTTATCACTTTTGATATTATGATTACACGTGTTTGCCCGTCTGTCAATACCCGTTTAAGAGCCTATTTGAGAAACGACATAGGCGCCCTTTCCCCCTACGCTTCCACCACCGACGCCTTTGTAATCACGATCGGCGTCACCGGAACATCATCATACATATTTTTGCGTCCCGTGGGCACGGCCTTCATTTTGTTGATCACCGGATGCCCCTTCACCACTTTTCCGAACACCGCATAGCCCCACCCTTCCGGGGTCTTTGCCGTGTGATTCAAAAAATCATTATTTTTCACATTAATAAAAAACTGGGCCGTGGCGCTGTTAGGATCGGACGTGCGGGCCATGGCCACGGTGTAGGGCTCGTTTTTCAGGCCGTTGTCCGCCTCATTTTCCACAGGCGCATTGGTGGGTTTTTCCTGCATATCCTTGGTCATACCGCCGCCCTGGACCATGAACCCGTTGATCACCCGGTGAAAAATAGTGCCGTCATAGTGGCCGGCCTTGACGTATGCCAGAAAATTGGCCGCTGATTTGGGGGCCTGCTCGCTGAACAGTTCGATCATGATATCCCCCATGCTGGTTTCAAGCTTAATCATTTCGTTTCTCCTTTTGTCATTTTTAATTAATTTTCGCATTGCGTTAAAAAAACCGCTTGACATGAAAAAAATAAAAGAACATATATGTGTACAAGTGTACGAACAATTGTTTTTACGTTTAAAAAAACAAATAACAAATCAATCGTTCTGGGCAGCAGAGACTGCAAAACCCAATTATTATAAAGGAAACAAATCATGACGCCAAAAGCCCATACAAATGTGGAAGCATTCAAGGCACGGGGGCACAATTTTAATGGCGGCGCCGGCAAAGGCGTGCAAATGAAAAAATTCAAGCCCTTCACCGACTTTGTGCTAAAAAATCTGGTCCGGAACGCGGACATCATCAACCCGGAAGCCCTGCTCCCCACTGACGGCAAACCCGTGGTGGCTGTGGTTTCCCACGGTCCTGGCGCGGCATGGATTCCCTTGGTGGCCCTGGCGGGAAAATTCTTCATCGACAACGGTTACGGCGACATCATCGGTGGCATGTACCCGCACAAGGCCCTGTTTCTGATCCCTGGCCTCAAGGAATATTACCGGCGGGTGCTGGGAACCCCCACCGAGGCCGATACCGTGAATGATATTGTTCAATTACTGAAAAACAAGGAAATCGGGCTGACCGGCACCGCCCCCGAAGGGGCCAACTGCCTGCTCTCTTTCAACGATTACGTGGCCCCGTTCCGCTCCAAAGGCTTAATTGCGGCGGCCATTAAAGCCGACGCCAGCATCTGCCTGATGGCCCACCAGGGCGCGGAAGCCTGGACGGTGCGGGTAAACCTGCCCTTCGGCCTTTCCATTCCCCGGACAAAAGGCCTGAGAGGTTTCAATATCACCCTGCCGCCTTACAAAATCAACCATTATCTGGTGATGTGCCGGCGGTACCAGCCGATGATTTCCTCAAAAGATCTGGCAGGGCTGACAAAACTGGAGGTCAGGGAACATCTGGCCATTGAAGTCGAGGCTATCCGGCGGGAATTAAACAATATGACCATTGAGATCAAACGCATGATGAATGAAAAAATCCGCCGGGAAACCGATGACCGGATGGAATCCGCCCGGGCCCGGTGGATAGAGAAAAAGCTGATGATTCAAAAGGCACTGTTTCCGGATGATGATGCCTATATGATGGCGTCGTAGAAAAAACACAAATATAAGGAGAACCGCCATGTACGCCACAATGACAAACCCCATCGATGCTGGTCAAAACCTGTTTAACGAAGCCCTGATGGGCCTCACTTCTCCTTTGCGGAAGCTGATCTACAATGACACATCGGCAACAACGCCGGGGAAAAAGGAAGAAACAAATATTCTGGTGGAAGGCATCCATGGACTCATCAATCAACGCACCGAAGATTGGTCCATCGCGCCCCAGAACAAGGAGGCCATGGATCGGCAGATGATGGTGTGGGATGTGCTTCTGGATTATTATTTCCGTTCCGAAACCACCGGATGGGAGCGGCTGCCGGATTCTGCCTCCATGCTCATCGGCATTCATTCCGGCACCTGGCTGACCATGGACGCATGGACCCTTTGCGCCGAATGGTACCGGCACTTTCAAGGGGAGCGGGTTCTTCACGGCACGGCTCACGATGTTTTGATGGCCCTGCCGGGGCTTGGGGCTTATTTCCGGAATGTCGGCGTGATTCCCGCCCGCCGGGAATCCGTGGGGGCGGCGTTTTCCGCCGGACATGACGTGGTGATCTGGCCGGGCGGGGAAGTGGACGCCATGCGGTCCTGGAGAAAGCGCGATAAAGTGGTGCTGGGCGGCCGCAAGGGATTTATCCGCCAGGCCATCCGGTCCGGTGTGCCCATTGTGCCCGTGGCCACCATCGGCGGGCATGACACAGTGTTTGTGCTGGCCGAATGCCGCAAGCTGGCGAAAATGCTGCGCCTGAAAAAGCTGCTGCGGTGTGATGTGGCCCCCCTGGTTCTGGGTTTCCCGTTCGGCTTGACCTTCGAAGCGTTTCCCATGCACATTCCCCTGCCCGCCAAAATCCGGACCGAAATTCTTGATCCCGTGGATATCGACAAGGATCCGGACCGGGCGGCGGATGCCGACTATGTGGACCGGAAATACAGGGAAATCGAGGACCGCATTCAGGAAGGGGTCAACCGTCTGGCGAAAAAACGGAAGGGCTGGGTGTTCGGATAATGCTTTACCGGAAATAGTCTTGAAATTATTTAAAATTTTGATAATAAACAAGGCCATGACAGCTGTTTCGGCCAATATGTTCGCAGGGGCGTATCGCATACGCCCTTTTCCAATTGGAAAATCATTTGCAAATGCTATTCGTCACGATGGAGAAAATAAATGGCTTCCCGCAATGAAGCAAAAGAACAAAAGGAAAAAACCAGCCAGATACTGATTGAATCAGCCCTGGAACTCTGCGCGGAAGAAGGATACGCCAGCTTAAGCCTGCGCTCGGTGGCGCGGAAAGCCGGCATCGCGCCCACATCCTTTTACCGCCATTTCCGGGAAATTGATGAAATGGGCGTGGCCATGGTGGAACAGGCAAAGGATGCGCTGGAAGAATGGTTGGCCGGAGCCAGAAAAAAAATGACGTTTCCGGCGGTAAAACCGAATGATGCTCCGGACAGACTGATAGCCGCCATCGATCGTCTGACCCGCCCTTTTGTGCAAACATTTACGGAGTGTTTTCAGATCAATCCCTGGCTGATCCATTTGTTTTTTCAGGAACGAACCGGGAGTTCCGCCGCGCTCAGGGCCGCCATAACGGACGCCGCCGGCGGGCTCATCCGTGATCTGTCGGAAATCTTGAAAAAACAAGGCAGGTCGTTCCCATTCCGGGCCGGAGACCTCGACATGATTTCTGAAACCATGATCACCCTCGTCAGCCGGGATGTCATGGAATACCCGTCACAGCCGGACGCGCAGCCCGTGTATCCCACAGAACCCACCATCCAAAAACTCAATCTCCTGCTCTTGGGGGTTTTGATTCTGGAGCAGACAAAACAGGAGTAACCATGGACCAGGCAATTCAAGCCTTACTGGAAGCCCATGTGCAGCATGAGCTTAGCCGTTTCAAATCAAAAAAATACCGGCAGACCATCAAGGAAGAAACAGCGGCGGTATTCCAATGGGTACAAAAATTAACGCTGAAAGATATCATCACCCCCGGGCAGGTGATCGGCATTATCGAACGCAATGTGGTGGAAATGCCCGTGGCCGGCGGAATCACGGAACTGGCCGGCCAGATGAGCCAGCGGGTTCTCTCCTCGCCCAAAAACAAAAAAACAGCCTTGGAAGACATCTTCGCCCGCAAGCCTTATGATGATATTGTGGATAAAATCGGCGGCATGGAAAGCGCCAGAAAAGCCATCATCGGCCGGTTTGTCAACAGCTCCGTTTACTCCCAGCAGATCTCGGAAGTGCTGTTTGTGGGCATCAAGGAATATTTGCTGGCGGAAAATATTATTGCCCAGAAAGTTCCGGGAATCTCTTCCCTCATCAAGCTCGGCAAGTTCGCCGTCAATAAAACCATGCACCCGCTGGAGCTGGCGGTGGAAAAAACCGTTAAAACCTATATTGAAAAAAACCTCGGCAATACCATCCGGCGAAGCGAAAAATCCCTGAACAATTATTTTGACGAACCCCATATCATTGAAATGGGGGATGAGGTCTGGACGTCCATTTCCAAAACCAAATTATCGGAATATTTCGGAATCCTGGGCGAAGGCGACATGGAAGACTTTCTTATCATTGGGTATGATTTCTGGATACACTTCCGGAAAACGCCTTATTTCAAAGAGATTTACACGGACCTGGTGCATTTCTTTTTTGAAAAATACGGGGACCGAGAACTGGAACTGATCATCGAAGATGTGGGGGTGACTGAAAAAATGGTGGTCAATGAGTTGACCCAGTCCCTTTCCCACGGCATTGAGAAAGCGTTGGCCATCGGGTATCTGGAAGAGCGCATCCGGGCGCGTCTGGAAAATTTTTATTTGTCCCCCCAGACGGCAGAATTGGTGGCGTCGCTTACAGGCTCACCAAAAGACATGCTTACGGGTACAAAACCCGCCAAGGATAAAGATATTTCTCCGGAAACGGCTGTCCCGAAAAAGAAACCAGCCGCTAAAAAACCGGCAGTGAAAAAAAAATGACGGAATCATAAAAATCAACCTGCCACAGCGGCAGCCCGTTCAAAATGCCTGTTTTTCTCTGTGGCCTCTGTGATCTCTGTGGTTAAAAAAAGTACCCGGCCAAGAACGCCGCGTGGTTTGAGGTAAAAAACGGCGGATCATTGCCGATGATGCGGCGGATGGGGGCCGAGCGGGTGAATTCTTTTGCCAGAAACCGGCGGACCCGGTCCCGGTTCCAGTCTTTTGGATGGATAAATTCCCGGTACAGGCTTAAATCCCCGTCGTAAAAATCAACGGTCGCAAGCGTTGTTGCTTCATCACTGTAGGCAGGCAGGTTAAACACCGCCAGATTCAGAAAATCAATTACATCCGCGTGTTTCAGGGTAAACGCCAGTGTCTTCCGGGCAGCTTCCGAATCTTCCGCGGGCGTGCCGAAAAGAAGATACACATAAGTTGCGATGCCCGCAGCCTTGAGGGTGTGCAGGGCTTTTGAGGCCGTGGACAGACGCATCCCTTTTTCCAGGGCGTCCAGCACGTCCTGGTCCCCGGATTCCACACCGAGCTTCAGCATCACGCAACCGGAGCGTTTGAGCCCCCGCACGAACTCCGTGTCCGAAAGATGCTCCGTGATGCGGGCAAACCCATACCATGGCGCGCCCGGCGGGTTTGCGATAAGATATTTCAGAAATTTCGGAGAAAGCGCATTATCCAGAAAATGAATGAGGCCGCGTCCGTGAACACCGGTGAAACGTTCCAGTTCCGCCGCGATTCCCGGAACAGGCTGGGGCTGATACCGTCCGCCCTCGGCCCGCTCCGGACAAAACCGGCATTTGCGCCAGTAGCAGCCCCTTGCCGTGATAAACGGCAGCACCGGGGCTGGCGAAAGGTATTCTCCGGTGGGAAACCCGGAATAGTCGTACACCTCGCCGGTTCTCAACGCCCCTGTATTTCCGCCGCATAAAGCGATCAATGCCGCCTCTCCCGGCCCGTTCACCAACTCATCCACCAGCCCGGCAAAAGGATTGTCAAACCCAGGAATCCGCATCCACGACGTAATCAGTCCCCCGCCCATCACGATTTGTATTTCCGGAAACCGCTGCCGGATAAAGCCCGATATTGCAAACGCGCACAGGGCCTGGCTCATAAAAGTAACGGATAGCCCAACAACATCCGGCATCCTATCTGACAATAAACCCCTCAGCCGCTGTTCAAGGCTGAAAAAAAACGCATTTTCTTCAAACTGTTCGGCTGCCCGAAGCAGATCCGCGCTGCGCACCGGAGATAAATCCGGCGAACCATAATTGGAGAGTGAAACATCCACGTTGGACGCCCGGCCCGCCGTATGCAGCACCCGATTGACATCCATCACCGCTCGTTTGTAGCGGTCCCGGTTTTCATAGAGCGCCGGGGACCGCAATGCCGCCAGATTTTTGTTCACACCGTTGACGGCCCGGCGGGTCCAGGTATCGAGGGCGGCCACCGGCCCGTGCAGCAGATCGCTCATGCACGCCAGATTCAAATCCGCCGCTCGGCAGTCCACTCCGGACGCCTTAAGCGCGCCGGAAAGCAGGGCGATGCCAGCCGGCGGTTCGCAGGGTTTGGACACCGGCGGATAGATCAGGAGGATGGATTTTGATGCGGCCATGACTGTTTTACACTTCCTTATAATAATGATGAAACCGTCAAAATCTTTTTAACTGCAACGCTCCACAAAAGCACGGAAAAAAACGATTCCATTTTTCAATTCTTTTTAAATTTTTTATTGACACAATCAATAGCCATCGTTTATTTATAAAAACAGTGTTCATGTTGCATAAACTGCACAAAAAGCACAAACCGCACAAAAATCCCCTAAGGAAACAACATTAATGATTGAATCCATCCATTCAAACTCCTGCCTTGTTTTTGGGTGCGGCAATCCGCTGTTCGGGGATGACGGGTTCGGCCCCAAAGTCATTGAACACCTCGAAGCACATCACCGGCTCCCGGACCATGTCCTGTGCGCGGATGCCGGAACCTGCATCCGCGATACCCTGTTTGATATCCTGCTGTCTGAAAACAAGCCCCGGCAGATTATTATTATTGATGCTGCGGAACATGAGGGAAAGCATCCGGGTGAAATATCCGAAATTGACGTGGACAAGATCGACCCAAAAAAAACCTCTGATTTTTCCCTGCACCAGTTTCCCACCACCAACATGTTGAAAGAATTAAAAGACCTCACCAACGTGGATGTCCGGGTGCTGGTGGTTCAGGCGGCCCATATTCCCGAGGAAATCAACCCGGGACTTTCCCGCCCGGTGCTGGCTGCCGTACCTGCAATGTGCCATCGTCTGATGGATATTATTCATAATTAAGGAGACGTGATGATTACCATCCGGGTGGGCAAGGTCGCCGAACGATTGGGTATTCACCGGAATACAATCCGGAACTGGATTAAAAACGGCGAACTGGAGGCGATTTCGGTAGTCGGAAAAAAATACGCAATCGAACGGGATAAATATATCCGTTTCCTCGAATCAAAGGGCGTTGGGGCGGACATGATTCATGAACTGATAAAAGAACCCGCCCCTGTCCCTTTTCCGGGAAAAGCAGCAAAATTCAAAACCCACATCATTCAAAAAGAGGTGCGCATGTTAGACAAACCTGTCGGATCAGTTATGGTTGTCGGCGGCGGGATAGCCGGTATTCAGGCTTCCCTGGACCTTGCGGATTCAGGATACTTTGTTTATCTGCTTGAAAAGAGCCCCGGCATCGGGGGCGGCATGGCGAAGCTCGACAAAACCTTCCCCACCAACGACTGCGCCATGTGAATCATTTCGCCAAAACTGGTGGAGTGCGGTCGGCACTTAAACATTGAAATACTGACATTGTCGGAAGTCGTTGCGGTCTCCGGACAGGCGGGCGCGTTTTCCGTCACCGTGAAAAAAAACCCCCGCTATATCGACATGGAGAAATGCATTGCCTGCGGCATCTGCTCCCAAAAATGCCCGAAAAAGGTGGATGACGAATTCAACATGGGCATCGCCAAACGAAAGGCCGCCTATATCCAGTACGGTCAGACGGTTCCGCTGAAATATGCCATTGATCCGGAAACCTGCCTTTTTACCACCAAGGGAAAATGCCGGGCCTGCGAAAAATTCTGTCCCACGGGCGCCATCAAATTCGACGATAAAGCCGAAATCCTGACACTGAACGTCGGGTCCATGATCCTCTCTCCCGGCTATACCCCCTTTGACCCGACGGGCATTGATTTTTACGGATACGGGAAAATCCCTGATGTGGTGACCGGCCTGGAATACGAACGGATGCTGTCTCCGGGCGGACCGTTTCATGGGCACCTGGAAAAACCATCCGATCACAAGGAACCGAAAAACATCGCCTGGATTCAGTGTGTCGGATCCAGAAGCACCAACCGCTGCGACAATGGATATTGCTCCAGCGTCTGCTGCATGTATGCCATGAAGCAGGCCCTTATCACTGCGGCCCACATACCGGAAGGCTCCCGCCAGACGCTGTTTTACATGGACATCCGCAGCCACGGAAAAGAATTTGAGTTGTATTACAATTACGCCAAAGAGCATGACGTTCGTTTTGTCCGGGCGCGTCCCCACACCATTGAGTCCGGTCCCGTCAACACCGGGGTCACCATGCGGTACGCTACCGAAGACGGGCGGCAGATCAAGGAAGATTTTGACATGGTGGTGCTCTCCGTGGGCATGGAAGCATCCAAAGACGCCCTTGACCTGTCCGAAAAAACCGGTATTGAACTGACGCCTTATCATTTTGCAAAGACCGGCAGTTTTACCCCGGTATCCAGCTCGAAAGACGGGATATTTGTGAGCGGTTGTTTTAAAGGCCCCATGAATATACCCAGCTCTGTCGCGGTGGCGTCCGCCGCCGCCGCCGAGGCGTCGAAAGCCCTGATTTCCGCCAAGGGATCACTCACCCGGAAAAAAAAATATCCGCCCGAAAAAAACCTTTCCGACCTGGAACCCAGGATCGGCGTGTTTGTATGCTCCTGCGGCACCAATATTGCCGGTGTGGTGGATGTGGCGGCGGTGGTGGATTACGCCAAAACCCTGCCCCATGTGGTCCATGCGGAAAACAATATGTTTGCCTGCTCCACGGATACCCAGGAACTGCTGGCAAAACACATCGAAGAGCATGACCTAAATCGCATTGTCATTGCCGCATGCACGCCCCGGACCCATGAGCCTTTATTTCAGGACACCTTAAAAGAGACCGGACTCAACGGCTATCTGGTGGAAATGGCCAATATCCGCAACCACAATGCCTGGGTCCATCAAAAGGAACCGGAAAAGGCGACGGCCAAAGCCAAGGATCAGGTCCGAATGGCCGTGGCCAAGGTGGGGCTTTCCTCGCCCATTGACGAGCTTCAAGTGAACGTGGTCCAGAAAGCCCTGGTGATCGGGGGCGGTGTTGCGGGCATGAATGCGGCTCTGGGGCTTGCGGACCAGGGATATCACACCGTACTGATTGAAAAAACGGACATTCTCGGCGGCAACGCCTGGCACCTTTCCGCCACCGCGAAAAATGAAAAAATCCGCCCCATGCTCGAAAACCTGATCCACCAGGTGGAACATCATGACCGGATCGAAATTCTGAAAAATGCCTCTCTAACTTCATCGACGGGCACCGTGGGTAATTTTACCTCTGACATCCGCGTCGGAGATGAATCCCGTCAGATACAATACGGCGCGGCGGTGCTTGCCACCGGCGCAAGGGAATCCGAGCCAGCAGAATATATGTACGGCGATGATGACCGCATCATGACCCACCTGGGGTTTGAACGGGAACTGACGACCCGCCGGGATCGTGTGCAATCCGCCGGAACCACGGTTTTTATTCAGTGCGTGGGATCGCGGAACGAAAAGCGGCCTTATTGCAGCCGGCTATGCTGCACCCATTCGGTGCAAAACGCCATTACCCTAAAAACCTTAAACCCCACCATGAACGTGTATATTCTTTACCGGGATATGCGCACCTACGGCACCCGTGAGGATTTATACACGGAAGCCCGCAAAAAAGGCGTGATTTTCATCCGGTATGATCTGGAAAACCCGCCCCAGGTATCGAAGGAAAATGACGATCTGGTGGTAAAGGTGACGGACCCGATTCTCGGCATGGGACTGGCGCTGAACACAGACTATCTGGTGCTGGCCGCCGCCATTGTGCCCAATGAAACCAAGGAGCTCGTGGAACTTTACAAATGCGCCGTAAACGCGGACGGATTCCTCAATGAAGCCCATCCCAAACTGCGGCCCGTGGACATGGCGGTGGACGGCCTGTTTATCGCCGGTCTTTGCAGCTATCCCAAACCCATGGATGAATCCATCTCCCAGGCCAAGGCCGCAGTCTCTCGGGCCAATGTCATTTTATCAAAAAGCGTGATGCAGCTCGACGCCATCAAGTCCTTTGTGACGGACCGTTGTGACGGGTGCGCTCTTTGCCTGGATGTCTGTCCGTATAGGGCGATTTCACTGACTGAAAACGCGGAAAACGGCCGCATGGTAAAAAAAATCAGCACGGATAAGGCCCTTTGTAAAGGATGCGGTTTGTGCGCCGCCACATGCCCGAAGCATGGGGTGAAAGTCCACGGATTCACCACCGAGCAGTTGCGGGCCCAGGTTTATGCAGCCCTGGATTTAAACTGAAACCTACAGCCTACAGTCTAAAAGCCTACAGCCTTTATAATAAAGGAGAACAATCCATGTCTGAAGCATTTGAGCCGAAAATCATCGGTTTTCTCTGCAACTGGTGCGCCTATGCCGGCGGTGATCTGGCTGGCATCTCCCGCATCCAGTATCCTCCCAACATGCGCGCCATCCGCGTGATGTGTACCGGAATGGTCCACCCGGAACTGGTGGTGGAAGCCCTGACCAAAGGCGCTGACGGCGTGATGGTGATGGGGTGACATATCGGCGAATGCCATTACCTGGAAGGTAATGAAAAAGCCTATGCCCGCTCCGCCGCCATCCATATCGTGCTGGAAGAATCCGGCATCGACCCTGGACGGTTTGCCATTGAATGGGTGTCATCCGCCGAAGCCCCGCGATTTGCGGAACTGGTCACCCGGTTTACTGAAAAAATCAAAGCCCTTGGCCCCAATACGATTGTGTCCGAACGCAGCGCGGCCCGCTGACGGCAACGCTCATGAGCATAGGAGGAAATATGGAAACTTTTTTCAACCTGGTTCAGGAAGTCCAGAAACCGGGTCTGTGCCATCGGTGCGGCGGCTGCGTCACCTTCTGTACCGCCGTCAATTACGGGGCACTGGAACTGGACGACGATGGGAAACCCCGCTATAAGGACATGGAAAAATGCATTGAATGCGGGTTGTGCTATTGCATCTGCCCTGAAATTGACGAACTGGAAGATGAAACCAAACGCAAAGCCGCATGGAACGAGCCCATCGGCCGAATTATTGAGACCAGTGTCGCCCGCGCAAAAGCCCCGGAGATCCGAGGCAAAGCCACCGACGGCGGCGTGGTCACCGCCCTGCTCCTTCACCTGTTTGACACCGGCCGCATTGACGGGGCCATTGTCGCCAAGCCCTGCGGACCATTTCAGCGGCGGCCCAAGCTGGCGATAAACCGGGATGAAATCAGCGAGGCGGCCGGATTTTATTTTGACACCTCCCACGGCATGGCAAAAATGAGCGACAAATACGTCACCTATTCCTCCATCGAGGAGTTCGCGCCCATGATCAAAAAGGGGCTCCGCCGGGTCGCGCTCGTGGGAACCCCCTGCCAGATCAAGGCGTTCCGGAAAATGGAAGTTCTCGGCATCGTCCCCTCCGATTCCATTAAATATTGTCTGGGCTTGTTCTGCTCCGGCAATTTCATCTTTGGAGAAGATCAGAAACAAAAACTGGCGCACAACCATCAATTTAATTGGGAAGATGTCAAAAAGCTCAATGTCAAGGAATCCTTCGTGGTCCATTTAAAAAATGGCGATATCCGGACCATCCCCCTTGAAGACCTGGATTTCATGAAGCGTTATGCCTGCAACTACTGTCCCGACTATTCGGCGGAATTTGCGGATATTTCCTTTGGCGGAATCGGGGCTGAAGAAGGCTGGACCACCCTTATCACACGAACCCCATTGGGACGGGCCATCTATGCGGATGCGACGGGTACGGCGCTGGAAGAATACCCTTCGGATAAAAATCCGAATTTTGCCACCGACGCCCTTGCAAAGGTCACCGAATGGGCCGCCAAAAAGCAGCAAACAGCCGCCCGGAATCGTTTGGGGCTGGGAAAACAATCCGTCAACATTAAAGGATAGCCGACATTCGGCTGTCACCCTATGGAGAGGAAAGACCTATGCCGGCAAAAGTCGCAAGTGATTGGTTAAATTCATGTTCCGGATGCGAAATCGCCATCGTGGACATGGGGGAACGGCTGTTGACCGTTCTTTCACTGGTTGAATTCGTGCATATTCCGGTGCTCATGGACCACAAGTATCTGGGCCAGAAAGGAGACGGTCAGCATATAGATATTCCGGAAGCGGATGTGGGCATTCTCACGGGCGGCATCCGCAACGCGGAGCACCTGGAAGTGGCTTTAGAGATGCGGAAAAAATGCAAGGCCATTATTGCACTAGGAACCTGCGCCACCCATGGCGGCATTCCGGCCCTGGCCAATTCATACACCAATGAAGACATCCTAAACCGTTATTACACCACGGAAACCACCGACCCGGACGCTTCCCGCCCATCGGACGGCATTCCGGAACTGCTGGACCGGTGTTATGCCTTAGATGAAAAAATCCCGGTGGATATTTATCTACCCGGCTGCCCGCCCCATCCGGACCAGGTATTCGAGGCACTGGTGGCATTCCTGGAAGGCCGGGCACCGAATCTTCGGGACAAAAGCGTTTGCGACACCTGCCCCACCATACGGGAAGGCAAAGGCGATCTGAAGGGGCTGCGGCGATTTCTTCAGGCTCCCCATGTCAACAGTCCGGGAGACTCGCTTGACAAAATGCGGTGCATTCTGGAACAGGGCATGCTTTGCATGGGGCCTGTGACCCGGGCCGGATGCGGGGGCGATGGTGTGGCTCCACGCTGCATCTCGGCCCATGTGCCCTGCCGGGGCTGTTCCGGTCCGGTGTTGCCGGACGGGAATCAACGCCTGGATATGCTGAACGCCCTGGCATCCAACGGCATCGACATCGCTTCGCTTCCGGAAACCACCTCCATGCTCAGGTTTTCCGGCGCCCATCACTTGTTGCGCCCCGCACGAAAATAATTAAGGAGATATTTTTCATGACCCAGACGCGAATCATCAACATATCCCCCATCACCCGGATTGAAGGCCATGCGTCCATCGCCATCAAGCTTGATGATGACGGCAATGTGGCGGACACCAAAGTCCACTTTCAATCCATCCGGGGGTTTGAAAAATTTGTGGAAGGCAAGCCCGCCGAGGAACTCCCGCGAATCGTCACCCGGATCTGCGGCATCTGCCCCTGGCATCACCACCTGGCGTCCAACAAGGCCGTGGACCGCTGTTTCGGCGTGACCCCGCCGCCTGCGGGCCACAAGCTCCGGGAACTGGTGCAGACCATCGCCCAGGCCGAGGACAAGCTACTGCATTTCTTTTTCCTTGCGGCGGCCGATTTTGTCATTGGCCCGGATGCGGATTATGCGGTGCGCAACGTCATCGGCGTGGCCAAAGCCAATCCGGATCTGGCCAAAAAAGTCGTCACCATGCGCCAGAAGGCAAAAATGATCATTGAAAAATTCGCCGGCAAGGCCATTCACCCAGTGGCAGGCGTCACCGGCGGGTTTTCCAAACCCATGACGGAAGAAGAACGCAAATGGATGCTCACAGACATGCGGGAAATTCTGGATTTCGCCCTGTTCAGCATTGAATTTGCCAAAACGGAAGTTTTCCCCAAATATATGGACACCATCAAAATACTGGGCGTCATCAATACCGGGTTTATCGGCACCGTGGACAAAGCCGGGGCGCTGAACCTTTATGACGGCGACATCCGCCTCATGAAACCCGACGGAACCTATACGGATTTTGATGTTCAGGATTATACCGATTATATCGGGGAGCACGTGGCGTCCTGGTCTTACGGAAAATTCCCCTATGCCAAAAGCTGGGGCGAAGGATTTTCCCTGAACCTGGACCAGCCCAAAGGCATCTATCGCTCCAACACCCTGGCCCGCATCAATGTGGCCGACAAGATGGCGACCCCAAGGGCCCAGGCGGAGCTTGAGGAATTCCGGTCCCTGTTCGGACGGCCCGCTCAGGCCACCCTGCTCTATCACTATGCGCGGCTCATTGAGGAGGTTTACGCCTGCGAACACGCCATTGAGCTGTTGGAAGACCCGGAAATAACCGATCCCAATGTCCGGGCCAAGGTGGAACCCCGGGCCGGACGGGGTGTCGGTTGCGTGGAAGCCCCCCGGGGAACCCTGATCCATGATTATTCAACGGACGAAAACGGGCTCATCACCCGGGCCAACATGATCGTGGGCACCACCCACAACCTCGGGCCCATCAATATGAGTGTGGATCAGGCGGCAAGGGCCCTTATCAAGAACGGTATTGCAGACGAAGGGATACTCAATAAGGTGGAAATGGCGGTGCGCGCCTACGACCCCTGAATTTCCTGCGCCACTCACCGCCTGGACGGCGGTGTCGCCATCGAAGTGACCATTGTCGATTCCAAAGACAATATTGTTCAAAACCTTAAAAATTAAACCCATACATCCATTTTCAGCATATTTTCAAGCCACGGCAGGAATCCCCTGCCGTGGCTTTGGCATTTAAACAGACAATCCAGAAAAAGTGGTTCACGTGCTAAGAATTTGGACCCATTATAAATTATGCATAACTCAAGCAACAAAAGAACAGCAGTAATCCGTTATCCCTTTGACCCTCAGTCCGAATTTGGATTTGGCTGGAACGTCAAACGCCTCCCCGCCTTTAAATGGCTTCCATCCTTCTGCTCCCGGCAGCGACACGTCGAGATCGCCTGAAATAATTTCCATAATTTCCCTGGCGTCCGTATTAAATTCATATTCTCCGGGAAGCATGATGCCCAGGGTTTTTCGGGAACCATCCGGAAAAACAACCGTTCGGCTGGTAACCTTCCCGTCAAAATAAATATTGGCTTTCTTAATGACCGTGACATTCTTGAATTCGGGCATGAAAGACCCCCTATCCATTGATATTATTTAAAAATATGACGCCAGGCACTCTGGCGGCGATCTTCTCTTTGCTTATTGAATTCATATAGTTCGATACAAACCCGATAATTATGATTCAAATTCACTCTTGGGGACACCGGACTGACGGATAATCGACTGAAGCGTGCCCATGCGCAGCTCATCATGATTGGGAACCGGTACGGTGATCGTTGTGTCAGGGAGTTGCTTTTGCATGACGATATGGCTGCCTCGCCGCCGTATTTCCAAAAACCCATGACGCGAAAGGACGGCGCAAACTTGTTTCCCGAAGAGGACACGAAGCTTACCCAACGGCTACCTCCACCCGGGTAATGTACACTTCCTCGTTCAGGCGCGTCTGGATTTCGCCGGGGGAAGCTGTTTCAAAAAACAACTCAATCGCCTCGCGCAAATTATCGCGGGCCTCCTCGATGGTATTGCCCTGACTGGCGATATCCAATTCCGGACAAAGGGAAAAATATCCGTCACCCTCTTTCTCGATAAACGCTGTAAGTTGCTTTTGCATCATATTGACTCCAATTTTTTATATCATTACGCATAGGCTTCACATTTGGGATTGCTTCGGCTGGGTTTTTTACAGATTTTAACTGCTTAGGATCATTCATAAACCAGCACCATCACAATGCTTTTTCCCACCCGCTTCACCACATCCTCAAAAGACGGCCTGGATGAAAAAGGTGATGTTCCATAGGGTTTCGACAATTCGGATAAAATTATACTTTCTTGCTCCACCGTGTCCCCTTAAAAAATATAACGATTAGAAGTAGTTAGGGTTCAAATCTTTAATCTTGCTGATTCGTTCGCTATAGCATTTGTCAATATTCAACCTCACCCCCGCCAAAATAACCCGAAACCCGAATTTTTTTTTGGCAGTAAGCGGTAATTCGTTTCCGTGACCAGCGCGCCCTCTATCCGAAAAGGCAAATTTCACATGACCGTTTTGCAGCACTTGCCACATTAAATACGCATTCGGCCAGCCGCTACGCCTTCTGGACTCCCGGGCCAAAGGGCCGAATCAGCACGATGAGGGCGGGCAGGACAGTCAGGGAGGTGATCAGCGCGATGAACATGGCCAGCCCGGTCAGGAGCCCGAATACAATGCTGGGGATGAAATTGGACAGGGCCAGGATGGAAAACCCAATGATGATGGTGACGGAGGTATAATACATATCAAATCCGATGCTGCCGTGGCACCGGTGCATGGCCCGGATATAGTTCCGGTCGATTTTGATCTCCTCCATGAACCGGTGGATATAATGAATGGCGTAATCGTCGGCCATGCCCACGCAGATGGAAGCGATGGTGATGGTCATCATGTCCAGCGGCATTTTCATCCACCCCATGAACCCGAGAACCACGGCAATGGAGATGGTGCTGGGAAAAATGGCGATAAAGGACAATCCGACAGACCGAAAAAGGAAAAAATACATGATCATCATGGTGATCACCGTGATGCCCAGGGTCCGGATCTGGGAGTCGAACAAGCTCTGGAGCATGTTGTTGTACAACACCATCATGCCCGTGAGGTGGACGCTTTCCTTGGGATAGCCAAGTTTGGCCACGAGATCATGCTCGATTTTCCGGATGAGTTCGTCGCGCCGGAGGTCGGGGGCCGTGTCCTTCACCCGCACAGAAAACCGGACCTGATTGTTTTCTATGGAAACATACGGTTTTACCAGAATGTCCTTAAAACTTTCCGGAATTTCATTATACACCAGAGACAATTCAAAACTATCCAGGGGCTTCCCGTCATTTAAAGTATCGGCGATTTTCATCATGGTGCCCAGGGACAACACCTTTCCGGTCTCCGGCAAATTATCCAGATAATCATGAATCTCCACGATTTTCTTTATTTTATAGGGCGTAAACCAGTATTTTCCAGGGTTCCCCCCGGCGTCCGTTTCCTCAAATTCGGAAAATTCATCAAATTCATCGGCCGTGGCAGCGGGCGGCGGGGTCTCAGGGGCTGCACCCCCCAAATCCACCACCACATCCAGGGGCGTGGTGCCGCCGAGCTTTTGGTCGATCACCTTCATTCCCTGATGAATTTCAGTGTCCGCCTTAAAATAGTTAATAAACGCATTCTCCACCTTCAGGCGGGAAATCCCAACACCACTTGCGGCAAGCAGCGCCAAAAAAAGGATCAGAATAAGTTTGCCCCTGGATTCCGTCAACCGGGCCAAAAAGGGCGAAAGAGAATATTGGGAACTCGCAGGCCGGGGTGGCGGGGTCTTTTTCAGGATCATCAGTCCTGCGGGGAAAAAAATCAGGGTCATGGCAAGAGATACGGTGATACCCGCCATCATCATCCAGCCAAAAGTGATGACCGGCTTGATATCGCACGATGCCAGCGAACCAAAACCCACGATGGTGGTGAGAGCCGCATAGAGAAAGGGGACCAGCATGACGTGGACCGTCTGGCTCACCAGTTCACGCTGGCTGGCTTCGGGATTTTCAGACAAAAACTCCCGGTAGCGCACCACCAGATGCATGGCGTAAGTCATGGTGATGATAAGCTGAATGGAAATAAAATTCGACGAAATAACCGTGACTTTCCACCCGAACAGCCCCAGGATGCCCACCATGACAATGGCCGCAAAAATACAGCAGGTCATGGGCAGAATCACCCACCGGGCTTTTTTGAAAATCATGCTCAAGGTAAGGATCAAAAACAAAAAAACGCCGATGGAGAAAACCTTGAGATCATTTTTGACAAACCGGATCAGGTCATCTGCCACCATGCTGATGCCGCCCAAAAACAGGTCGGCGTTATCCCGGTGTTTATCCATGATGGCCCGGATAGCGGCGATATCTTCGTGGCGAGTTTGGTCCGACATCTCAATACTCCGGGTCACCTCCCGCAGCACCTGGTCAAGCCTTGCAGCCTCCGCATCGGTCAAATTCCCCGCAGCCTCCTTAACCCGCAAGGCATCCCGTTCATTGATGAGCCGGGGGAAGGTTTCATCTATCTTGAAATTCACCTGAATCGCCGTGGTTTTTAAATCCGGACTCACCAGAAGATCTTTATACAAGGGGCTGGTTTTCATCTCAATCCGGGCAAGGTTCCGGTCAACGACCGGAGACGCCAGGGTTGGGATATTTCCAGCCAGCTCCTTGATGGGAATCCGGGGGCTTTCCAGAAGCGGAACGTCCAAAATGGTAATAACGGAATCCACCCGCGAAAGCGCCGCAATATCATCCCTCAGGCGTTTGATGTCCCCCAACACGGCATCAGACAGCAAATCCCCGCGGGGGGTATACGCAATAAACAAAAAATCCTGAATGCCGTAGCGGGAATAAATCGTCCGGGCGTAACGCAGAGAATCGTCGTTTTCCTGAATCAGGGTTTCGGAGGAAGCGTCGATTTTAAAATCTTTTATGAAATACCCCAGTCCCGCCACCACGCACAGCAGGCAGATCATGGTTTTCCAGGGATGGGTGATCACCACGCCGTCAATAAACGCGATGATGGCGCGGGATATGCCGTCCGTTATGCGGGCGATCATTGCGTTTACATTGATAATTGTCTGACGGATCAAGTGTTTCGACTTGGGCATGGGGGAATTCTTTTCAGTCTCAGATGGATACTACACAAAAAAACAAGGTATTATTTTTCCGAACGAACGCCGGGAATGGCGGTTTCCGCCACCGGTTTTTTCAGCTCAGCCAGCAGTTCTTCGGGGCTGCCGGTGCGCAGCAGCTCTGTGAACTGGGCCTGGTAGCTTTTGATGAGGCTGACGCCGTTGATTTCCAGATCATAAGCCTTCCAGCCTGTATCGGACGCATAAAATTTATACAGCAATTCAATGGGCTTGTCATTGGTGATGATGTCCACCGGCACATTCACCTTATTGCCTTTTTGAACACCCGGCCGGTAGGCGACTTTTTCCCCGTTGTACACGGTTGTTTTGTCCAGATAAGACCGTTTCAGACGATCCACAAACAATTCCACAAACTCGGTCTGCTGGGCGGGGCTCAGCTTTCCCCAGTTGGCCTTGCCCAGGGTCAGCTTGGACATAAGCGGAAAATCGATAATGGGCTCAATCAGCCCCATAATCCGGTCCTTTTTGACGGCCTCATCCAATGCCTTGTTCCGGAGAAGTTCAAGCACGGCTTCGGTTTTTGTTTTTAAAAGCTGCTCCACCGCCGGAACATCCGTGGCAGGTGCGGCAGCCGGGGCGTCTTCGGCCAGGGCCGGGCAGGCCGCCACCAGCAAGATGCCGGTAAAAGCGATGATTAGATAATCAATGACATTTTTTTGCATTTTATTCCCCTATATCCTTTTCTCGTTTCATCTCATAGGCATCCCGCTGAAATACATACAAATCAAATGCTTCTTTGCGCAATGCATCATAATCGTCCATAAACAGGGACAAGGTGTTCAGCCGGTTTCCCACGGACAGCCCAGTGGCGGTCCAGTCATCTTCAATATAATACACGGGATTTAAAAACATATCCGGCACAATGGCCACGAAATCCCGCAGGTTCGAAGGCCCCAGGAGCGGCAGCACAATATGGCAGCCGGAGCCTGCCCCGTAATGGCCGAGGGTCTGGCCAAAATCCTCTGGAAAAGGCTTCATTTTCATGCAGGTGGTGGCGGGATCGAACAACCCTCCCACCCCCAGCGTGGTGTTGACGATAAACCGCCCGGTCTCCACCCCGGCCCGCCGGATTTTGAGCTGAAGCAGGTTGTTGACGAATCGAATGGGATACGACGCATTGGTAAAGACCCTGGCAATGGCCAGCCGCACCGGTTTGAACACAATAAACCGGTATCCTGTGGCGACCGGCCTGAGAACCCATACATAAAGGCCGTCATTGACGCCGGTCATAAAGCGGTTATAACCGCCCAATGGGTCCGCCGTCACAGCCGGAACTGCGTCTTCAAATTCGTCAAATTCATCGAATTCATCGGGGGCGGCATCCTTTTCAGACGCTGCCGCCGGAACGGAGGGTTTCGAAGGGTCCGAAGCCAAATCCGCCGGTTGCGTCTGGCCCATGCCGGATTTGAATGCCGCATCTCCCGCATCCCCCGCATCCAGTGCCGGCCAGTCCAAAGCAAGGGCAGCAGGCGCGGGGCAGAAAACGGCCGACAAAAAAAGGGCCGATATCACCACCATTGCCATTTGTTTTACCCATTTTCCAATCATGTTGCGTTTATCCCTACCATGCTGCTAAAGGGTTGGTATTTTGTGTATAATTGAATTCACCGCAAAGTTAAACGTATAGCCATTTGAAGTATTACAAAGCGTGCATTATCACAGGTTCCGCTAAAACTCAACACAGATCGGGCGCAAGCATGTAACGCAAAAAGGGGGCGGCTCGCATATTGCTGCAAGACCGCACCCCTTAAATGGATATTCGTCTATTTGGTCTATTGATCACCGGCTTGAACCGCTGCCGCTATCTGGCGCACATCATGCATCAATTTTTCAATATCCAGGGTCTTTATCCGCCGGTTTTCCATCACGATCCGGCCGCCGATAACGGAAGCCGACACATCATGGCCCCCGGCCGCGTAAACCAGATGGGAATACACGTTATACATGGGCGTCAGGTGGGGTTTGCGGGTATCCACCACAATCACATCCGCCTGTTTTCCGGTTTCAAGGGAACCCGTGACGGCGGAAAGGCCCAAGGCTTTTGCCGCGTCAATGGTCGCCATTTTTAAAACGGTTTGCGCGGGCATCACGGTGGGGTCCATGGCGTTCACCTTGTGAATTTTTGCGGCAGTGTCCATCTCTGAAAACATATCCAGATTATTATTGCTGGTGGGGCCGTCCGTGCCCAGCCCCACGCACACGCCAGCCTTTAGAAGCCGCGGGACCGGCGCGATGCCGGAGGCCAGCTTCATATTGCTCTCCGGGTTATGGGAAACTTTCACATGAAAGGCAGCGAGCAGTTCCATGTCCGCTTCCGTCACCTTCACGCAATGGCAGGCCAGCAGCCGGGGCGACAGAACGCCCATGGACGCGAGATGCGCGATGGGTGATTTGCCGTATCGCTCCTTTATGGTGGCGACTTCACTTTCGGTTTCCGCAACGTGAATAATAAGTGGAATATTATGGGATTCAGACAGTTCAGCCGCACGAACCAGCAGCTCCGGGGCGCAAAGATAAGGGGAATGGGGTTCCACCGCAATGGTGATGAGGGGGTCATTTTTCCATTTTTCTATCAAATTTTCCGTATACGCGAATCCCTGGTCAATGGGTCCGTAACAGGGGGACGGAAAGTCATAGAGCACCTCCCCCACCACCGCCCGGATGCCAGCGGCTTTTGCCGCTTCCGCCACCGCGTCTTCAAACAAATACATATCCGCAAAACAGGTGGTGCCGGAAAGAATCATTTCCGCGCACGCCAGCAAAGCCCCGGCATGGACTTTCTGATGGTCCAATTTTGCTTCCGCCGGAAAAATATGCTCATGGAGCCATGTCATGAGTTCCATATCATCCGCCAGACCCCGAAAGCAGGTCATGGCCGCGTGGGTATGGGTATTGACGAGCCCCGGCATGATAATGCCGCCATGGGCGTCAATTATTTTTACGGCTTCGCAATCGCGGAACCCCGTCATGGGGCCGATTTCCGCGATCCTGTCCCCGGATATGGCCACCGCGCCGTTTGGAATTAAGCGGTTTTCGCTGTCCATGGTGACGACAAGGCCGTTTGTAATAAGGATATCAAATTGTTTCATGACAGGAGAAGCTCCTTCACCACCAGCCCAATCATGGCGGAGAGCCGGGCGGACGCGCTCCGGGCCACCGCCACAATACTTTCTTCCGTGTCCGGCGTGGGATGATCCGGGTCATTGATATTGGTGATAATGGACAGCCCCAGGATTCTCATGCCCCCATGCACGGCCGCAATGGCTTCCTGGACCGTGGAAAAACCCACGGCATCCGCGCCGATCCGGCGCAAAAACCGGGTTTCAGCCGATGTTTCAAGAGACGGGCCTTTTAAACCGGCATAAACCCCCTTGCGGATTTCCCAGCCGTTTGATGCTGCCGCCTTCCACGCCAAATCCGCCAGTTGCCGGTCATACACGGCCGTCATATCCGGAAAACGCGGCCCCCACTCATCAATATTGGGACCGGCCAGGGGATTTTCGCCGGTGAGGTTGATATGGTCTTCGATCACCATGATATCCCCCGGCTGAAACAACAGATTCAGGCCTCCGGCCGCATTGGTCAGGATCAGGGTGCGAATCCCCATCATCCGCATCACCCGAATCGGAAAGGCCACTTCCCGCGGGGAATAACCTTCATAGAGATGAAACCGGCCCTGCATGGCAATCACCGGCTTACCCGAAAGGGTTCCGGACACAAACCGGCCCGGATGGCTCTGAACGGTGGCCAGGGGAAAATGGGGAATATCCGCGTAGTCGATGACAGCCTCTACATCAATGGCCGCAAGGCTTTCCCCCAGTCCCGTGCCGGTCATCATGCCCGTGACTGCCTTGCACCCGATCCGGGAGCGTAGATATGAAACCGCCTCGGACACGTATCCCTGATATATGCGCATTTCCTTATCAATCATTTTAATTGAAATCGATATAGAACCTGATCGGCCTGGCATTCGCTTCAAAAAAAGACCGCTATTTCCGTAAAGGAAAAGCGGTCTTTTTTTTATTCTTTTATTTGAATGAGAATTACAAATCCAGCCATGAATCGGAATACAGGGTTCTGCCGAGGATGACATCCACGGTTTTCACGTAATCCGCCAGTTCCTTGGTCAGGCTGCTGATGGCCGGGGCATTGCCGTCCATGGTGGCATGAACCACATCCACGATGTCCTGACGTTTGCCTTTGGCGATTTCCGTCAGCTTCTCGTCCAGCGGGTCTGAAATCACGGAATACATGCCGTATCTTTCCAGCATGACCATATACGTCGAATTCAGAATCGGCCGCAGGTGGGTCGGGGGACCATTGGAAATATTGGACAGACCGCAGGTGCTTTTGGCTCCCGGAGCAATGTCCTGGATCATCTTCTGGAATTCCAGAAGGCTGACGCTCTGCTGCTGCTGAATATTGACCGGGGTGACAATGCCGTCCACCCAGATGCGCTCATTGGCAATGCCCGCTTCATTGGCGGCATAAAGCAGCTCGACACACAATGCGGCGCGCTCATTCTCATCTCTCGGCAGACCTTCCGGACCCCACATCAATGCAATAAAATCCGCATTATACTGTGCGGCAATGGGGATCATTTTTTCATACCGTTCCACCCGGCACATGATGGAATTGATCAGGGGCGGCTGGGCCGTGGGCTTATAGACTTTGAGCCCGGCTTCGATGGCATCGATATTGGATGTATCCAGCACCAGGGGGATATCGGGCACCACTTCCTGAACCGTCTGAATCACCCAGGGCATCAATTCAATGCCGTCTTTTTTGGCCGGTCCGAGATTGATATCAATATAATCCATGCCCTGTTTCTTCTGAAACAGCGCCTCTTCCTGGATTGGCTTGGGATCACGCGCCTTGAACGCGCCGCCAATCTTTTTGGACATCACATTCAAGCTTTCACCAATACATAACATTTGTCCTACCTCCAAATAATGGTTTATACTCTGGCTTTCAAGAAGGCAGGCAGATGCGGCGCTTCTCTTGGGCCCACGATAATGTTCCAGCCCGGCAGCTCTTCTTCAATTTCGCCAACAATGGCTGCGGCATAACCAGGGATAATCAATTCTTTCTTTTTCACCTTATCCATAATCCCGGATTTCTTGACAAACATGCCCACATCATCCCCGGCGAATTTACCCGCCGCCCATGCTGTCATGACAGACAGACCTTCCGTATCCTTGATGAGCAGCCAGGACGGAACCTTGCTGCCTTCAATTTCGCCGGAAACAATAAAATAAGTCAACGCGAAATTGGTGGTGATCATCACCGGTGAGTTTTCATCGGGATTACCGATTTCATAGATGCCCTCAACCACTGTCATGGGCCGCTGGGGATCGGTAAAGATATTCAGGCGTTCCAGAAGCAGCGGGAACAGAGATTCCGTGGCAAAATCGGACATCACGGCAATGGCGCCGTATTTTGCGACAAACATGGCCGCGATCATGGTTTCCACATCAAGATTGGACGCCATTTCGCATGGGAAAGTGATGGTGGGGAAACCCAGGGACCGGTTACCTGCTTTTAATGCCGCACGCCGGATGGCCACCTGATCTTCAAACGCCTGTTTGACTTCACGGGCACCGGAATCCAATACCAATTTTTTCAGACCCATGCCCACCAGTTTATCCACCAGGGGAATCAACGCATCAATGGAATCGGCCTTGACCGCCAGGGGCAAATCTTTTTCCTTGGCCAGCGCACCGAATGCATCCGCTGTGGCCGCCGTGGCCGCATAAATCAGCGGATTTTTAAAAGCGGTGGCTTCAACAGCCGCCTTCATGGCGTCGATGTTCTGGGACATCAAAATCAAATTAAATTCGGATGTTTCCGCAATAATTTTGGCGGTTTGCGCAAACGCTTTGGCATCGCCGGCATCTTCCACGGCCACCAGCTCGGGACGGAGGTTCAAGCCCACCCGTTCATACTGGAACGCGTTCCATGCCGCCAGCTTGGCCGTGAGATCCTTTTCCTTGATATCGGATTTCACTTTCGCGGCCAGGGTTGTGGGGTTAAAAAAGGTTTTTTCATGACGGTACAGGACGGTTTCACCGCCCACGGTAAATTTTCGAACACCCTTACCGATCTGCACCGGAAGAATCGGAGGCGCGGAAGCTTCCGCCAACTGCGCTCTTGCCTCATCCGATACGTAAGGGCAACTGTCCAGCTCCGCCTTTCCGGATGCCAAGTTCATTGCAAAGGCAAGACACGTCGGAACGCCGCATTCCTTGCAATTGGTCTTCGGAAGGAGCTTAAAAATCTGTATTCCAGTTAGTGCCATTTTGGTCTCCTTAAATATACTTAAATCAATATGTTATATCATGTAGAGATATACGTTATGCAAAGTCGATTAATCATGGCATTGCGGAGGCCGGGAATATCTCCCTGCCCCGCAATGCCGCTAAATATCTATCATTAACCAACAATAGACGGCATGGACAATGCCGGATGCCCTTTTTCCTTCAGGAACGGCATAATCTCTTCTTCCGTCGTGCCCACGGTTTCATCAGCGATCATATTGTAAAGATCCGGGCAGCCCATTTCCGCGCCGCGTCTTTCAATACGCTCTTTGAGTTCTTCCTTGAGCATTTTCGGCATCCAAACCATGCGGAGCAGTCCGCCGTCACCCAGGATGAACTTCTTCTGGGTGATATTGTATTTGGAATGGCCGACAAATCCGGGGGATTGAGCGCCGCCACCCATCACACCGGCAAGGGTGGTGAACTTCATGCCGGAAGGCGTGTCACCGGAATAATCCCGGCCCACCGTCATCACGCCGTTACATGACGGCAGTGTGGCGGCGATGCATTCGCAGCAGCCGCAGGTGGTCATGGGGTCTACCACCATTGAATAAAAATTATAGTGGGGAACCGCGCCGCGGGAAGCTTTGTATACAAATTCATTGACGCCTTTCCACTGGCCCAGCACGGGATCAATACATTCCCCTTTTTCAATGGGCTGGTTGGGCCCGGTGGGGTTAATTTCATAAGATGCCTTGCAGTCCATCCAGTTGTATGCGCCGCAGAGACCGGTTCGTTCCGGGCTGACGGAGCACACATGGTTAGGCGCAAAAGACTGGCACAGGGTGCAGGAATAAAACAAATCCACGCTCTCATCCGTCATCTTGTCAACGCGCTCATCACGGGTCTTGTATTCAGCACGGGCGCGGGCGGTGAGTTTGTCCACATCCTCTTTTTTGGTGTATAGGGTGACCTGGACTTTATCGACAATTTTCTTGAAGTCCTGGTGGAATTTGGCATGCAGCACAATACCGATATGTTTCAGGCTGAAACCTTTTTCCACAGCGGACTTGCTGATGCGGACCCAGGAAATGTCGCGCTGACCGATGTGCATGATGCCCTGAATATAGTTGGTCAGATGGTGAACCTGACGTTCCATGATGGGTTCAAAATCCGGCTGGAATTCACGACCGGCAATCTGAATATAAATGGCCAGCGGGAAGGTGTCGCCTTCTTTAAGATCGGCGATATCCGGACCAATCACTTCCACCTTGCCGTCTTCGATTTCACTCATTTCCGCCATTTTCACCAGCTCGGTGCACTGGGTCTTGCCGCCGCCGCACTGGACAAACAGATCACCGCCGCGAACACGCTCACCTTCATAAGCCGGGCCGAACGCCAGCGGGATGTCAATCTCGGAAACCGTAACTTTCAGGCCCCGGACTTCCACGGATTTCTGAACGATTTCATTGTGGGGAACATTGGCCACCACATGTTCATAGGTGCAGATACCGGTAGGCAGAATTTCCGGAATGTCGGTGTCGGCCAGGGTCGGGAAACCCCAGTTGACGCAGCCGGCGGCCGCAACACCCCATTCGGTGCCGATATCGCCAAGAGCGTTGACAAAGGCGAAAATTCTTTCTTTGTTGTATTTCAAAATGGTTTTGTAATCGCCGGGCTGGACACCGCCGAAGGCCATGGCCGCACGGTTGGCGAACCCAAGAGCGAAGACCGCCGAGGAAATATCCGGACCAAAAGGAACGATACGGGTATTCCAGCCGATCTGAACGCCCTGACTGATGAGCTGATCAATGACCGAGGTGCCGTTGTGCTGGGCCGCGCAGAAAATATACAGGTTCCGTTTCTGATAGTCTTCCACGATCATCTTGGCGATTTCAGGAGTCGGGGCCGCGCCCACGATGGCCGCAAAACCGGGAGCGGAGCCGTCCACAAATTCAACGCCGCGTTTTCTAAGAATAACGTCGTCCGCCGGACCCACCCATTTTTGACCGGCATCCAGATCCGGATCTTCCTGTGCCACATAAAAATTCGGTTCCCGGACAATGCGGATGGCTTCCATGATTTCATAGGCGAAAATAGCGGCCATACCGGCATCCAGTAGGGGCCCCAGGTAGGGAAGATGGTTTTTCCCTTTCACGTGGGGAGGCAGAAGGCCCCGTGCGAAAGCCAAAGGCTTTTGCAAATCTTCCAGAGTCTTCACTTTCATGCCGGTAAGGGAATAGATAACCGGAAGATAATACCCGGTATTTGGAAACTCCACCTTGGTGTCAGCGCTGAAACTTGCGAGGGCCTTGCGTAATTCCCCTTCCGCTGTTGAAACAACTTTATATCCGCCCTGTATGGCGGCGAATGCTACTAATTTTGACATGCGTTCCTCCTTCGTTGAGGATTTAAAAACAAATATTTAATAAGAATGAAAGTTCCTATGCTTCCAGTGCCTGACGGTCCGCCATATCCATCAATACGCGTTCTCTGGCTTTATCGATGCCCAGTGCTTTGCGCTTCTTGTCAATATGGTTAATCATCTTCCAGGCGTGCTTGATGGGATCGGCTTCAAAATCCCACATGCCGCCGTAGAGTTTTTCCATTTCATGGAACAGGTAATCCTGGAAAACAGGTGAGCCGGAAGTGGGGAAGGTATAGCCGAACACGGTATAAACGCCGGAAGTAACAAAATACTGGCCGATGGAGATGGCTTTTTCACTCATCCACTCAGGTGCGGAGCCGGCTGCGGGCAGGTCGGAAATGTCCTTGCCCAGGCCGCCTGCTTTCACCACTTCGGTGGCAGCCAGCAGAATTCGGCTATTGTCCACGCAGGAACCCAAATGCAGAACCGGCGGGATACCCACGGTTTCGCAGACCTCCGCCAGACCAGGTCCGCAATAAACTGCGGCGGCTTCAGGGGTCAGAAGACCTTCCATGGCGCAGGCAATGCCGTTGCAGCCGGTGGTCAGAACGATCACGTCATTTTTAATAAGTTCTTTGACGATTTTAATATGGTTTTCATTGTGACGGGTGCGGGCGTTGTTGCAGCCCACCACGCCGGCGATGCCCCGGATACGGCCATTGATGATATTGTCGTTTAATGTGTAATAACTGCCCCGGAAGGAGCCGCCGAGATGATACTGAATGGATTCCACGCCAAAGCCGGCGATCTGGGTGGCTTTCTGCTGGGGAATCATTATTTCTGAACCACGGTTCTCAAAATTATCGATGGCCATCCGGACAATGCGGACCGCATCTTCCATGGCATGATGCTCGTCAAATTCCAAATGCATCACATTGTCCTGTTCCATCCGGGCGATAGGATGGGTGGTGATCAATTTTGTGTGAAAGCATTTGGCCACATTGGCCAGATTCTGGAAAACACACTGAATATCCACAACCATGGCGTCGCATGCGCCGGTGATGATGGCCAGTTCCTGCTGCAGATAGGTGCCGGCAGTGGGAACGCCGTGACGCTGGAGCATTTCATTGGCTGTGCAGCAGATGCCGCCGAGCTGAATGCCTTTGGCGCCCTTGGTTTTGGCGTAATCAATCATTTCCTGAGATTGAGAAGCGGCTATTATCATTTCGGAAAGAACTGGTTCATGTCCGTGAACAATAATATTCACATGATCGGCCTTCATAATGCCCAGATTGGCTTCGGACTGAAGGGGATACGGGGTGCCGAACAGAATGTCCTGAAGATCGGTGGCCAGCATGGACCCCCCCCATCCATCGGCAAGCGAAGCGCGGGCGCCCTGCTTGATCAGATTTTTATAGTCCTGATCCACGCCCATGTGGGTCCGGTGCATGATCTCAACAATCTCCCGGTCGATATTCCGGGGACGAACGCCTGCTTTTTTCCATTTTTCATAAAGCGGCTGCGGCGCACGTTTCAGATACAGCAGTTCGCCTTCCGGCTTGCCCCATTCGCCATAGGCGGCTTCGGCCACTTCCAAAGCGATTTCATCTATATCCCTGTCTTTCACTTCGCCGTCCACTGTAACCGTGGTCGCCACGTTCAAGACTTCGGCAACGGATTTCAGTTTGATGGTGTCCTTAATCTTATAGTCGTGACTTTCCTTGCGCGCCACGGCCCGGAAGACTTCCGCCACGGAGCGTCCGTGATCGGAATGGGCAGCCGCACCACCAGCGATCATGCGGATAAAATTCCTGGCCGCGATAGTATTCGCAGTCGCGCCGCAAAGTCCTTTGCGGGTGTCTTCTCCGACAATACCACCTTTAGGAAGTGGCAAACGGCATGGACCCATGGCGCAGTTTTTGCAGCAAATGCCCTGCATGCCAATAGCGCAGGGTTTCATGTTTTCGGCGCGATCCCAAACCGTATCGATACCGAGCTGCTGGGCTCGGGCGATCAACTGTTGCGTCGCGGGATCGATCGATGATTGAACCGGATCCGCAAGTTTAAATTTTTCCGCTTTTTCAACTTTTTCTTCTGCCATCAGAGGTTCCTCCTCTTATTATTTTAAAAAAATGGGCAAGGCCTCGCATCTTACCATTCCAGGGACTCAGCGTTGCCGAAAATTATATACGTACTAACGTTTGTGAATCATGTTAAGTCGTTCAATCATTTTTTCCTGCTCGGTTTTCTGAGCAGCCGCCGCTGTCATGGCAACCGCTTTCGCATCGCCACTAGCCGCA